>OFRD01000611.1_pt1 | contig 13536 bp, 19 predicted proteins | sample 1543041 | NCBI WGS metagenome assembly OFRD01 (sample SAMN07774234, study PRJEB24372) | wastewater metagenome | isolation source: Exp Tend CN 100WW | collected 2016-02
TTCCTCTGTTGTTGTTATTCGAAGTAAGCTGCTGGCTTTAATCTTCATGGATTATGCTGCTTTTATACAATCTAATTCAGTTAAAATATAGACCTTTATTTTCAACTCATGAGCACAAATACAATGTCTGCAAATGCATGGTTATCTCAAGGGACTTTAGTCCTTGCCAGCAATAACAAAGGGAAAATTGCTGAATTTGAAAAATTATTTGCTGGGCTGAATCTTCCTGTTGAAGTGATTGCTCAAGGTAAGTTAAACATTGATGATGCCATCGAAGACGGATTAAGCTTTGTTGAAAATGCCATTATTAAAGCCCGTCATGCCTCGCGCATTTCAGGTAAACCTGCCATTGCCGATGACTCAGGTATTTGTGTTCCCGTACTCGGTGGTGCACCAGGCATCTACTCTGCACGCTATGCAGGTGAACATGGTGATGATGCTGCCAATAATGAAAAGCTATTAGCCGACCTTAAAGCACTACGTAAAGATGGCGAAGCGATTGAAGGCATGTTCATCTGTGTATTGGCTTTAGTTCAACATGCTGAAGATCCCCTACCACAAATTTTCCAAGGCATTTGGACAGGCGAAGTTTTAGAACATGCGCGTGGTGAAAATGGTTTTGGTTATGACCCTTTGTTCTGGTTACCTGAACTGGGAATCTCAAGTGCAGAAATGTCGAAAGAAGATAAAAACAAAATCAGCCATCGTGGGCAAGCGATGCAGTTGTTTAAAGCGAGTTTAGAAAATCATTAAATTACGCCCTAATAACCGTGCTGTTCATCCTGTTTAGGCAAAAACCTCTCTTTTTAAAGAGGGGTGTGGGAAGATTGCGCTTTAAAAGAAATGCAATACCACACCGTATAGCATCACCACGACACAGCTCACCATCGTACCCGATGCAATATCTTTTGCTGAAGTCCCCGTTCCCTGATAGTGGGTTTCTAACGCCACAATATTGGCCGCTGGCGGTAAACAGAACAATAAGAACATGACCCCAATATAGTGTTCAATATTCGGGATCGGAATTAACCAATACGTCAGTCCACACAGCACCACCCCACAACTCAGTTTTAATATAGCCACACGGCTACTGCGCAATAAATCTTTTTTATACACTTTGGTTTGCTGCAACCACATCCCTAACACACACATGCCAGAAAAACTCATGCCAATTTTGGCTAGGCTATAGATGAGATCTATCCATTGATGTTGTTCAAAATGCTGCACGCCCAATATTCGACAGATCAGTGCCAAAATTAATGCCATTATGGGAGGTGATTGCATGACTTTTTTTGCAATATCAGAGATGGCTTGTTTGTCTGAACTAACAGAGGTGACTGCCCAAATATTGCCAAAAATAGATCCTCCGACATATAAAGCCACCATCGGTGCACTAATTTCAGGGCCAAATAAAGCAATCGCAAAAGGAAAGCCCAGCCATGCCATATTCACATAGCTAAAACATAAAGCCCGTAATTGATCTTTAGACAGCGCAAGGAAAAAGTAGAACAGCAGCACCGCGACCACAAAGCTAAAGAGCATCAAACTCAAACTGCCAGCTTGATAAAACACCATGTTGTAAATAATCACGACGGGAATAAAAAACCGCGCCAATAGGCTCGCAAACAATGATTTTAAACGTGTTGAAAATTGGCTTGAAGCAAGTCCCCAGCCACATAAAAAGCCAAAAAGTGGTAACAGCAAAGCCACAACATCATCCTAAATATTCCACCTAAATATGCTAGCACTGAATTAAGCACAACAGCAGGTTTAATCTCGTTTGTCTTTAAACTGCAATTTTTCAGTCACATTGCTGTCATGGCAAAATGTTCAGATGGAACTCAATAAAAAATGAGTAAAGAACATGGCAGGATTATCGATTTGGCACGTTGTGATTTTCGCAATTGTGGTGATTTTATTATTTGGTACATCTAAACTCAAAAACCTAGGTAAAGATGTCGGTGGTGCTGTTAAAGATTTTAAAAAGTCGATTAAGGAAGATGAAGCTGAACAAGCTAAGCTTAAAGAGCCACTCACCATTGATGCTCAAGTGAAAAATGCTGAAAACTCTATAAAAAGCTAAGAGCACTCCCTTATGCTGAACATCGGAATGACCGAACTTCTTTGCTTTGCCATCATTGCATTATTAATTCTTGGGCCAGACAAACTTCCTGAAGGCGCACGTTTTGCTGCAAAATGGTATGGCAAAATTAAAAAATTCATTGGTAATGTTCAAAATGAAATTGACCGAGAATTACGCCTTTCTGAATTTCGTGAAGAAATGCAAAAAGAAATTGATAAAATCAGCGAACTTGAACGTCGGATGCAGCAACAACTGGATGCAATTCGAAGCACTGATGACAACAATACAGCTAAAGATCAACAGACCAAAAAACAGCAAATCAACAGTTATCAATGCTTAGAAAGAAGTGACTTCACTCCATTTTCTAAAGGTTATATTCAGCGTCACTGGACAAAATTACTGATTCCTTTAGAAATCCAAACAGCACCTACTCAATTGAAGATTGCCGTATGAGTCAAAGCCAACTCCCTATAGCTTCCGTGAAATCTGGAGCTGAAAATTTAGAACAAATGCCCGTTATGCAACATTTAGTGGTATTACGGCGCTATCTTTTTAAGATTGTCGGTGTAATCCTTTTTTTGTTTATTACCCTTTCGAAACTCTACCTATCAATTGCTCTCAGATCCTTTAAGACAGCAACTTCCAGCAACATCTACAATGATTGCAACGGATGTCACTGCGACCTTTATGGCACCATTTAAGCTGAATTTATTTGTCGCACTGATGTTGGCCATGCCTTTTATTATTTATCAACTGTGGTCTTTTGTACGCCCTGCACTTTATGAAAAAGAGCGTTTTCTTGCAGTCCCATTATTGTTCGGTAGCATCTTATTATTTTATTTAGGTATCGCCTTTGCCTATTTTATTACGCTACCCAGTATTCTTCATTTCTTTATTAGTGTCTCGCCCGAAACAGTTGCTCCAATGACGGATATCAACAGTTATTTAAGTTTCTGTTTAAAACTCTTTTTAGTGTTCGGTCTGACTTTTGAAATCCCAATCATTACTCTGATTTTAATTTTAATTGGTGCTGTCAGTACCCAAAGTCTGGTTGAAAAACGCCGTTTCATTGTCGTTGGTTGCTTCTTCATTGCCATGTTTGTAACACCACCTGATGCCATTTCAATGATTATGTTGGCTGTACCAATGTGGATGTTATTTGAAGTTGGGTTACTGCTAGGAAAACTATTAGAAAAGCGAAAAGCCACCTAAATAACAACATATACTTTTCATACAATAACATGTGCTTTTAAAAATACATGTTATTGTTTTTATTTATAAATATAAAAAAATAACACTGCTTTCCACTAAAGTAAAATCTGTCTTTAAACTGACTTCAAAATGTAAAAGAACTGTCACTAACTATTTATACAATCATTCACGATAACGAACTAAATAATACTTTTATTACTTTATACGGATTTATTATGACAGCCACTTCTAATCAGCCAAGTCGCCGTGATCTACTTAAATGGTTTGCAGGAATTCCATTTTTACCTTTGGGGGCAATGAGTACAGCCGCAGCACTCAGCGGATGTAACGACAGTGACAATACTACTGCTGTGATTACACCACCAACAAAAGCAGTCAATTTTAAAAATGCTAAATTCACTCCAATGGCTGCGCCAGATCTAAGCAATGCAGCAGCGATGGCGACAACAACGGTTGCGTCTAAGTTAACCATTGAATGGGATGACAATAGCCAAACTGAATATACACTTGGTTATAAATCTTTCTTTAACACGGGTGTAGAGGTCGACAACTTAGCAGGTGGAAAAATTTTAGCAGGTGGTTATTACGACATTCATAATCAGCCAATTTTAGATACTTCCCTTGCAGGAACATCGCGTCAATTTTTCTCCGACTGCCCAGATGGTTCTTCCCTGATTCATATTGAAGGTGCCAATGTTTCTGGCGTCAATAAGCCTGTTTTTCATGTTGTTCAATTTGAATATGCATCTAAAAATCTTGCTAAACAGGATATGTATGGCAAATTGCCCTCTCCAATCGCAGTCCTCACTTTAGATCAAGATCAGACCACAGGTCATTTAGAACTTAAAAAATACTTTAATGTCGATATGTCAAAAGTTCATGGTTTGTGGATTACTTGTGGTGCAAGCCTTTCACCATGGAATACCCATCTTTCTAGTGAAGAATATGAACCTGATGCATTCAATCAAATTGGTACAAAACTCAGCACATTAAAAGCATATAGCTCATATTTGTACGGTAATGAAACTCAAGCCAATCCTTACAACTACGGGCATATGCCTGAAATTATTTTAGATGGTAAAGGCGGTGCAACGGCGAAGAAACATTATTGCTTAGGCCGTATTTCACATGAATTGATTCAAGTCATGCCAGATAATCGTACTGCCATTATGGGTGACGACTATACCAATGGCGGTTTCTTCATGTTCGTTGCAGACAAAGAAAAAGACTTATCTGCTGGCTCACTTTATGTTGCTAAATACAAAAATGAGCTAAATGAAACGTCAACTGCTGGCATTGAATGGATCAAACTGGGTCATTCAGACAGCAAAACCATTGAAGATTTAGTCAATGTTCGTGGTATTAAAGCTGAAAATATCATGGAAAGTTTAGCCACTGCTCCAGCAGATACAACGGGCTATAGCGAAATTGTTTTAGATGGTAAAACCCTTTGGATAAAACTTAAAGAAGCCAACAATGGCTTTAGCAAAGCTGAAATTGAACTGGCAGCAGCATTCCTTGAAACCCACCGTTATGCAGCGTTAAAAGGCGGCAGTATGGCGTTTACAAAAATGGAAGGCACAACGGTCAACATTAAAGATAAAGTTGCTTACTCTGCTTTGGCGAATATTCAAGGCTCTATGGTGCAAGGTCAAACTGGCTGGGTAGCTTCACATAACGTCAAATTCAGCAAAGTTGTTAAAGCTGGCGGCATTATGGCGCATGACTTAAAAGGCAGTCTGGTCGATACTGGAAATAGCCTCATTGACAGTGCTTGGGTTCCATATCAAAGCCATATGCTACGCATGGGCGAAGATATTCCTGCTGACAGCCTAGGCAATACTGCCAATCCAAATAATATTGCCAGCCCAGATAATTTAAAATTCTCTGAAACCCTGCGCACATTATTTATTGGTGAAGACAGCGGTAACCATGTGAATAACTTCCTTTGGGCTTACAATGTTGATACGAAATCACTTGATCGTATTCTTTCTACACCCGCAGGTGCAGAAGCAACAGGCTTACATGCGGTCGACTCCATTAATGGTTGGACGTATATTATGAGCAACTTCCAGCACGCAGGTGATTGGGGCGGTATTCATAATGTCGTCAAAACTGCTCTCACCCCCTTAATTAATGCAAATTATAATGATGGTTATGCAGCATCAGTTGGCTACATCACAGCAGACCCAATGCCATCCATCGTTAAAAAAATAACTGATACTCCAAAATAGCTGAAAAAAAACTTAACAAAATGCCGACTTCACGTCGGCATTTTTTATGGACTCAAAGCAAAATCAAGCTGAATGATTTGCCCTTGAGTCTCGCCTTGTTGGGATTTTTCTTGCCATAACCATGTCTGGTTTTTCATTCTTAAAAAATTTGAACAGCGTGTGCCATAAATTGGACTTTGAATAAAAGTAGAAGACAATAGTGCTTCCATTTCTAAACTAATGCCAGTTTGTGGCAGTAATTCAGCAATAATTTTACGTTCATCTTCTAAAATATCCCACACTGCAAATTCCAAGTCTGCTTCTGCTGTCGTGGTCTGTTGCAACATGGGTAAAAACTCTTGGGTAAAGCGCTTGCGGAGATGCTTGGTCTTTTCCCAGTGTTCGGTCATTAAACCATTAGAAACCACATATACCCCTTGAGCCAAGACTTGTGGCGCTTCACCGCGATTACTCATATAAACCGCTTGATGCTGATCACCGATAAATAAATTAAAACCCGCATAATCAAGTTGTTGCTTTTCTAAGGCTTGAGCAAAGCGAATTGGTGTTAAATCGGATTGTAAAAAATGTTGAATCAATTGCCCGCGGGAAGTCTGATATTTTTTTTGATCGGTGCCATCTCGAAAGTTGGTCACTACAGCCCATCGGCCCGATTCAGTCACCCCCATCCACGTTCCACCTGACTGCAAATCTTGTCCAGCAATAATTGGGCTATTTTGCCAAGTTTTTAAACCACTGGTCGGACGCTGATAAAACTCATCACGATTTGAAATTAAGCATAACGGCGTATCCTGCAACACCTGCCAAGCTAAAGCTACAATACACATAATCCGTGCTCATTATCTTTACACATTGAATGTACAACATTTTTCATCACATTCAGCTAAAATCTGTGCAAAACATAATGACAAGGAACAGCAATGCTGACCTATCCAAATATTGATCCAGTTGCTATATCGCTGGGACCCTTACAAGTACATTGGTATGGACTGATGTATTTATTGGCATTTTTATTTGCTTGGGGGCTTGCCACCTATAGAACCAAACAGCGTGATGGTTGGACACCCGATATGGTCTCTGACCTGATTTTCTATGGTGCTTTAGGTGTCGTTGTCGGTGGTCGTATAGGCTACGTGTTCTTTTATGGTTTTGAACAATTTCTTGCCAATCCACTGTGGTTATTCCAAGTCTGGACAGGTGGCATGAGCTTCCATGGCGGCTTCTTGGGCGTGATGATTGCCATGCTGTTCTGGTGTAAAAAATACCAGATGACGTGGTTCCAAACCCTCGATTTTATTGCTCCTTGCGTACCGACAGGCTTAATGTTTGGTCGTATTGGTAACTTTATTGGTGGTGAGCTGTATGGTCGCCAAGTCTCCGATCCAAACTTTGCCCTTGGAATGATTTTTCCGACCGATCCGCTACAATTGGTTCGTCATCCATCGCAACTTTATCAAGCATTAGCAGAAGGTCTCATTCTGTTTATTGTGCTCTGGTGGTTCAGTTCAAAACCACGCCCACGTATGGCGGTTTCAGCCCTGTTCTTGATTGGCTACGGTATTGCACGCTTTGTGGTGGAGTTTTTCCGCGAACCCGACCATGGACAACTGTTTATTGGCTGGATGAGTAAAGGGCAATTCCTTACTGTACCCATGATTTTGATTGGTCTATGGATGATGTGGTATGCCTACCAAAAGAAAACTTATGATTGGGGTCCATTAAAAAATAGCTAACTTACAAAATGCTCTGATCTAAAGCGATAAGCCATATATTCCACACTGAATGAAGGAGACCATAGCGTCTCCTTTTTCTTGATCACACTTAGTCCTCTCCGCTTCATTTAAGATGAGCTACCCATAAGCTGAAGCCGTGCTTCACTTTAGTTCATATGCTAAAGTACTCGCAGTTCTCATCTCGTTACCCAAAGCCTATGCTCGAATTTTGGTTTAATCCTCAAGTTTCAATTTCCCGTAAACTCATGATTTTTATTGTCATCACGATTGCCACAGGTGTGCTTTATTGGATGGAACCACTCAAACTTGATGCAATACTCATGTTCTTAGGTACAGGTATCATTTTTCTGATTTGTCGTTATTGTAAAATTCATTTTGCTGTTCAAAATCCAACGGGTTTGTTATATCGACTACTCACATGGATTCCCATTGCACTCTTAATGTCACTCATTTTTATGCATATGCAGGAGGGGGAAATTTTAATTCCTGGCGCACAAGGGATTGGCTTTATGGCTTTAGCCATTTGTTTATTCTCGCCATTATCGCTACTCAATCAAAATGACCTTGCAGATGAGCAGAAATAATGTTGCAGTTTTGGTATTCGGAGAGATGTACGCGTCAAATTAAACTGCTGGTATGTATAGCCACCTGTGTCATGATTTATCTCTGTTCCACCGTGCAACAACTCTCCGCTATGTTTACCGGAATCAGCCTGATGATTGGTATGGGTATACATCTACTCAGAGCTTTAAGCTTAAAAATCGCAGCAGATCACCCTGATAAAAATGGCTTTACTCTTCTATTTTGGGTGATGCCATTCACTGCATTGATGACTTTAATGGCTGCATTGCCTACCGAACATAAAGTTATGCTAATCCTACAAACCATTGGATTTACAGCCATTGGTTTATTTATCTTATCGACCTTTCCGAATCGAAGATTTGATCCAAGCTAACCACAGATCACTCCAGTTTTTGTCTTTTCCTCTCCAATCTATCAATTCATTTTTCATCAAATGTTCGAACTCAATAGTGTCTAGCCCTAAAAAGCTCAGTTAGACTGAGCCAAAAGCTGAGCTCGAACTTGCATGAGTGCAAAGCCGAGCAGATTTAATCCTTTCCACTTCTCTGGATTTTGAATATCTAGATGATCTTGCGCCATACCAACACCCCAAATCGCATCAACTGGCGATGCTTCAACCAGAATGTGATCATGCGTGGCAATTAAGAAATCTCTTAATTCAAGATGTTGAGAAAATTTAGCAAGGTTTGCTTGCAACACAATGTTAAATCGTTTTTCTTTCCATGCCTGTTCATCATAGTTTTGTACTTTTCGACCCAACTGCTTTGCTTCATTCGGATGTGTGACTTTTAAGATTTGATCAAATGTCTCATCATCATGAAATAACTGTGCTTTTTGCGCCATCATATAATGCTCAGCGGTGAGATATGTAATCCCATCCAATTCAAATTGCGCTGAAAACCACTGACTAAAACAACTTTTATCAACAATATGGGCTTGCTTTGGAGTATGCCCCCAAAAATATAAATATTTGAACTGACCACCTTGCTGTATTTGTTGTATTAAATCATTTAAAAAATTTTCATTATTCATAATTTATCTCTAATTATTATCTACTTAAAAAATAATCTAAAATAAAAAAGACCGCTAAAAGCGGTCTTTTTTTGAATCATCTATGATGATTAAGCAGCTAATGCGCTTTTCGCTTTTTCAGCGATAGCAGCAAATGCAACTGCATCATGCATAGCGATGTCAGCAAGTACGCGACGGTCGATGATTACTTGAGCTTTTTTCAAGCCAGCAATCATACGGCTGTACGACAAACCGTTTAGACGCGCACCAGCATTGATACGAGCAATCCACAAAGCGCGGAATTGACGTTTCTTCTGACGACGGTCACGGTAAGCATATTGACCAGCTTTGATTACTGCTTGGAACGCTACGCGATATACGCGTGAACGAGCGCCGTAGTAACCTTTAGCACGAGCAAGAATTCTTTTATGACGGCGATGAGCCTGGACACCACGTTTTACACGAGCCATTTATAAATCTCCTTAAAGGTATGGGCACATACGGCGAACTGAAGCAACGTCACTCACGTGAACCATTACACAGCCGCGTAATTGACGAATACGCTTAGCAGATTTTTTGGTCAAAATGTGGCGTTTGAACGCTTGTTTACGCTTAAAACCGTTAGCAGTCGCTTTAAAGCGTTTAGCTGCACCACGGCGAGTTTTCATCTTAGGCATAACAACCTCTTTTGAACACCTGTTCGGAACGTCTGCACCATTGCAAAAACGACCTGCAGGTAAGGGAGCCAGTATTCTAAAGCATCTTTGCTTAAAACAAAAGCAAATATCCTTAAATATACCGATTGATTATCTGCTGGACTGAGTCTTGTTTTGAATATAAAAGTGCTATATTTTTATTAAAAACCCACTATTCGGCCTTATAATTATCACAACATAAGAATGCTGGACCCATATGAACCCTGCACTGGATGCTTTTGCAGCCCTACGTTATCGCGATTTTTCTATCGTCACGATGAATCAGTTCTGTTTGACGATTGCTATTTTAATTCAAGAAATTATTGTCGCCTATTCACTTTATCAAATTACCAAAGATCCTTTGACCTTAGGCTTGATTGGTTTAGCCGAAGCGATTCCATTTATCGCTTTGTCTTTATGGGGTGGTTATTTTGCCGACCGCTTTAACAAACAGAGCATCATGAAAATCTGTTTATTCTTTGCAATCCCCTTACCTATGGTTTTATGGTGGCTGTTTCATCACTATGGATTAGGTCAAATCACAGTCAACACACTGTCTTGGGGAATTTATGCGGTCATTTTTGGCTTAGGCACCATTCGTGGTTTTTATAATCCATCTGCAACCTCGCTTAAGCCGTTCCTAATCCCACGCGAGCTATATGCCAATGGTGCAACTTGGACCACCATTGGTTGGCAAAGTGGCGTGATTATTGGCCCGATGTTGGGTGGCTTCATGCTGGCATTTTTAGGTCGTGAAAGCAGTTTACTTACTGTGGCTGTATTACTCGCCATTTGCTTTATATTAATTAATCTACTGCAAAAACGCAGCTTTCCTAAAATCGAAACAAATAATTTAATTGAAAGTTTGGGTGATGGTTTCCGTTTTATCTGGAAAACCAAAATTGTTCTGTGGGCAATTTCTCTGGATTTGGTTTCTGTACTGTTTGGGGGTGTGATTGCATTGCTGCCTATTTTTGCTGAAGATATTTTAAAAGTTGGCCCTGAAGGTTTAGGTTATTTACGTGCAGCACCTTCTATTGGCGCACTCATGACCATGATTGCCTTAACCAAGTTCCCCCCTACACAAAATGCTTGGCGCAATATGCTGCTTGCAGTCGCAGGTTTTGGCTTATTCACGCTGTTGTTTGCCTTTTCAAATAACATGTGGCTATCCCTGTTCGCTTTAGCCATGACGGGGGCTTGTGACAGTATTTCAGTGGTCGTGCGACAAACCATTCTACAAATTTATCCGCCTGAAAATATGCGTGGACGCGTAGCCGCAGTAAATGGCATGTTTGTTTCAAGCAGCAATGAACTGGGTGCTTTTGAATCTGGCTTAGCAGCAAAATACATGGGAACCATCATGGCAACGGTATTGGGCGGCTGTATGACGATGGCTGTCGTCACCATAAGCTGGATCAAAACCAAAGATTTATTTGGTGTAGATATTAGTCAAGGCAATGATCAGAGGCATTAATTTATTTTTTAGACTTGCGAGTATTTTCAATTCAGGAAATACTGCGCACTTACAATGCTCCGCTACCGCTGCCATCTCTGATTTGATTAAAGAAATAATATTTATGAAACAAATCCTGTGTTTTTCTCTACTCATCAGCTTACCGTTAAGCGCTGCTTATAGTGCTGAACCTAAAGCCACACAACAACTTTCCGTTCAGAAAAGCGCAGCCCTTCCCGCGCACTTGACTACACGCATTCAGTGGAACAAATTTCCACGCCCACAGTATAAAAATGAAGATTTAAAAGACCAAAATAGAAGTGCCATTATTCGGATCTATGCCGATGAAACGGGCAATATTGCCGAAGCTCGGGTACAAGAAAGTACCGGTTTAACCCATTTAGATAATCTTTTAGTGCAAGCGGTTCGTGAAGCACATGTCAAACCACATGTTGAAAAGGATACCGTAACGCCAGTGATTGGCTACCAAACCTTTAGCTTAAAATTAAGCCCAGATGAAGACAGAGAAGTTTGCCAGTATCAATTTGATTCTAAAAATTGGCAGGCTCAACAGCAAAATAAAAAAACAGCCTTTTCATATCGTAGCCAACCGACTTTAGCGCTCGATTCTGAGCAGTTAAATGAACATAACCGTGCGGTCAAATTCAGCTTTAAAGTGAATAAACACGGTGATGTGAAAAAAGTTAAAGTGAAAAAAGGTTCGGGTATTTATGCGGTAGACCAAGCTGTTGTTCAGGCAGTTTCACAGAGCCAAATTTCTGTAAAACGCACGGCCAGCACATTATGGCTATATAAAAAATCAACCCTGAAAGATGAAATCAAATTTGATCTCAATCAATGTCCAGAATAAAAAAGCATAAAAAGAGATGCAGCAGCATCTCTTTTTTAAAACATGGAAAAAGCCCAATAAATAAAAACATAACGTCCTATTTTTGCAAGACTCACCATCAATAAGAACCGTACAAAGTTTTCTTTAAGTAAACCTGCAATTAGAGTAATCGGATCGCCAATAATCGGCACCCAACTGAGCAGCAATGACCAGTAACCATATTTTTGATACAGAGTCTGTGCTTTCAACATTTTAGCTTCAGAAACGGGGAACCACTTTTGATCTTTATAGTGTTCAATTTTAAAACCGAGCCACCAATTCACACAAGAACCCAGAATATTTCCTAAGCTGGCAACAAACAGTAGCGCAATGACCGAATGACTGCCTTCAGCGAATAATACCAATAAAACGGCTTCGGACTGCAATGGCAATAAAGTTGCTGCACCAAAGGCCGAAATAAACAATAAAACATAAGACCACATGCGGCAAATACAGGGTTAAAGCCCAAGCTTTTTCTTGGTTGTCTTGTATTCATAGACAGACCAAACAATAAATAACACCATCACCAATCCACGCGCTAAATTATAACGTCGTGCAATCACACCAAAAACTTCACCCGATGCCGATGGTGCACTCGCTTTTAGCATTTCCGCCAAGGATTGCATATGAATTATTTCAGCAATATAAAGCAATAAACAACATGCAATACCAAAGATAATCGCCCAATAAATTTTCGCATTGCTTTCAATAATACGCGTTAAATTTAAGAAAAAATCTTTCATCATCATGTCATCCAATAAAAAACCACCGCAATGGGTGGTTTATTTCTGCGAAATTTAAGCGGTGTAATCACCAGATCTTAGCACAAAAACATACGCTATTTTTTGCAATCAAGTCACCACTTTAAGCGCTAATGCACGTTGCACGGCTGGGCGTGCGGTTAAGCGTTCAATATATTCTTTTACGTAAGGATAATCTTCTAACTGAATTTGCTGCCATTCATAACGTAATATCCACGGCAGAATTGCCATATCAGCAATTGAATATTCACCTGCCACATACTTTTGACCGATTAACTGTTTATTCAACACGCCATAAAGCCGTTTGGTTTCATTCACATAACGCTCTATCGCATACGGAATTTTTTCAGGTGCAAATTTATTAAAATGATGATTTTGCCCCAGCATCGGACCTAAACCGCCCATTTGCCACATCAGCCACTGCTCTACTTCAACGCGTTGCTGTTCATCCGTTGGATAATACAAGCCTGTTTTACGCCCCAAATATTGTAAAATTGCACCTGACTCAAACACTGAAATCGCTTCGCCACGAGGGCCGTCTTGATCCACAATGGCTGGAATTTTATTGTTGGGAGAAATACGTAAAAAGTCAGGTTGAAACTGATCATTTTCCAAAATATTAATGGGGAAAATTTGATAATCCAACGCCATTTCTTCTAATGCTATTGTAATTTTATGACCATTGGGTGTACCCCAATAATATAGATCAATCATGCTCTCTACCTTCCACTTTTCTCATTTTTTTACATCACATTATTGAGATTTACACTTAGTTATAGCATGTTTTATGGCAACAAACAGTACAACTTCATGTAGCAAATAGCATGATTGAACACAAAATTTTGCAAGCAATTATCAAATGAAGATTTTTTTACTTTTT
>OFRD01000613.1_pt1 | contig 13516 bp, 9 predicted proteins | sample 1543041 | NCBI WGS metagenome assembly OFRD01 (sample SAMN07774234, study PRJEB24372) | wastewater metagenome | isolation source: Exp Tend CN 100WW | collected 2016-02
TTTTAATCCGTTTGTCGTGGGTTCGACCCCCGCTGGTCCCACCAAAAAAACTAAAAAGCACTTTGTATCTCGGTACAAAGTGCTTTTTTCATGGGCGCACGCATTGTGTACCCGGATACCCATTGAAAGAGCTTCCATGACCAGCGAATTGAACAGCCAGAATGCATTGAACAAGAAGGCGTTGTGCGAGCCTTGCTCGGGCATCCAGCGCCATTGGCGGCGTGCGCCTGGCCATGCCGAGTTGGTGCAAGGTGCCAACCGCAAGGAGCAGCGCGAGTCGGGTCAAGCCACCATCACCGCGTACCGTTGCGATCGCTGCGGCACAGCGTGGGAATACGAAAACAACAAAGCCAATCAGCACGCAGGCTGGTCCGTGGTGGGCGAATAAACTTGAGTGAGCGGCCCACAGCGGTGGCCGAATTGCAGTGATTCATGCGCTTAAAAAAAGGGGCCCATTGACATGGGCCCCTTTGTTTTTGGTGCGTTGAATGGGCTCAAGCCGTTTCTTCTAGCAAATGCGTCAGTTCGAGCCAGCGCTCTTCCAGCGTGGTGACTTCGTCCGACAAGGCTTTCAGGCGGCGACCAGCCTCGGCAATTTCTGTGGGTGGCAACGGCGTACTCAGTTGTTGTTCGAGTTGGGTTTTCTCTGCTTCGATGCTGGCCATGCGTTGCTCGTTTTGCTCCAGCTCGCGTTTTAAGGGGCGGGTTTGCGCGGCGAGTTGCTGGCGTTTTTGGGCATCGACTTTGCGCTGTTCGGCACTGCTGATGCCGGGGGTGCTGCTCGGTGCGCTGATCGGCGCGGGTGCGGCGGCCATCGCGATGAGGGGGGCGTCTGTCTCCACAGCGGGCACTGCCACCGAGCCCGTTGAGTCGCGAGCAGCATTTTTGGCCACTTCACGCAGGCGCTTGGACTCTTCCAACAGGTAACGCTGGTAGTCGTCCAGGTCGCCGTCAAACGGCTCGACCTTGCCCCGGCCCACCATCCAGAACTCGTCACACACGGCGCGCAGCAAGGCCCGGTCGTGGCTGACCAGCATGACGGTGCCTTCAAATTCGTTGAGTGCCATCGACAGCGCCTCACGCGTTGCCAAGTCCAGGTGGTTGGTGGGTTCGTCCAGCAGCAGCAAGTTGGGGCGTTGCCACACGATCATGGCCAGCACCAGTCGGGCTTTTTCACCACCGCTCATGGTGCCCACAGCCTGTTTGACCATGTCACCTGAGAAGTTGAAAGTGCCCAGGTAGTTGCGCAGGTCTTGCTCGCGGCTGGGTTCGCCGCTGTTGGGGCCCAGCTCTTTGGCCAGCCGGATCATGTGCTCCAGCGGTGTGTCTTGCGGGTGCAGAACGTCCAGCTCTTGCTGTGCAAAGTAGCCGATGTTCAGGCCTTTGCCTTCGGTCAGCGTGCCACCCAGCAGCGGCATGGTGCGGGCAATGGTTTTGACCAGGGTCGATTTGCCCTGACCGTTGGCACCCAGAATGCCAATGCGCTGTCCTGCCAAGACCGATTTGCTGACGCCTTGCAAGATGGCTTTGGGTTCGTCGTCCACGATGTAGCCAAAGTTCGCCTCGCTGATGGCCAGCATCGGGTTGGGCAGGTTGTTGGGTTCCTTGAAGCCGAAGGTGAATTCGGCATCGGCCAACAGTGGGGCCACTTTTTCCATGCGTTCCAGAGCCTTGACCCGGCTCTGTGCCTGCTTGGCCTTGCTGGCCTGGGCCTTGAAGCGGTTGATGAATTTTTGCAGGTGAGCGATCTTGTCTTGCTGCTTGGAAAAAGAAGCTTGTTGCAGCTCCATTTGTTGCGAGCGCAAGATCTCAAACGCACTGTAATTGCCGCCGTAGCGCGTCAGTTTGGCGTGGTCGATGTGCAAAGTGACATCGGTCACCGCGTCCAGAAATTCCCGGTCGTGACTGATCACGATCATGGTGCCTGCGTAGCGCTGCAACCAGGCTTCCAGCCAGACCAAGGCATCCAAATCCAGGTGGTTGGTGGGTTCGTCCAGGATCAGGATGTCGGATGGGCACATCAGCGCACGGGCCAGCTGTAAACGCATGCGCCAGCCACCCGAAAAACTGTTGACCGGGTTGTTGAGTTCGTCAACGCGAAAACCCAAGCCCAAAATCAGCGCTTCGGCGCGGGGCAGGGCGTCGTGGTCGCCGGCGTCTGCCAGGTCGGTGTAAACGTGGGCCATTTCCATGCCGTCGCCGCTTTCTTCGGCGAGCACCAGGCGCTGTCGCAATTCGGCCAAACGGGTATCGCCTTCCAGCACAAAATCGGCGGCGGGCTGGTCGGTCTCGGGCATGTTTTGCGCGACTTGCGCCATGCGCCAGGCTTTGGGGATTTCGAAGTCGCCGCCGTCTTCAATCAGTGTTCGGTTGAACAGGGCAAACAAAGTGGATTTGCCCGCGCCATTGCGCCCGACCAGACCGACCTTTTCTCCGGGGTTAAGGGTGACCGAGGCTTGGTCGAGCAGCACTTTGGTGCCGCGGCGGAGGGTGACGTTTTTGAGGTTGATCATGAAAAGCGAATGTCCGGAACCGATCCGGGATAGGGGCATGGCCAGCGTCAAAGCTGGCTTTGAAAATTCGATAACCTGCTATTTTCGCCGATACGGGCATCGGTGAGGTGGCTGTTGCATGTCTTTGTCTTTCATGGATGCCTGCGTTCACCGCGATGACATTCAGAGGGCCATCAGGGCCTCTCGAGTGAGCAGCAAAACCTGGTCTTCACCTGAGCTGGTGTCGAGCCAGGCCACGTCCAGGTCGGGGAATGCCGCTTCAAAGTGCTCGCACTCGTTGCCGATTTCCAGCACCAACACGGCGTTTTCAGTCATTCGGGCTGGGGCATCGCGCAGAAGTTGACGTACAAAATCCATGCCATCGGCACCACCTGCCAGCGCCAGTTCAGGCTCGGCCCGGTATTCGGCGGGCAGTGCGTCCATGCTGGCCTGGCAGACATAAGGCGGGTTGCACAGAATCAAATCGAATGGGCCCGCAAGGGCTGACAGCCCGTCGCTGTGCACCAGGTTCACGCGCTCTTGCAGCGCGTGGCGCTCGACGTTGATGGTGGCCACGGCCAAGGCATCGTCAGAAATGTCGGCCCCAGTGACGTGCACTTCTGGCCAGGCCAGCGCCGCCAGAACGGCCAGACTGCCGTTGCCGGTGCACAGGTCCAACACTTGTGTGGTTTGGTCGCTCAGCCAGGCGTCGATGGTGCCGTCGGCCAGCACTTCGGCAATCAGGCTGCGCGGCACGATGGCCCGTTCGTCAATGTAAAACGACACGCCCTGCAACCAAGCTTCGCGCGTCAGATAAGCGGCGGGCTTGCGCGTGGCAATGCGTTCTTCAATCAGCGCAGTGCAGGCCGCCTGCTGTTCTGGCGTGATGGCTTGATCCGCCACTTCGTCCAAGTCGGTGTCCAGCGGCAGGTCCAGCCGCCAAAGCACCAGCCAGACAGCTTCGTCGAAGGCGCTCTGGGTGCCGTGGCCAAAGGCCACATTGGACTCGGTCAGGCGCTGGGCCGACTGCGCGATCAGCGCAGACAAATTCAGAGTGCTCATACCGACAAGCCCAAGTTGAGTTGTTCCAGTGTGCGGCGGTAGATGTTTTTGAGCGGCGCGATGTCGGCCAGCGCCACATGCTCGTTGACTTTGTGGATGGTCGCGTTGGGCGGGCCGAACTCGATCACTTGGGGGCAAATTTGGGCGATAAAGCGGCCGTCACTGGTGCCACCCGTGGTGGAGAGCTCGGTGGTGAGGCCCGTTTCGTCGGCGATGGCCCGCTGCACGGCGGCGACCAAAGTGCCTGGCGTGGTCAAAAACGGCAAGCCGCCGATGGTCCAGTTCAGGTCGTACTTCAGGCCATGTTGGTCGAGCACCGCCATCAGGCGCTGCTGCAGGCTGTCCGGCGTTGATTCGGTGCAAAAGCGGAAGTTGAAATCCACCACGCAGTCGCCCGGAATCACATTGCTTGCCCCCGTTCCCGCGTGGATGTTGCTGACCTGCCAGCTGGTGGGCGGGAAAAAGGCGTTGCCTTCGTCCCAGCGGATGCTGACCAATTCGGCCAGCGCCGGGGCCAGGCGGTGGATCGGGTTGTCGGCCAGGTGCGGATAAGCAATGTGGCCTTGCACCCCATGCACAGTGAGCTTGCCGCTCATGGTGCCGCGTCGGCCGTTCTTGATCATGTCGCCCGTCTGCTGCACCGAGGTGGGCTCGCCTACGATGCAGAACTGCGGTGCTTCGCCCCGGTCCACCAGCTGCTTGCAGACCACCACCGTGCCGTCAAGGGCTGGGCCTTCTTCGTCGCTGGTCAGCAAAAAGGCGATGCCCAGTTCAGGGTCTGGATGGCTCGCCAAAAATTCCTGCACAGCCACGACCATGGCGGCCAGCGAGGTTTTCATGTCGCTCGCGCCGCGGCCAAACAGCTTGCCGTCTTTGTGCGTGGGGGTGAAGGGGTCGCTGTGCCATTGCGCGAGTGGCCCTGTGGGCACCACGTCGGTGTGTCCGGCAAACGCCAGGACTTGGCCGCTTTTTCCGGCGCGTTTGGCCCAGAGGTTGCGCACCCTGAAAGTGTCGGGGCCTGAGTCCATGTATTCGCAGACAAAGCCAAGGGGGGTCAATGCCTCGGCAATCAGGTCCATGCAACCCGCGTCATGGGGGGTGACGGAAGGTTTGGAGATCAGCTGTTCGGCCAGGCGCAGGGTGTCGTGACAGGTGCTTGTGTTCATGGCTCAGACCTTGCTGGGGTGGGCGCGCACAAATCGGGCAATGCGCTCTGCCGCTTCCAGGCACTCGGCGGTTTCGGCCACCAGTGCCATGCGGATGCGGCCTCGGCCGGGGTTGCTGCCGTTGAAGTCGCGTGCCAAATAGCTGCCGGGCAGCACCGTCACACTTTCGGCCGCGTACAAAGCCTGGGCGAACGCGACGTCGTCGCCTTGCCATCCGGTCGGCACACCGGCCCACAGGTAAAAGCTGGCGTCGGGCAGCTTCACGTCCAGCACATCGGCCAGCACAGGCGTGACCTGGGCAAACTTGGTGCGGTACTGGTTGCGGTTGTCCACCACATGGCTTTCGTCGCCCCAGGCGGCGATGCTGGCCGCTTGCACCACTGGGCTCATGGCGCTGCCATGGTAGGTGCGGTACAACAAGAACTGTTTGATGATGGCCGCATCGCCGGCCACAAAACCGCTGCGCAGGCCGGGCACATTGCTGCGTTTGCTGAGGCTGGTGAAGGCGATCAGGCGCTTGAAGTCGGTGCGGCCCAGCTGGAGGGCTGCTTCGAGGCCACCCAAAGGAGCTTCTTCGCGGAAGTAAATCTCGCTGTAGCACTCGTCCGAGGCGATCACGAAACCGTGCTGGTCGGACAGGGCGAACAATTTGGCCCATTCGGCCAGCGGCATCACCGCGCCCGTGGGGTTGCCGGGCGAGCAGACAAACAGCAGTTGGGTGCGGGCCCAGACTGCGGCGGGCACGCTGTCCCAGTCGTTGCCGAAATTGCGTGCCGGGTCACTGGGCACGTAATAGGGCTCGGCCCCCGACAACAAGGCCGCGCCTTCGTAGATTTGATAGAACGGGTTGGGGCTGACCACGGTGGCGCCAGGACGGGTCGGGTCGATCACGGTTTGCGTGAGGGCAAACAGGGCTTCGCGCGAGCCATTGACTGGCAGCACCTGCGTGGCCGGGTCCAGCGCCAGCTGGTAGCGGGTTTGCAGCCAGGCAGAACAGGCCTTGCGCAGCGCAGGCTCGCCCGCCGTGGCCGGGTAGGCCGACAAGCCGGTGGTGACCGAGGCCTTGAGTGCTTCTTGAATGAAGGCCGGCGTCGTGTGCTTGGGCTCGCCGATGCCCAGACTGATGGGCTTCAAGGCGGGGTTGGGTGTGACGCTGGCGAACAGCTGTTTGAGCCGTTCAAAAGGGTAGGGCTGCAGCTTGGAAAGAAGGGGATTCATCCCCCGATTATCCGGGATGAAGTGCCTGCAATGGGCGTGAAACAGGTCTGGCTTGCTTCATCCAGGGGGAATTCATCTTTTGTGAATCCTGTCGCGCCGTCTCTTGGGGCGGGATTTGGGCATTCCCCTCGGGTAACATTGCCCCTTTGATCTGTGCTGGCTCCTCTGGCTGGCCCGACTAACCGATTCGATACCGCCGTGCGCCTCAATTCCATCAAGCTTTCGGGCTTCAAATCGTTCGCTGAGCCGACCAACTTCTTGCTGCCCGGGCAGCTGGTCGGCGTGGTTGGCCCTAACGGGTGCGGCAAATCCAACATCATGGACGCCGTGCGTTGGGTGCTGGGCGAGTCCAAAGCGTCCGAGTTGCGCGGCGAGTCCATGCAGGACGTGATTTTCAACGGCACCACCACCCGCAAACCCGCCAGTCGCGCCAGCGTTGAGCTGGTGTTCAGCAACGAAGATCACCGCGCCGGTGGCCAGTGGGGGCAGTTTGCCGAGATCGCGGTCAAGCGCGTGCTAACGCGTGACGGTAATTCCAGCTATTACATCAATAACCAACCGGTGCGTCGCCGCGACGTGCAGGACGTGTTCTTGGGCACAGGCTTGGGGCCACGTGCCTACGCCATCATCGGGCAGGGCACCATCAGCCGCATCATCGAGTCGCGCCCTGAAGAGCTGCGTTTGTTCCTCGAAGAGGCCGCAGGCGTCTCTAAGTACAAAGAGCGCCGCCGCGAGACCGAAAACCGCCTGTCAGACACCCGCGAGAACCTGACCCGGGTCGATGACATCCTGCGCGAGCTGAACGCCAACCTGGAAAAGCTCGAAAAACAGGCCGAAGTGGCCCACCGCTACAACAATTTGCAGGCTGACAGCACCCTGAAACAGCACCAGCTGTGGTTTTTGAAGCGCCGCGATGCCGAGTCGGACCAAGGTCGCATGAAGTCCGATGTGGACCAGGCCGTCAATGCTTTGGAGTCGCGCATGGCCGATCTGCGCCATGTCGAAGCCGATCTGGAGACCATTCGTCAGGCCCATTACGCTGCAGGCGACCAAGTCAACCAAGCGCAGGGCGCTTTGTACGAGGCCAGCGCCGAAGTGGGCCGTCTGGAAGCCGAAATCCGCTTTGTGGTCGAGGGCCGGCAACGTGCCGAGCAGCGTCTGCAACAGTTGGTCGAGCAAACCGCCCAGTGGGGCACCCGCAGCCAAGATGCTCAAATCGAGCTGGAAACCTTGTCCGAGCAAGCGGCCATGGCCGAAGACCAGAGCATGACGCTGGCCGCGCAGGTCGAAGACCAAGCCACGGCCTTGCCCGATCTGGAGGAAGCCTTGCGCAAAGCGCAAAACGATGCCAACGCCCAACGTGCCAGCGTGGTGCAGGTGCAGCAGCAAATTGGCGTGCTGGCCGCAGACCAGCGCAACGTCGAAGAACAATCGCGCCAGCTCGACCAACGCCGCGAACGCCTGCTGACCGACCGCAACGCCCTGGCCGCGCCCGACGAGGCTCGACTGAACAACTTGCAAGAACAACTGGCCGAGGCTGAGGCCTTGGCGGCTGAATCAGAAGCCCGTTTGCATGAGTTGCAAGAACAGGTGCCTGCGCTGGACGAAGACCGGCGCACCCGACAAACCGCAGTCAACCAGGAATCGTCGAAGCTGGCAGACCTGAGCGCCCGTATCGAGGCGCTCAAGGCCTTGCAGGAAAAAGTGCGTACAGACGGCAAGCTCAAACCCTGGCTGGCCAAGCACGGCATGGACGGACTGGAAGGCCTGTGGAGCCGCATCCAAATTGAACCCGGCTGGGAAAACGCCCTGGAGTCGGCTCTGCGCGAACGCCTGTCGGCGCTCGAAGTTTCACGCCTGGACATGGTGCGCTCGTTTGCGGGCGATGCGCCGCCCGCCAAACTGTCGTTTTTCAGCCCGCCTTTGGCCTCTGTGGCCACGCAGCGCGGCGGTTTGCCCAGTGGTTGCCGCCCTTTGGCAGATTACCTGCGCGTGCCCGATGCCGGATTGTCAGCCTTGCTGACCGACTGGTTGCAAGGCTGCCTGACGGCCCCCAGCATCGAAGATGCCCTGGCCTGGCGCAGCCAGCTCAAACCCGGTGAAACCTTGTTGGTGCAGGCTGGCCACGCGGTCGACCTGAACAGCGTGGTGTTTTACGCCCAGGACTCCGAACAAGCCGGTTTGTTGGGCCGCGCCCAAGAGATCGACAACCTCGAAAAGCAGCTGCGTGCCCAAACCCTGATTTCCGAAGAAAGCCGCAGCGCTTTGGTGCGGGCCGAAGCGGCCTATGCCGACGCCTCGCAGCGCCTGATCACGGTGCGCCGTGAAGCCAGCGAAAGCCAGTCACGCACGCACGAATTGCAAGTTGAAACCCTGCGCCTGTCTCAGTTGGTGGCGCAAACCCGTGCCCGCAGCGAGCAGATCAGCAACGATTTGGCCGAAGTCGAGGCCTTGCTGGACGAGCTGCAAGAGCGCCGCGTTACAGCCGAAGCCCGCTTTGAAGAGCTGGACATGCAGCTGGCCGATACGCAAGAGCGCCACGCTCAGCTGGACGAGCGGGTCATTGAGTCCGAGCGCAAGCTGGCTGAATGCCGCGAACAACAACGCAGCCTGGAGCGCCGAGCCCAAGAGGCGCAGTTTTCGCAGCGCAGCCTGGACGCCCGCCGCGCGGAACTCAACCGCACCATTGAAACCGCACAGCAGCAAGTCACCAGCATCGATGCCGAAATGCAGCGTGCCCGCGATGAACTCGGTCGGCTGACCGATGCCGCAGCCCAAGCTGGCTTGCAAAACGTGCTGGCCGTCAAGCTGGCGCGCGAACAAGCCTTGGGTGCCTGTCGCAGCGCCTATGACGACCTCACGGCCAAATTGCGTGCCAGCGACGAACGCCGTGTTGGCTTTGAACGCGAATTGGACCCGCTGCGTCAGCGCATCACCGACTTGCAGCTCAAGGAGCAAGCCGCCCGGCTGGGCTTGGAGCAATACACCCAGCTGTTGGCCGATGCGAAAGCCGATCTGGAGGCCGTTGCGCAGTCCATCGACGTGGGCCAAGTGCGTGTCACGGGCCTGCAAGGCGAAATCGACCGCATTCACCGCGAAATCACCGCTTTGGGCCCGGTCAACCTGGCCGCGCTGGAAGAGCTGACCACTTCACGAGAGCGCAAGGTGTTCCTCGACTCGCAGTGCGCCGACCTGACCGACGCCATGAACACGCTGGAAGACGCGATCAAAAAGATCGACGGCGAGACGCGTGAGCTGCTGGGCGGGACTTTCAAGATCGTCAACGAGCACTTCAGCCGCATGTTCCCCGAGCTGTTTGGCGGCGGTAATGCCCGGCTGGTGATGACCGGTGACGAAATTCTGGATGCGGGTGTGCAGGTGCTGGCGCAGCCGCCGGGCAAGAAAAACCAGACGATTCATTTGCTGTCTGGTGGCGAAAAAGCCCTCACGGCCATCGCTCTGGTGTTTGCGATTTTTCAGCTCAACCCCGCACCGTTTTGCTTGCTGGACGAGGTGGACGCGCCGCTGGACGACGCCAACACCGAACGCTACGCCAAACTGGTCAAGGGCATGGGCAAAGAGACCCAGTTCCTGTTCATCAGCCACAACAAGATCGCCATGGAAATGGCCGAACAATTGATTGGCGTGACCATGCAAGAGCAGGGCGTGTCACGCATCGTGGCTGTGGACATGGAATCCGCAGTGTCTATGGCCGACGTGGCCTGAGGTTTTTAATTTATGTTGGCTTCAATGAGTTCGTTGCAATTGAGTTTGGCCGGTATCGGTGCGCTGACCTTGGGGGCGGTGGTGGTCTACAACTATTGGACATCGCGCAAAAATGAGCCCAGGCAGGCCGATCCCCAGATCGAACCCGTGGCCAGCACGCCAGACACCCTGCCCGAGGCGTCTGCGCAGACAGAGCCCATCTTGACCGACGACTTTTCCAGCTTGCCTCAGCCTGATCGCAAACCCCAGCTGGATGCCCTGATTGATGTCATTGCGACCATCGAGGTAGATCACCCTGTGTCGGGTGATGCCGCCTTGGCCGCTTTGCCCGTGACGCGTCGCGTGGGTACCAAGCCGTTCCATGTGGAAGGCTGCAGCGATCTGAGCGGTGAATGGGAGGCTTTGGTGACGGGGCGTCGGTATTCTGCTTTTCAGGCCGGTGTGCAGTTGGCCAACCGTGTGGGGGCGCTGAACAACATCGAGTTTTCTGAATTTGTGGTCAAAACCCAGGCCTTTGCCGATGCCGTGGGCGGTGCCGCCAACTTCAGCGACATGCTCGAAGAGGTGGCCCGTGCGCGTGAATTAGACCAATTTGCCAGTGCGCACGATGCCCAGCTGAGCTTCACTCTGTGCGCGCGTGCGTCGGCCTGGAGCCCTGGTTATATCCAGCAACATGCCGCGCGTTTGGGTTTTGTGGCGGGGGTGATTCCCGGCCGCATGGTGCTGCCTGCCGCCGTAGCCGGTTTGCCGCCTATTTTGTCTTTGACATTTGATACGCAGGCCGCCATGGCCGATGACCCGGCTTTGTCTGCCATTCGCGAGTGCTCGCTCAGTCTGGATGTGCCGCAAATTGCCCGTGAAGATCAGCCCTTTGGTCGCTTGCGTGAAGTCGCCCGCTTGTTGGCCGAACACATGGACGGTGTGGTCACGGACGGCAACGGGCAGATGTTGGGCGAAGACGTGCTGGACCAAATCGCCAACGACCTGCACCAGCTGTATGACGCGCTGGATGCGCGTGAGTTGTCAGCGGGCACCCCGCAAGCGCGTCGTCTTTTCTCCTGATTCGGGCAGCACTCACCATGTCCCATCCGGACTTGTTTGGCGGACTGCCATTGGGCGAACCTGCCAAAGTGGCACGGGCCATCCAGTCTGTGCCGCCAGCCGAAAGAGCAGCGCAATTGCGGTCGGTATTGCACCAGCATGCACACGCTTATTACACGCTCGATGCGCCTGAAATCCCCGATGCCGAATACGACAGGTTGTTCCGCGAACTGCAGGCGCTGGAGTCGGCCCATCCCGAGCTGCTGACGCCCGATTCGCCCACCCAACGTGTGGGCGGCCAAATTCTGGATGCCTTTGCGCAGGTCACGCACCGCGTGCCCATGCTCAGCATTCGCACCGAAACCGACACGGAAGCCAGTGGTGCGCAAGCATTTGACACGCGCATCCGCAAAGAGTTGGGCCTGAGCGAAGCCGATCCAGCCGTGAGCTATGTGGGTGAGTTGAAATTTGATGGTCTGGCCATGAGCCTGCGCTACGAAAACGGGGTGCTGGTGCAAGCGGCCACTCGGGGCGACGGTGAAACCGGCGAAGAGGTCACCGCCAACATCCGCACCATCGGGCAGATTCCTTTGCGTTTGCCGATCGATGCGCCTGCCGTGCTGGAAGTGCGCGGAGAGGTCTACATGCGGCGCGACGATTTTGAAGCCCTGAACGCACGCCAACGTGAACGCATAGCGGCGGGCACCAAGGGCGAAAAAACCTTTGTCAATCCGCGCAATGCGGCAGCTGGTGCGGTTCGCCAGCTCGATTCGGGCATCGCGGCCGAACGGCCTTTGAGCTTTTTTGCCTATGGCCTTGGCGACATCACGCCACCAACCGAAGGCGGGCCGCAATGGACCACCCATGACGACATGCTCCGGCAGCTCAAGGCCTGGGGTTTCCCAGTGGCCGAGCAAACCACCTGCGTGCAAGGCGCCCAAGGGCTGGTGGCGTTTCACCAGCGCATGGCCGCCGAGCGCGATGCTTTGCCCTACGACATCGACGGCGTGGTCTACAAAGTCAACGAGCTGGCGCTGCAAGCCCGCCTGGGCTTTGTGACCCGCGAGCCACGTTGGGCCGTCGCGCACAAATACCCGGCACAAGAAGAGATGACCACGGTGCTGGCCATCGATGTGCAGGTCGGCCGCACCGGCAAGCTCACACCCGTGGCCAAGCTCGCGCCGGTGTTTGTAGGGGGTGTGACCGTGACCAACGCCACGCTGCACAACGAACTGGAGGCCCGCCGCAAAGACGTGCGGGTGGGCGACACGGTGATCGTGCGCCGAGCTGGCGATGTGATTCCCGAAGTGGTGTCGGTGGTGCTGGAGCGTCGCCCGCCCGATGCGCCTTTGTTCACCATGATGAGCCACTGCCCGGTGTGCGGCAGTTTGGCCGAACGCGAAGACGGTGAAGCCGACCACCGTTGCACGGGCGGGCTGTTTTGCAGCGCCCAACGCAAACAGGCGATCTGGCACTTCGCCCACCGCCGCGCCATGGATGTGGACGGTTTGGGCGACAAGTTGGTCGACCAGTTGGTGGATTCCGGTCAGGTCAAAACGCTGGCCGACCTTTACCACCTGAAGCTCGATTCGCTGGCCAATATGGACCGCATGGCCGAAAAGTCGGCGGTCAACCTGCTCGAAGCGCTGGAAACATCCAAGCAGACCACCTTGGGCCGTTTTTTGTTCAGCCTGGGTATTCGCCATGTGGGCGAGGCCACGGCCAAAGAGCTGGCCCGGCATTTCGGTCAGCTGGACGCTGTGATGGCTGCCAGCGAAGACGCCTTGCTGCAAGTACCCGATGTCGGCCCTGTTGTGGCGCACAGCATTCGCACTTTTTTTGACCAGCCGCACAACCGCGAGGTGGTCCAAGCCCTGCGCGATGCAGGCATCACCTGGGCGGAAGGCGATGCCTTGGCACCGACCGAAATGCCCTTGGCTGGTATCACGGTGGTGTTGACCGGCACATTGCAAAGCATGGGCCGCGACGAGGCCAAAGAAAAACTCGAAGCCTTGGGCGCCAAAGTGGCGGGCTCGGTCAGCAAAAAAACCCACTACGTGGTGGCGGGTGCCGAGGCGGGCAGCAAGCTCGACAAGGCGCAGCAGCTGGGCGTGCCCGTGTTGGACGATGCCGGGCTGGCAGTGCTGTTGACTGGAAAAAAACCATGACCGTTCGAGACATCCTCAAAATGGGCGATGCCCGACTGCTGCGCGTGGCTGACGCGGTGCAGGTTTTTGACACCCCCTCATTGCATGCCCTGATCGCCGACATGCGCGACACGATGGCTGCGGTCAATGGTGCAGGGCTTGCTGCACCCCAAATTGGCGTGAACGAGCAGGTGGTGATTTTTGGCAGCACCGCGCGTAACCCGCGCTATCCGGACCGCCCCGTGGTGCCACCCACGGTGCTGATCAACCCGGTGATCACGCCTTTGGCGGTGCCTGGCCTTCGGGGCGTGGTGCCGCGCTGGTCGCGTATCCGTTACACCGGGTTCGATGAAATGGGCCAGCCCATCGACCGCACGGTGGACGGCTTTCATGCGCGCGTGGTGCAGCACGAATGCGACCACCTGATCGGCAAGTTGTACCCGATGCGGGTGCGTGATTTCGCTCGTTTCGGGTTCACAGAAGTTCTGTTCCCCGATATCCGTGCGGCAGAAGACGACTGAGCCTGCGCTTATCCTGCGAATCTGTGGATGGGCAGGTGTGGACCACCCGAATGCCTCAAGGCCCTTGCGTAAGGGCTGTGCGCCGCCTGCTTCAGGGGCTTCAAAGTCCTTTCAGTTTTTCCAGCGCAGCCAGCAAGGTGTCA
>OFRD01000616.1_pt1 | contig 13470 bp, 15 predicted proteins | sample 1543041 | NCBI WGS metagenome assembly OFRD01 (sample SAMN07774234, study PRJEB24372) | wastewater metagenome | isolation source: Exp Tend CN 100WW | collected 2016-02
TCATGAGGGAGTACCCAAAATCGGCGCCCGGCCCCAACCCATGCTCAGCTCGGTTGTCGATCTCATTTGTAGATCTCATTTGTCGATCCAAGGTCTAAGCAGCAGACTGTTGGCTCTCTTCAATCCACTGGCACAGAGGTCGCATTTACCTTCGGCCGACAAAGCAAAAAGCCCGCATCAGCGGGCTTTTTGACATCGAGAAACCTTCGATCAGCCGAAGTTCTTCTCGGCAAACGACCAGTTCACCAGCTTGTCGAGGAAAGTCTCGACGAACTTGGGGCGCATGTTGCGGTAGTCGATGTAGTAAGCGTGTTCCCACACGTCCACGGTCAACAAGGCGGTGTCGCCAGTGGTCAGGGGGGTGCCAGCGGCGCCCATGTTGACGATGTCAACCGAGCCGTCGGCTTTTTTCACAAGCCATGTCCAGCCGGAGCCAAAGTTGCCCACGGCGCTCTTGACGAAGGCTTCTTTGAAAGCGGCGTAGCTGCCAAATTTGGCATCGATGGCCGTGGCCAAAGCGCCTGTGGGCTCGCCGCCACCGTTGGGCTTCATGCAGTTCCAGAAGAAGGTGTGGTTCCAGATCTGGGCCGAGTTGTTGTAGATGCCGCCGCTGGATTTTTTGATGATGTCTTCGAGGCTCATGCTCTCGAATTCAGTGCCTTTTTGCAGGTTGTTCAGGTTCACAACGTAGGCGTTGTGGTGCTTGCCATGGTGAAACTCCAGGGTTTCCTGGCTGTAGTGAGGAGCCAAAGCGTCGATCGCATAAGGCAGTGCGGGCAAGGTGTGTTCCATGGGGATGTCCTTTTGTTGTTGCGGGTTGAAGGTTGACCCATACATTTTAGAGGCTGACTGATCGCCCTTTGCAGTGGCAGGTCACTGAAAACTCAGCCCCCCAGCGGCCACCGTCATGGTGTGGGGCTTGAGCACCGATTTTGGGCACTTGTTGATGAAAGCACACGCGCTCATGTCCCATCGCCGTTATGGGGCGAGAAATGGGAACCGATTTTGCGCACTTGCTATTGAAAGCCCGTGCGCTCATGGCCCATCGCCGTCATGGGGCGGGCCTGGGCACCGATTTTGGGTACTCCCTCATGAGGTGCCCAGGCTCGCCCCATGACGGCTTACCTGCATCCCCAAAAATCGGCCTCAGCCCATGCCGCCATTCGGCCGCCAGGAGACAATCCCGAAAAAACAAAGCTTCCCTAATGCACCGATCAGCCCTGAACCTTCAAAGGCACTTCGCCATCTGCCAAAGTGGCTCGAACGGCTTGGCCAGCTTGAAACTGGGCCGCGTGGGTCAGGGCTTGGCCACGCTCATCGCTGAGCCAGGCATAACCGCGTTCCAGCACCTGGCGCGGGTCCACCGATGACAACCGCAAAGCGGCCCGCTCTAAGCGCTGGGCACGTTGTTGCACTTGCTGACCGCGATTGAAGCTCAGGCGGTCTTCCAGGCGGGTCAGCTGGTGGCCACTGCCGATGGCTTGGCTTTGTACGCCCGCTTGCAAACGGTGCGCCAGCCGGTCCAGCCACTGACTGTGTTGGCCCAGCAAAGCTTGTGGTCGGCTCAGACGGGTGGCCATGGCGTTCAGACGCTGAACTTGACGTTCTTGCTGACGGGCAAGGCCAACACCCCAGCGGGCGGCCACGCTGTCCAGCCGCTGGGCTTGCCGGTCTTGCTGACGCAGCAGGCCCCGGGTCAACCTGTGTTCCAGCACCGACAAGACCTCCAGGGCCACGCCACGGTCGGTCGCCGCCATCTCGGCAGCAGCGGTGGGTGTGGGGGCGCGCACATCGGCCACAAAGTCGGCAATGGTGAAGTCGGTCTCGTGGCCCACGCCGCAAATCAAGGGCACCGGGCTTTGGGCGATCACGCGGGCCAGGTTTTCGTCGTTGAAAGACCACAGGTCTTCCATCGAGCCGCCGCCGCGCACCAGCAAGATCACATCCACAGGCGGGCTGAGCGGGTTGTCTTCTGCCGTAAAAGCGTAAAGGTTGAGCAGGGCCTGTGCCAGCGTGGCCGCAGCGCTCACGCCTTGCACCAAGGCCGGCGCCATCAGCACGGGGATGTGCGGCACGCGCCGCTGCAAGGCGGTCATCACGTCGTGCCAAGCGGCTGCGCCCGGCGAAGTGACCACGCCAATGGCTCGGGGCTGGGCCGGTAATAAGCGTTTGTGTGCGGGATCGAAAAGACCTTCGGCCTCGAGCTTGGCCTTGAGGCGCAAAAACTGCTCAAACAGTGCGCCCTGCCCGGCCCGAGCCATAGACTCGACCACCAATTGCAAATCGCCCCGGGCTTCGTACACCCCCAAACGGCCACGCACCTCCACCAGTTCGCCATCACGGGGGGCGAAGTCCATCAAACTGGCGGCACGGCGGAACATGGCGCAACGGATCTGGCCCGTGTCGTCCTTGATCGAAAAATAACAATGGCCGCTGGCGGCCCGCGAAAAGCCCGAAACCTCCCCACGCACCGTGACAGGGTTGAACTGGGCATCCAGCGTGTCAGCCATGGCGCGGCACAGCGCTGAAACTGTCCACGCGCGGGGCTTCAAATCGTCATTCACAGGCATGGCATTGAGGTTTCATCGGCGTTTGGAGGGTGTTTCAGGCGTCTAAACCAAGCCAGCTGAGGCAAAGTACTCCACAAGCCATGCCCTGGGCTGGTTTTGGCCAATGCGAAGCAAGCGACATCACTACAAAATTACAAGTCATTGATTTCATTCATTATTTTTTTAAAATGACGGGTTGAATTTTGGAGAATTAATATACACCTGAGTATGCTGAACAGCACAACAGGCCAAGTTCTTCACAAAGTTATCCACAGAAATCTCGGCACCAAGCAAACTTCCAAGCCGTGGTGATGGGGCAGCCTAGGCATTCGCCGATAATCAGCCTCGTTCGAGACCCAAAAACGGGAAGGTATTTTTTTGTTGTCCATCATACAAGCCGCAGGTTGGCCCATTTGGCCCTTGATTTTGTGTTCCATTCTGGCCCTGGCCCTGATCCTGGAGCGCTGCGTTCAGCTGCAAAGCGCCAAAGTCATGCCCGCCCACATCCTCGCGCAAACCATCGAGGCAAGCCAACGCGGTGTCCCCGTGCCAGAGATGATCCAGGCCTTGGACAAAGCAGGTGCCATGGGGCCGGTTTTGGCCAGCGGACTGCGTTGCCTGCATGACAACCCCAAAGCCTCAGGCGAAGACATCCAAGCCAACATGCAAATGGCGGGGCGTTTGGCAACACAAGGGCTGGAACGCTACCTGCCTGCACTGGCCACCATCGCCTCTGCCGCCCCACTGCTCGGTTTGCTGGGCACCGTGGTCGGCATGATCGACATTTTTGGGGCGCACACGGCGGCCAATAACCAGCCTGCCCTGCTGGCACATGGTATTTCGGTGGCGCTTTACAACACCGCGTTCGGCTTGGTTGTGGCCATCCCGTCCTTGATGTTCTGGCGCTACTTTCGCGCCGTGGTGGACCGCCATGTGCTGGCCATGGAAGTGGCCGCCGAGACCTTTGCCCGGCATCTGAGCCGTTTGCGCGCATAAAGGCTGGCTGTGAATTTCAGACCCCGGCCCTCGTCCCCCGAACCCGAGATCAACCTGATCCCGTTCATTGACGTGCTTTTGGTCGTCCTGATCTTTTTGATGCTGACCACCACTTGGTCACGCCTGACCGAAATCCAGCTGAACCTGCCCGTGGCCGATGCCAGTGCATCCAGCCAGCGCCCGCGCCAAATTGTCTTGACGATCACATCACAAGGGCGATACGCCATCAACAAGTCACCCGTCGGGGGCAGCTCGGTCGGTCATTTGGTGGCGGTCCTGACGCCACTGGTCCACAAAGACGCGATGCTGGTCATCAGCGCCGACGCATCGGCCACGCACCAAAGCGTGATCAACGCCATGGAGGCGGCACGCCGCAGCGGCTTGTCCAAAATCACCTTTGCGGCCCAATCGGCCGAAGTGCCGGGCTCTTGATCGGCATGAGCCTGTCCGCATTCCTTCACCAGCATTTGCCCCGGGTTTGGCAGCGGCGCGGCCCGCTCGCGTGGGCCTTGCGCCCGGTGGCGGCCATTTATGGCGCACTCACGACACTGCGGCGCATGGCCTACGCCACGGGCATCTTCAAAACCCGGCGCGTACCCGCCTTGGTCATCGTGGTCGGCAATGTGGTGGCAGGCGGTGCGGGCAAAACCCCGGTCACTATGGCCCTTGCCAGGCACTTGCTGGCCAAGGGCTTGCAGGTCGGGGTGATCTCGCGCGGGCACGGCCGCAAAACGCAGGACGCCCGTGCCGTGACGCACGACAGCCACCCACTGGATGTGGGCGATGAACCCTTGCTGATTCACCAAAGCACTGGCGTGCCGGTTTGGGTGGCGCGAGCCAGGGCCGATGCGGCGCTGGGCTTGCTGCACGCGCATCCGACGGTGCAAATTTTGATCTGCGACGATGGTTTGCAACACCTGGCCTTGGCGCGTGACATCGAGATTTGTGTGATGGACGAGCGCGGCGTGGGCAACGGCTGGTTGTTGCCTGCGGGCCCCCTGCGCGAAGCCTGGCCACGCCCGGTCGATTGGGTTCTGCACACCGGTCCATCCATTTCGGGTGGCCGCCCACTCGGTCAATACCAGGCCCCACGGCAACTGGCAGACCACGCCCTGACCTCGGATGGGCGACACCTTGCCTTGAGCGCATTGACAAACCGCCCACTGCACGCGGTGGCCGGACTGGCCAGGCCTGAAGCATTTTTCGACATGCTGCGCCAATCGGGGTTGCAACTGACCAGCACCACCGCCCTGCCTGACCACCACGACTACCAAGACTGGAAAGCCAACCCCGACCGCACTTGGGTTTGCACCGAAAAAGACGCCGCCAAACTCTGGCCGCACGAACCCGGCGCCCTGGCGATCCCTCTGGTCATCACGCCAGAAAACGGTTTTTGGTCGGCGCTGGATGCGCGCATTGAGCAACTTTTGCAGCACTGACCTTTCCCAAACACCCCTGGCTTGGGGGCCGTTATCATTGACAGCATGGACAACAAATTGCTTGAATTACTGGTTTGCCCAGTCACCAAAGGCCCTCTCGACTTCGACCGGGAACACCAAGAACTGCTCTCGCGCAGCGCTCGCCTGGCGTACCCGGTGCGCAACGGCATTCCGATCCTGCTAGAAAACGAGGCCCGCACACTGAGTGACGAAGAAATCGAGAAACTCGCGGCCCTGCGTCCCGCGCTCTGAGCCCCAGCCATGACCCATTTTTTGCCCCCCGCAGGCTCTGCTGCGGGTTTTACGGTGGTAATTCCGGCACGCATGGCTTCGAGCCGCTTGCCCGACAAACCTCTTGCCGACATCGCTGGACTGCCCATGGTGGTGCGCGTGGCGCAACGTGCCATGCTGTCCAACGCCAGTCTGGTGGTGGTGGCCGCTGACGATGAGCGCATCGTGGCGGCCTGTGAAGCGCACGGCATACGCGCCTTGCTGACCCGAAAAGACCACGTCAGCGGCAGCGACCGCCTGGCCGAAGCTTGCCAGCTGCTGGGCCTTGCGCCCGATGCGGTGGTGGTCAACGTGCAAGGCGACGAGCCGCTGATCCCGCCCGCGCTCATCAACGAGGTGGCCCGCGTGCTGACCGAGCGGCCTGATGCCAGCATGAGCACCGCAGCGCACGCCATCGGCTCATTGGAAGAATTCACCAACCCCAACGTGGTCAAGGTGGTCATGGACGCCCGGCAAATGGCACTGTATTTCAGCCGCGCGCCCATTCCGTGGTGGCGCGATGGCCAGTCGGACTCGGGTTTCAAGGCCCTGCCTAGCCCGGCACCGCTGCGCCACATCGGGATTTATGGCTACCGGGCCGGTTTTCTGGCTTTGTTCCCCACACTGCCCCCCGCGCCAGTGGAAACCATGGAATCACTCGAGCAGCTGCGCGCACTGTGGCACGGCCACCGGATCGCAGTGCATGTCACCGCCGCATCACCCGGTCCGGGAGTCGACACCCCCGAAGACCTGGATCGGGTGCGGCAACTGCTGTTGACATGAGCTGAAAACCGGGGTTCTCCCCGTAAGCCAACTTTGAGGCTGGCGTGATATTCTCAAAAATAACCATGCAGCAGGCCTTCGGGCTTGGCTGGCAGAAACGATTTCAAACGATAAGGACCTTCCCATGAGACTGATTCTGTTGGGCGCACCTGGCGCCGGCAAAGGCACACAAGCCACCTTCATTTGCCAGAAATACAACATTCCCCAAATCTCCACGGGCGACATGTTGCGTGCCGCCGTCAAGGCCGGCACCCCCTTGGGCCTGGAGGCCAAAGCGGTCATGGAATCAGGCGGTCTGGTCAGCGACGACCTGATCATCAACCTGGTCAAAGAACGCATCGCCCAGGCCGATTGCGCCAATGGCTTCCTGTTTGACGGCTTCCCCCGCACCATTCCCCAGGCCGACGCCATGAAGGCCGCAGGCGTGAAACTCGACTACGTGCTCGAAATCGATGTGCCCTTTGACGCCATCATCGACCGCATGAGCGGCCGCCGCTCGCACCCCGCCTCGGGCCGCACCTACCACGTCAAGTTCAACCCACCCAAAGTCGAAGGCGTGGACGATGTGACGGGCGAAGCTTTGGTGCAACGCGCCGACGACCAGGAAGAAACCGTCAAAAAGCGTCTGGATGTTTACAGCGCCCAGACCCGCCCTTTGGTGGACTACTACTCCAACTGGGCCAAAGCCGATGCAGCGGCAGCCCCCAAATACCGCGCCATCAGCGGCACCGGCAGCGTAGAAGACATCACAGCCCGCGCATTTGCGGCACTGGCTGACTGATTTTTTCAGCGGCCCCAACGAACAAAGCCCCGCATTGCGGGGCTTTGTTGTTTCAGGGCCTTGTGGGTATTTAGCCCATCAAATCCAACATCAGACTCACCCGCGCCTTGTACGCATTGAGCCCCGCAGGTGCCATTTGCAGCGCGGCGGCTTGCCCCACGATCTGACCTTCGGCGCAACGGGTGGTCAAACGCACAGCCACGCCTTGGGCCTGCGCCTGGGACAGTGCCGACAACAGGCTTTGGTGCACGGTGCCGTTGCCCGTGCCTGCCACGACCAGTCCTTTCACGCCCGCAGCCAGGAGGGCCTGGACTTGGCGGGCATCACTGCCTGCATGGCTGTCCAAAACCGCCACCCAGGGCCAATCGGCCACACTCAATGCCAGCGCTTGGCTGGCATGGACATGCGCCATCGGCCAGCTGCCGGGGTCGGCCCAGCGCACACGGCCTTGCTCCACCCAGCCACGGGGGCCGGATTCGCCGGAGCTGAAAGCATCGAGCCGATAAGGGTGAATTTTTTGCACCTCGCGGGCATTGTGGATGCGGCCTGCGCAGACGGCCAGCACGCCACGCGCCATCGGGTCGAGGACCACGGCAACAGCGTCCAGCAGGTTTTGTGGGCCATCGGGGGTCAAGGCGGTGGCCGGACGCATGGCACAAGTCAGCACCACAGGCTTGGTGGTGCGCTGCACCTGCTGCAAAAACCAAGCGGTTTCTTCCAGTGTGTCGGTGCCGTGGGTGATGACGATGCCACCCACGTCAGGCTGTGCCAGCCAGTGGGCGCAGCGCTGCGCCAACGCTTGCCAAGTGGCGTGGTCCATGTCTTTGCTGTCAAGCTGGGCGACCTGCTCACACTGCAGTGAATCACCCTGCAGAACGTCATTCAGACCGGGTATGGCGTCCAGCAGATGCTGCACACCCAACTGGCCAGCGGTGTAGCCCGTGTGGTCATTGGCGCTGGCCGCTGTGCCGGCGATGGTGCCGCCTGTGCCCAAAACCACCACTTTCTTCATTTTTTTTGTGTCCAACACTTGCATCGCCTCAAAAACTGGTTAAAAATACAGTCACTGGATGAAACAACAGTTTAACCAGTCCCCACAAGGAGACCGCCATGACCGACAGCCCCAAACTCACCGCCCGGCAACAGGAAATTCTGGAACTGATCCAGAACACCATTGCCAACACCGGTGCGCCACCCACGCGTGCCGAAATCGCCAGCGTGCTGGGCTTCAAGTCGGCCAATGCAGCAGAAGAACACCTCAAGGCCCTGGCCCGCAAAGGGGCCATCGAACTGGTCAGCGGCACCTCGCGCGGTATTCGCCTGAAAGGCAGCAACCGCAATCACCTGCGCGCCCCATCAGACCTGTTCAGCCTCACCCTGCCCGGCTTGGGCCAATTGAGTTTGCCATTGATCGGCCGCGTGGCCGCAGGCTCGCCTATTTTGGCGCAAGAGCATGTTGACCGAACATACCAATTGGAAAGCACGCTGTTTTCCGAACAACCCGACTACCTTTTGCGGGTTCGGGGCATGTCCATGCGCGACGCAGGCATCATGGACGGCGATTTGTTGGCCGTGAAATCGACCAAAGAAGTCCGAAATGGCCAGATCGTTGTGGCCAGACTGGGCGACGAAGTCACCGTCAAACGCCTGCGCAAGACCGCCACCGGCATCGAATTGCTGCCCGAAAACCCCGATTACCAAACCATTGTGGTGAACCCCGAGGAGCCTTTTGACATCGAAGGCCTGGCTGTAGGACTCATCCGCAACACGCTTTTGATGTAAAGCACTGGCTTGTTGCTCCAGGTGGCGGGCGCTGACGAGATGGTTCTGTCAGCCCTGAAGCAACAGGCTCTTCAGCAATCCTGCCTGTGTCCAACCTCCATGCTTTTTAAAGGTTTCACATGGGAATCGCTCTGCTTGCTCTTTCAGGTCTTTTTCAAGGCTTCTCCAATTTCAACCGGGCCACACCTTCGGTGGCCAAGCCCCAGCGCGGAAACGCTTACTTGAGGCCCGTCTGGACCTCGCGCAGACCGGCTTGCACGCCCCAGGTCCTCAAAACCTCAGCCCATCCACACCGATTCCCGGCCACTGCTGCTGTTCCTGCCTTGCGTGTCTTGCGGGTTGCAGAGAGTGATCAACGTGTCAAGGGGGCCGGTCGGATGGTGATTTCCGGGCGCATGGCCGATGTCTGCGCTGAATTGGACCGCTTGGCGGCCATCGAAGCAGCACAAGCCAGCGCTTAACCCAAAGAGCAGCCCCCGGCGACTGAACCGGGCCGCCTCGTCAGGGCACAATGTAGGGATGAACATTGTGATCCTTGACGACTACCAAGATGCGGTGCGCAAACTCGACTGCGCGGTCAAACTCGAAAATTTTCCAGCCAAGGTCTATACCAACACGGTTAAAGGCATAGGCCAATTGTCTGTGCGACTGAAAGACGCCGACATCATCGTGCTGATCCGCGAGCGCACCCAACTGACGCGTGCCGTGATTGAAAAACTACCGCGCTTGAAATTGATTGCCCAGACAGGTCGTTTGGGCGGTCACGTCGATCTGGCGGCTTGCACAGAACGCGGTGTGGCCGTAGCCGAAGGTGTCGGCTCACCCGTGGCACCGGCTGAACTGACCTGGGCCTTGATCATGGCTGCTACGCGGCGTTTGCCACAGTACATTGGCAACCTCAAACATGGTGCATGGCAGCAATCGGGCCTTAAAGCGGGCTCAATGCCTGCCAACTTTGGCTTAGGCACAGTCCTCAAAGGCAGAACTCTGGGCATCTGGGGTTACGGAAAAATTGGTCAATTGGTGGCTGGCTACGGCAAGGCGTTTGGCATGGATGTGATGGTCTGGGGCAGCGACGAGTCGCGCACCAAAGCCATCCAAAACGGCTACCGTGCCGCAAGCAGTCGCGCTTCATTTTTTGAAGAAGCCGATGTGTTGTCTTTGCATCTGCGCTTCAACGAAACCACTCAAGGCATCGTCAAAGGCGAAGATTTGGGCCGAATGAAGCCATCGGCCCTGTTTGTAAACACGTCCCGCGCCGAATTGATCGAGCCCAATGCCTTGATCGGGGCCTTGAATCGGGGCCGACCCGGTTTGGCGGCGATCGATGTCTTCGAATCCGAACCCATTTTGCAAGGCTCCGCCTTGCTGCGCCTGGAAAATTGCATTTGTACACCTCACATTGGCTACGTCGAAAAAGACAGCTATGAGTTGTATTTCGGCACGGCGTTCGACAACGTGGTGAACTTCATCAAGGGCACTCCGACCAACATCGTCAACCCAGGCGCCTTGCAAGTTCGCCGTTAAGCGCGCCCTGTTATTTCAATCTTCGATTTACTTTTACAACCATGACTCTCGCATTCTCCAAAGTTGCCATCATCGGTGCCGGCGCCATGGGCCGGGGCATCGCCCAAATCGCCGCACAAGCAGGCAGTCAAGTCTGGCTTTACGACACCCAAGCCGACGCCATTCAGAAAGCACGCGATGCCGTTTTCCAGCAATGGGACAAGTTGCAAGAGAAAGGCAGACTGACGGCCGAAGCCGTCGCAGGTCACAAAAGCCGTTTGCTGGGCGCAAGCAACATGCAAGACCTGGCCGGGTGCGAATTGGTGGTTGAAGCCATCGTTGAGAAGCTCGACATCAAGAAAAGCCTGTTCACCGAGCTCGAAAAAATACTGGCTCCCACAGCCGTGCTGGTGACCAACACATCGTCGTTGTCAGTCACCGCGATTGCCGCAGCACTGCAACGCCCAGGCCAGTTTGCGGGTTACCACTTTTTCAACCCTGTGCCACTGATGAAGGTGGTCGAAGTGATCGCCGGCCTCAAAACCGACCCCGCTGTCTGCCAGCGCTTGTCGGACTTTGCACGCCAGATGGGCCACACCCCTGTGCAGGCACAAGACACGCCCGGCTTCATCGTCAACCACGCAGGTCGTGGCTACAGCACCGAAGCGCTGCGCATCGTGAGCGAAGGCATTGCCGATTTCGCAACGATTGACCGCATCCTGCGCGACCAGGTCGGCTTCAAACTCGGCCCGTTCGAGCTGTTTGATCTGACCGCCCTGGATGTGTCACACCATGTCATTGAGGCCATTTACCACCAATATTACGAAGAGCCGCGCTACCGCCCGAACGTCATCACCGCCCAGCGTCTGGCCGGTGGTGTGGTGGGCAAAAAGGTCGGCGAAGGCTTCTACAAATACGTGGACGGCGTGGCGCAAGTGCCCGCTGAGCCCCCCGTGCCCGTGGTCGACAACATCCCGCCCGTGTGGGTCTCGCCCCGCGCGGCCCGCCGCATGGAACTTCTCCAGCTGCTCAAGAATCTGGGTGCCACAGTCGAAACCGGCGCATCTCCATCGCCCGATGCACTGACCATCGTTGCACCGTTGGGCTTTGACATCACCACCGTGGCCGTGGTCGAGCGCCTGGACCCGGCCCGCACAGTGGGCATCGACATGCTGTTCGACGACGCCGCCACCAAGCGCCGTGTCTTGGCCACGAACCCCGCCACACGCACCGACATGCGCGACGCGGCTCACGCCCTGTTTGCCCGCGATGGCAAAGCGGTCTCGGTGATCCGCGACAGCGGTGGTTTTGTCACCCAACGTGTGGTGGCCACCATCGTCAACATCGCCTCTGACATTTGCCAGCAACGCATCTGCACACCACAAGATCTGGAAACCGCTGTGACCTTGGGATTGGCTTACCCCATGGGCCCATTGGCCATGGGCAACCGACTGGGGCCAGACAGCATCCTCGAGGTGTTGTTCAACTTGCAAACCGTTTATGGCGACACCCGTTATCGCCCCAGCCCTTGGCTGCGCCGCCGTGGTGCGATCGGCTTGTCTCTGATGCACACCGAAGAATGACGACTTTGAGGAACAGATCTTTGGCTCTGTCCCGATCTGATGAATTTGAGGGACAGATCTTTAGCTCTGTCCCGATCTGATGAATTTGAGGGACAGATCTTTAGCTCTGTCCCCAACTGATTAAAAAAAATGACTGCACAACTGATCGGCACCAGCGAAGGTCAAACCCTGATCCTGACGCTCAGCAACCCCGAATTTCGCAACGCGCTCGGGCCAGAGATGTACGCCGCTGGGGTGGAAGCCCTGAGCGTGGCCGAGTCCAACCCCGATGTGCGCAGCGTGGTCATTACCGGGGCCAACGGCATCTTCAGCGCAGGCGGCAATTTGCAGCGACTGCAAAACAACCGCCAACTGCCGCCTGAGCACCAAGCGCAAAGCATTGAAGGCCTGCACAACTGGATCGAAGCGATTCGCACTTTCCCCAAGCCGGTCATCGCGGCGGTCGAAGGGCCTGCGGCGGGTGCCGGCTTTTCTCTGGCACTGGCTTGCGACATGATCGTCGCGGCCCGCAACAGCGTGTTTGTGATGGCCTACAGCGGCATTGCACTGTCCCCTGACGGTGGCGGCAGCTGGAGCCTGTCACGCGCTGTGCCGCGCCAGTTGGCCACCGAGTTGCTCATGTGCGGCGAACGCATCGGTGCCGAGCGCCTGCAGCAACTGGGCGTGGTCAACCGCTTGGCCGATGCTGGCCAATCGCTGCAGCAGGCTTTGCAGCTGTGCGAACAACTCAATGCCCGCGCCCCCAATACATTGGCCAGCATCAAGGAATTGTTGTCCGATGCCGACGGCAGCACCCTGAATGCACAGTTGGCGCGTGAACGTGACCAATTTGTCAAAAACCTGCATCACAACAATGCCGGCATTGGCATTGCGGCGTTTTTGAACAAGCAAAAACCCCAATACGAATAAAGCCGCCTGGTCCCCCAGGCGACAAAAAACCGAACACCAGTCACTCAAAGGACAGAGCATGGACGAACCGATTCTGACAATGGAGGAAAGAGAAGCGATCAACAGTGGTCGCTGGTTCTCAAGCCTTTCACCTTCACTTCGTCACGACATACTTCGATGCGCTTACGTCAAACGTCACAAAGACGGCGACATGCTCGCTGCACGGGGCGATCCACCCGAGCAGTGGATTGCCTGCGCCAAGGGCGCAGTGCGCGTGAGCTCGACCTCGGTGTCGGGCAAGCAGATCACGCTGACGTATGTGGAGCCCGGCATCTGGTTTGGCGATGTGTCGATCTTCGACGGAGACCGTCGCACACACGATTGCTATGCGCACGGCGACACCACCACACTGAATGTGGCCAAAGCCGACTTCAAAAAAATCCTGTCACAGCACGTCGAGTTTTACGAAGCCATGTTGCGACTACAGTCACGCCGCATTCGCCAGCTGTATGGTTTGGTGGAAGACCTCAACACCCTGCCCTTGCGTGCGCGGTTGGCCAAACAGCTCAACCACTTGTTGCGCAGTTATGGGGTGCCGAGTTTGTCGGACGCCAAAGCGATCCGCATCAGTTTGCAACTGGCGCAGGAAGAGCTGGCGCAGCTGCTGGGTGCGTCGCGCCAGCGCGTTAACCAAGAACTCAAAGCCATGGAGCGCGAGGATGCGATTCGCATCGAACCCGGTGGCCTGGTGATACGCGATCGCGCGGCACTGATGCACATCATTGACGCAGATAACTAGTTTTCGACTTTCACACCATCCATCTGCATGAGCGACTTTGACCACTTTGTAGGCACCCGTTCCGTTTCGGGCCAGCACGTCTTTGACGTGGCGG
>OFRD01000624.1_pt1 | contig 13350 bp, 7 predicted proteins | sample 1543041 | NCBI WGS metagenome assembly OFRD01 (sample SAMN07774234, study PRJEB24372) | wastewater metagenome | isolation source: Exp Tend CN 100WW | collected 2016-02
GTACCGGGCTCTTCCGTATATTCAACCTCCAGGTCGCTGACCGCAGTCTTCAACCCCGGTGACCAATTGATCAGGCGTGGACCGCGGTAAATCAAGCCCCGCTTGTGCAGGCGTACAAATGCCTCAACGACTGCTTTCGACACGCCTTCGTCGAGCGTGAAGCGCTCGTAGGTCCAGTCGCAGGAGGCGCCCAAGCGCCGGATTTGCTGTGTGATGATGCCGCCATACTTGTGCTTCCACTCCCAAGTGCGCGCCACAAACTCTGTGCGCCCCAGCTCTTCGCGTGTCACTTCTTCAGTGCGCAGCAAATGCTTCTCCACCTGCAGCTGCGTGGCAATGCCGGCATGGTCACTGCCCGGCACCCAGAGCACAGGCCGGCCGCACATGCGCTGGTAGCGGATCATCAAATCTTCCAGCGCAACAAACATGGCATGCCCAAGGTGCAGCTGCCCGGTCACATTCGGGGGCGGCATGCAAACCACAAACGGTGGGCGGCCGTTGTCGCTGGCCGGTTTAAAATAGCCGCGCTGCTCCCACCAAACATAACGCGCTTCTTCGGTTGCGCGGAAGTCGTAAGTTTTAGGTAATAATAGGGGTGTGAATTCAGTGGTCATTGCGTTGCAGAATTATAAGACAGCTGCACATTCCGATGCTGCTTAAAGGTGTAGTGTGCCCAAACTAAAGTTTGAGTTCTGGCTGAACTTGGCGTTGGTGCTGGTTACTGTCTGGTGGGTGGGTTACCGCGTGCTGGCATTCGTCGCCCGATGAGTCCATTTGTACTGTACTGGCCCATCGTGCTCTGGGCACTGGGGTTTATTGAGTTCCACCTGACGGTGTTCTTCGGCCCGCGCAACGGGCATACGCTGGGCGTGAGCCTTTGGATTGCGCTTGCAGTGCTGCTGGCAGAGCTTTGGCGCTGCCGATACGCAACGCTGCGCGTGGCTGGCATGCTGTGGGGCGAGGTGCGCCGCGGCCCGGCATTATTTTGGTTGCTCTGTGCAGTTCAAGCCGGTATGTTCGTGCTCGCGGGCTATGAGGCCCACTTTCCTCCGCACTGGCCGCAGGAATATGATGCCATCAACTACCACATGGCGCTGCCGCGGCAACATCTGTTCTGGGGCAGCCTTCAGCATCTGCGCTGGTCGGCTGCGGATCTGTGGCCACTGGCTCTGCAGTTTGGCTTTGCACCCGTGTGGTTCATGGGTGCCACAATTAACAAGTGGCCACAGCTATTCGGTGCGCTGTGGGCGTTCGGAATTGTGCTTGCGCTCGGTCGGCGGCAGGCGGTGCACAGCTTTTCTGGGTGGCTACCAGCATTGGCATTGTTTACAACGCACGGTGTCATGGTGCAGCTGGGCATGGCCATGCTGGACTTGACAAGCTTGTATCTGCTACTCGCCGCGTGGCATGCTGCGGTGCATCGGCGCGTATCCTGGTGGGCTGCACATATCGCGTTATATGCTGCGACAAAGGCTTTCTATCCGGCGCAGGCAGCTATTTTGGTAGTGGCCGTGCTTGGGTACATGGCAATTTTCGAGCGTGGTGCTCTCATTGCAAATTGGCGTAAGTTGGCTTATGGTGCCGCACTCGCCACCCTGTTGTTTTTTGTGATCATGGCGCGCTCAATTGTGGTTGGCATAGAGCGCGCAGGCACGCCAATATTTCCGTTTTTTACATGCGTGTTTAGTGTGACCAATTGCCAGGGCGCGGCCGGAGAGTCGATGCGGACTATTGCTGCCGCGCAATTTGGCACAATTGATGCCTACGGACTGGGGCGTGGTGCAGGTGCAATCATTTCTCATCTGTGGCGGATTTCAGTTCCCGCCGTCGGTTCAGTGAACAATGTTTACGATTATCCGCTTGGGCTAACGTGGGTCCTGTTGCTTGTGCTGTTGGCAGCAAGCGCACCTGTTTGGGTCAAGGCGAAAAGAATTCCGCCGGAACTGATGCTCGCGGCTGTGCTGTGGCTGCTTTGGTGGGTTACGAGCCAGCAGAGCCGCTGGCTCTATCCGTTCATTGCTTTTGGCCTGCTAGCTACAGTTCAATTGCAGCTGCGGGCCAACCGCATATTGCTGGTAACGGTATTGGCGGGAGCTGCTTGTATTTCTTTGCTGTCGCAGGCGCGCGCTATAAGCACAGATATGGGTGCCTTAGCGGGTAGCATTCAAGCGCAGCAAGAGGCCTCCATCATATCTGACCCATTTTTGGAAAGTGCGAAGTACAAAGAAACGCTTTACGTGCCACACCGGATAAAAGTAGTCGAAAGCATAGACGGAATTTTCGTAATGCCTGCCGGTGACTAATTCTATAGCCGGTGCATTTAGTAGAGTGGACCGCCTATTTGGCTTTATTTGGTTTAAGTGCAACCATGCAAATATTTTTACCAAACATCGGGGGCATCAAGCTCTCGAGCAGCCGTGTTAGCGGAACTCCAGCAGAATCATATAGCCATGCTAAATATGGATTGAATCGTGTGGCACGGCCAATAGTGTTTATTAGAAGCCATGGCAAAACCCCCAAAATATCAAAGTATCGACCCAACACTATGTCGAAGTTAGCGTTAGTAACCATTCTAATTAGCCTACTCAACGAGTAGCGCCTATAGTGTCCGAGTTCTTTATCTAATTTGCTAAAAAGTATTGGGAGCGCTGGAACAAAGAGTAATAAGTGCCCGCCAGGCCGGAGCATCCGATAGAAACTTTGAATGGCAGCAGCATCATCGAGTACATGTTCGAGAACGTTGATTAAAACCACAGTGTCGTATTTCGCATTTGGGGACGAGTTCACAAAACCCTCGATTCCGTCGGCCACAATTTTAATTCTGGCGTCGCCCCCAAATCTTTCAATCAATTTCTTAACGAGATTCGGTGAGGGTTCGATTAGGTCAAGAGTTGCAAGTTTGGGAAGTATGCGCGCAGAGTTGGTGCCCAAGCCTGGGCCAAATTCCGCCCCATTGCCCGTGAGATATTGTTCGAAATAATCATAAATCCACCCATAATATCGGGGTAGTGCGCACAAGACTTCGAGATCATGGCCTTCATAGATTGGTTTCGCGGACATGGTGAATATCGGTGTGGTGAAAGTGTCGCTGTAAGAATGCTGAATTGTTGTGCCGGGAAAGTTGCAACTTGAATAACTATACCGGAATTGTGCGATTAGATAAACTTTATGCGCCGTGCAGCAAAATCCACCATTCGCAGTAGCAGCCAACCATGACGCCAGCGATCAATGTTTGTGGCTCCATACGTTCTTTCGCGGTAGCGAATTGGTACTTCGATGATCTTGAGATTTAGGCGGGTGGCGCCAAAAAGTAGATCGTAATCACCGAATGGGTCGAAGTCGCCGAAGTAGCTCCGGTTGGCGGCGATCTGGTCGTAATGTCTGCGTAAAAGTACCTTGGTTCCGCACAATGTGTCCTTCACCTGCTGGCCAAGCAGCCACGAGAACGCAATCGAAAAAAATTTGTTTGCAAGCAAATTCAGGAAGCGCATTGCCTCTTCTTCCATTGGGTAAACAAGGCGGCTGCCGTTGATGAACTCACCTTTTCCATCAGCAAGTGCATGATAAAACTTGGGCAAAGTTTCAGGCGGGGTGGTTAGGTCTGCATCAAGAATCATCAGCAGTTCATTCTTCGCATGGCTGAAGCCGAGGCGGACTGCATCGCCTTTGCCCTTGCCGGTCTGGCGGTGCAGGCTAATATTCTTTTTGGGGTAAGCAGCGATAATGCGTTCGATTTCCTCGAATGTGCCGTCTGATGAGCCGCCTTCCACGAAGATGAGCTCTTGCGAGGCTCCGAACTGTGGAATGCGATCGATGGCGGCCTCAATATTCCCGCGTTCATTGCGGCAAGGAATTATGATGCTTACTGAGTATTCGCGGTGGCCAGCACTGACTGGTCTGCCAATCAAAAAGTGGTTCAAGGTGAGTTCTTCAAGCCACGGCAGGCGCCCTAAAAAGGAGTTAAGTATGTGGCTCAGCACCCAGATGTTGCGCGGAAATAATATTGACTTGTCCCGGCGTATGACTTCATAGCCAGCTAGCGCCATCAGACCGGATATGTCGGTGCCTGTGAGCCAGTTTTGGCGTGGTGTTGGCATGCGCTGGCCCAGTGCAACGGCTAGCGCGAGCAGATACTGCCAAAGTACGCTGTGGTACTGCACAACGATGCGCGTATCCGCATGGCAGTGCTGGCGCAAATCTTCAAGGAGCGCTTGCGCATCCTCTGCTTCGCCGAGTGTGCCTGGCAGGATCACATAATCAAAAGTAGATCCTGTTGGCAGGTTGGAGACGGTGCCGGCGATAAAGTTGAGGTGAGGGAAACGCTCGCGGGCAACTTCAATGGTGCGCGGACTGAGATCGACTCCCACTCCGCCGGCCGGACAAACTGCATTCAGTAAGTCTCCGGTACCGCAGCCTACTTCCAATACAGATGAACCGGACGGAATCCAGCTGCGATATTGTTTGGCCAGCAAATCGTGATAGTAGCGATTGCGCTCAAAGAATTTGATGCGTTGGCCGGCCAAAGCATCGTAGTGTTCTGCGATCGATTGCATGCGATGAAGAATTATTGTGGAATGGAGATGCCTTGCTTGTTTGACGAAAACTCCGGCGCGACCTCAGCAGCTAAACATCAATACCGATTAGTCGAAGTCGCGCACACAAAAAATGGAGTGCGGTGTGGAGCGAGTATAAGTCGTCGAACCGGTGTGTTAGCAGTGCGCTAGGCCTGCCCGTATATTGACTAGCATGTGGCTACGCAGGTAATTAGGACTTAGCCAACAGAATGGCAGCTGCTATTTGTCCGGGCAAGTTACAGATTAAACAGGCACCACTTTACAGGAGGCGACGGTGGGATTCGAACCCACGAATAGGGGCTTTGCAGGCCCCCGCCTTACCACTTGGCCACGTCGCCATGTCTCCAAAACAAACCGGCGGCCGTACTACGGGCCGCCAGTTTATCTAAGCGGGCGACCGGACTCGAACCGGTGACCTTCTCCTTGGCAAGGAGACGTTCTACCAACTGAACTACGCCCGCGCGCGTGCCCTGCAACCCAGCCCAGTGCCGAGGCCCGGACTTGAACCGGGGACCCACGCATTTTCAGTGCGTTGCTCTACCAACTGAGCTACCTCGGCATCAACCACGCAATATGGTTATTCTATGGGAGCCAATATTGATTGTCAAGCGCGCTTGACAGTCAACCGCCGGATGACTATCCTCCCTGCGGGGATGGCAGGGTCCTGGTGGGTCCCGCGGTCTTCAAAATCGTTGGTGGGCCGCTCGTGCGGGCCACGGTGGGTTCGACTCCCATTCATCCCCGCCAGCGCCACCACCCACCACACCGCTCTCTATTTTCAATCCGCCACTGGACTGAGGCAATTTATAAATGCTAGAACTATCTACCAAGCTTAGTGCGATCGATGTTGTACCGGACTTGCGCGCAGTTGTCGCAAATGTGATGGACATTGCGGATGTGACTGCCGGCTTGCAGGATGGCAACACCGCTCGCTTCCGCGGACAATTATTGATTGACTCGGCGGATGCTTACCAGCAACTCATGGCTGGTTTTCAACAGTTTGCCCACACCCCGCTGTTGCGCGAAGAAGATGGCGTACAGGTCATCCTTGCAATGCCCAGCCAGGTGGATCCGCAGCCACCACGCCTCTGGATCAATGCGGTGTTGTTTGGGCTCACCGTTATTACAGTGCTGTACGCCGGTGCCGGCATGCAACCCGAGGTTGCACGCTCAATGGATCCGTGGTTCATACTCACGCACTTGTACACGGGCTGGCCGTTTGCGGTGAGCCTCATAGGGATCCTGCTTGCGCATGAGCTTGGCCACTACTTTGCGGCGCGCTGGCATGGTGCGCCGGTTACGCTGCCCTACTTTATTCCAATGCCGTTTGGATTTTTGGGAACGATGGGGGCGGTCATCCGCATGCGGGCACCCACGCGCGACCGGCGCGTATTGATGGACATTGGCATTGCGGGCCCGCTGGCCGGCATGGCAGTTGCGCTGCCGGTTCTGATTTTGGGCTTGGCGCTTTCCAAAACTAACGTCTTGCCGGCGACCGGCTTCGCAATGGAAGGCAACTCGATTTTGTATTTGCTGGCCAAGTTCATGATGTTCGGGCGGCTGCTGCCGGAGCCTGCCAGTTATGGCAACATGCCGGCGATGCTGCACTGGGTGGTTTACTTCTTTACCGGCCAGCCTTCGCCAGCGGGTGGCCTCGATGTTTTAGTGCATCCGGTTGCGTTGGCTGGCTGGGCCGGGTTGTTGGTAACCGGCCTAAATTTGATTCCGGCTGGCCAGCTGGATGGCGGCCACGCACTTTTTTCGTTGGTGGGAGAGCGCGCCAAAGGCGTGCTGCCCTATGTCTTGGTTGTGCTTGCGCTGATGGGGTTGGTTTGGGAGGGCTGGTGGGTTTGGGCGGCGATGATTTTCTTTTTGGGGCGCCAACGTTCGCCATTGCTGGATGAAGTGACCCAGCTTGATCCAGCGCGGCGCATGCTGGCAACGTTTACACTCGGCCTGTTCTTTTTGGTGATCACGCCCATTCCTTTGCTCGCGTACTAGCAGCGCGTGCCGCGCCGGGCCCGGCCGGAGCCGGCAGCGCTTCATGCTGCTAATGGGCGGGCAGGGCGCTGGCCAGCTCGCGGATGTGCTGCACCTGATGCAGTGCATGCGTTTGGATCATTTGCTTCACCGAAAGCGTCTGCCCAATTGGGTGGCGCCCCATGCGCTCCAATTCCAATTCCGTGGTGCTTTCCACAAATTGCAGCCAGCCGGCGTGGGCAGCGTGAATCCGTAAAATCAAATCTGCTGGTAGTGCGTTCGCATGCTCGCGAACCTGGCGGTTGTTCCAGCGGTTGACGTCCCAGTTTTCGGGCACTGGATTTTCTCCGCGCGTAACGGCCTGCGCAATTTTCAACAAGCCTTCAGATGCGCTGGCGATGTGTGCCAGCAGCGCTTGCACGGTCCACTGGTCTGGGCTGCCGTGGGGATACACGGCCAGCTGCATTTGCTCTGCCCGCAGGCTGCTGAGTACAGCCTGCAGCTCTGCGTGGTGTGTAACGAGCTGCTTCTGTAGTGCAGCGGCGCGTAGATTCACTTCAATGAACGGCTGGTTTGAGTAGATGCCAGCACCGCCAGCATATCGGCGTGGATGAGGCCGTTGGACGCTACGATGGACGGCTGGCTCAACCAGCTTTCACTGCCGGCAGCGGTTGTCACGCGGCCGCCAGCCTCCTCAACGATTAAGCCGCCCGCCGCGGTGTCCCAGGGGTGCAGGGTCAGCTCCCAAAATCCATCCAGCCGGCCACACGCCGTGTAGCACAAATCCAGTGCCGCAGCGCCCGGGCGGCGCACGGCTTGTGCGCAAAGCAGGAATGCGTGAAACTCCGCCAGATTGTTGTTAGGGTTGGTGCGCAAGTCGTAGGGGAAGCCGGTGGCGAGCATGCATTGCTCGAGCAGGGAGTTACGGGAAACGTGAATTGGACTGCCGTTGAGTGTGGCGCCGCCGCCGCGCGTGGCTGCAAACAGCTCTGCATGCACCGGCTCATACACCACGGCCAGGATCGTGCGGCCGGCGTGCGTCAAAGCCAGCGAGACCGCGAAGCACGGAAAGTTATGCGCGAAGTTGGTTGTGCCATCTAGCGGGTCCACGAGCCATTCGTAGCCGCCGGCGCCGCTGACCCGGCCGCCCTCCTCGGCGCGGATGGCGTGTTCTGGAAAGTGATCGCTCAATGCCTGAACTATAAAAGCCTCCGACCGGCGATCGAATTCGGTTACAAGGTCAATTGTGCCTTTGTGGTGGATGGCTTTTTCCGTGCCATAGCCTTCCCGCAAAATAGCGCCGGCACCGTGGGCGATTTCTATTGCACGGCTTAAAAACTCAGTGGGTTGTTGCATCCGGCAAGTTTACCAGCCTGCCCGCCACCCCTGGCTGGTCTTGCGTATAGTCGTGGGGCGGGTGAATACACGGCAAAACACGGGAAAAGTCGTCCTTGACAATCCCGTAATGATCGCGTAAATTAAGGATGTTCGGAAGTGCCGCGAGACGGTTATCGGCACAAGTTGTTTCAACATTAGCATCTGGGGCGCCTCATCATGGGCGCTCAAGTTCCTGGACCTCACTTGAGAAACGCGGAACTACTTGTTGCAAGGCAAGTATTCGCGTTTTTTTTATTGGTGCTAGTTGGTTATGTTGAATATATCTCACCGCCCCTACGCTGTGCAGTTTTGGTATTGCTTGTGCGCAGCCGCTTATTTTGGCTTCTCGCAAGCTAATTGAAGCAGGGGGTTACTATTATGCAATCATTGGCAACTCAATTCTCCGGGCGGACACTGCCACGGTTTTCGGCCGTGTCGGCAGGCGTTGCAGTCCTCGCGTTGCTGCTGGCAAGTGCTTTGCCTGTGATGCAGGCGGGCGTGTTCGCCGGCCCGGCTGCGCAAGCCGTCGGCAGCGTGGCGGAAAGTTTGATCGCGCGGCTGCCAGCTGCGGCGCAAGTGGCTCCGGCAATTCGGCAAATTGCTGCGGGGCAGACTACCGGCGCAAACGGTCCCGCCCGCGATGATTACAACTACGGGTTGGCATCCAAGCCACTCGCGGCCACATCTCCAACAATCACTATTGCCCAGTCCGGCGGCTTTACGCTGGTGGATGAGGGCAGTAGCACAAGTGATACTTTTTCAGTAGTGGTTTCGGAAGCCCCGACCAGCGACGTTGTGATCCACGTCGGCTCCGGAGTGGGAGCTCTTGGCACGCATCAGGTAGTGTTTACGTCTGCGACTACTACAACCGCAACCGCAACCGCTATTCTTACTTTTACGTCAAGCAATTACTATGTGGCGCAGACCGTGACGGTAACTGCAGTTGACGATAGCGTGGGTGAGGGACGCCATACTGCAGTGATCACGGCGCGGGTTGAGAGCGGGCCGTTCGGTTTCCAAGGTGTTGTTGCGGCCAGTTTCACTGCCGAGATAACAGACAACGATAAAGCACTTTTGCTGGCAGACACCGCGGGGTCCACGGATGTTACGGAAGGCGGAGTGACTGACAGTTATTCTGTGGCTCTTAGCATGCAGCCGACCGGGACTGTGGTCGTGGAACCGTATAACGTGTCGAGCGCGCAAATGACCTTCTCGCCGGCAACGCTTTCCTTTTCTTCAACAAACTATAGCGTGCCGCAGGTGATCACTGTCACGGCGGTAGATGACAGTGCCGTTGAGGGTTATCACACCGGGTTGATTGGGCACACAGTAGCTAATTACTTCAATACGAACCGGGAACAGGCGGCTCCCACCAGCCTCACCGCCAATATTAGCGATAACGACAGCCGGGTCTTGATCTCTGAGACAGGCGGCGGCACCACGGTGAGGGAGGGTGGCGCTATCTCGGACACTTACACAGTAGTTTTGCTGACAGCACCAACCGGCCATGTTTCAGTGACCATCGGTGATGGGATGTACCTGTGGCAGGATGTACCATCTGGCACCAATTATGGCGTCACCCATGACGTTACATTTGTAACCGCGGGCACTACCACTGCCACCAGCACCGTCACACTCACCTTTACGCCTTCCAACTACGCCACAGCGCAAGTAGTGACCGTGACGGCGTACGACGACACAATCAAGGAAGGTGTGGAGAAGATCTCCATCACCCATCACGTTCGCAGTGTTACAAGCACGGGGGGCACCACCACGTCGGTCATAGACTCCACCTACAACGAAATGCAGGCAAACCGGGTTGTGGTGACGGTGCTTGATAACGAGGCGGGGCTTGCCACGCTTGGAGCGGATTTTGACGGCGACGGCAAAACGGACTATGCCATTTTCCGGCCAAGCACATCCCAGTTCTTTGTCAAAAAGTCCGCTAGCAACTCCACGGATGTGGTTACATGGGGCGACTCCGCGCAATCGGACCGGCCAGTGCCCGCAGACTACGATGGAGATGGCAAATCTGACCATGCCATTTACCGGCCTGCAACAGCGCAGTTCTTTGTGAAAAAATCTTCCACGGGCGCAGCCGAAGTGGTTACCTGGGGTATTGCCAATGGAGGCGACAAGCCGTCTGTGGGCGATTTCGACGGCGATGGCAAGATTGACTATGCCATCTTCCGGGCGTCCACCGCTCAATTCTTTGTCAAGAATTCGGCGGACAATTCGGTGTCGGTGGTTACCTGGGGTATTGCCAATGGCAGTGATACGCCGGTTGTTGCAGACTATGACGGAGATGGCAAGGCGGACTACGCCATCTACCGCCGGTCCGTTGCGCAGTGGTTTATCAAGCAGTCTTCAAACTTGGCAACCACCGTAGTCACATGGGGCGAGGCCACCAGCGCAGACATCCCGGTGCCAGGTGACTATGATGGCGACGGCAAGGCGGACGCAACCATCTATCGCCCGTCTACGGCGCAGTTCTTTGTGCGCCAGTCCACCACCACAACGGCTGCAGTTACCACCTGGGGTATTGCCGCCGGCGGTGACGTGCCGGTGCCGGGCGACTACGATGGCGACGGCAAGACGGACAAGGCAATCTTCCGTCCGTCGCTTGCGATGTTCATAGTGCAAAAATCTTCTACGCTAACGGCGATAGATCCGCCTGTTACCTGGGGTGTGGCCGGTGGCGCGGATTACCCGCTACCGGTGCCGGATCCCAACTCTGATGGAACAGTGTATGGTTTCCTTGGATCGTAGACCAGCCGGGGCCTGCGCCTGACCTAATCCCCTGCGTTTCTGCTGGAGCAAAGTGCCTGCCGCAATAAAGCGGCAGGCACTTTGCGTTTAATGGTGTTAGCGAAGGTTGGCCATTCGCTCCCGAATTTCAAGTCTCTGAGAGCTAATTCCCTGCTAAAAGCAGCCGCGTCAGCGTGGTACTTGGAGGATCGCTCCTGAGAATCTTGGCCGTGTAGCGGATTCGAGCCGCGGCCTGAATTTCGGCGTATGTGCACAAAAGCGGCTGGCTTTATACCGCGCCTGCATGAACCAACAATAGTTGCCGTTAACGAAGAAGCTGCACTTGTTGCTGACTGATTGCTATTAACTCAAATGCTCTCAAGACTTAGTAATTGCGCAGTCAGGGGTTGAGTGTATTTGAGCGCGGACGGGCGCCGGCAAGCTGGCAGGCGCAAAGTGAATGGCTTTTTGCGTTTCAATTTTACAAACTGAAGTGCGTGACTTGGGTTGCACTGAGCCAATGTGCGCTGCACTAAACGGCAATTGCCGGGCTACCGATGCCCGCCAGATTTAGCCTCGGAATGTAAGTCTGGTGAAGCGGCCTGATTTTTAGTATGAACTATACGGCAGATCAATTTGCGCGGCGAGCGCAGCACCGCTGGCCGGCGTGGGCAGCTGGTTTGGCAATTGTGGCAGTTATGCTCGCCGTTGCATTGCCCGTGTTGCGGGTGGGTGGTTTTGAGGCGCAATCATCACAGGCAATCGGAAGCGTTGCGGAGCGCCTGATTGCGCAGCTGCCGGTTGCGGTGCAAGTGGCACCGCTAACCCGGCAGATTGTGGCAAGCCATGCCCCTGGCCCAAGCAGTGTGGCTCGCGATGACGACAACTATGCTCTGGCATCCAAGCCACTGGCTGCATCGTCTGGAACTGTGGTGATTGCCCAGAGCGGTGGCTTCACGCTGGTGGTCGAGGGCGGCGCAAGTGACTCTTACTCGGTGGTGCTTTCTCAGGCGCCGACCACCGACGTATCGATCTCGGTTGGCGCTGGTGTGCCAGCCAACGGAACGCATCAGCTGCTCTTCGCCACATCCATCACAACCACCGCGACTTCTTCCGCATACCTCACGTTCACATCCAGTAACTGGTACACCGCCCAGACGGTCACCGTTTTTGCAGTGGATGACAGCGATGGTGAGGGGCGGCATACGGTGGCGGTTACCGCAACAATCGAGAGCACTTCGGCCAGCTACACAGGAGTTACAGCGCCCAGCTTCACTGCCGAGATTCAGGATAATGATGCGGCTGTGCTGATAACTCAAACAGCGGGCACCACAGATGTTGTGGAAGGCGGCGCCTCAGACACCTACACGGTGGAGCTTAGCCAGCAACCCACTGGAACGGTTGTCATTGTGCCGGGTAACGTCTCCAGCTCACAATTGTCCTTTTCGCCGGCAACACTGGCATTTTCCACAAGCAATTACTTTGTGCCACAAACCGTTACAGTGACGGCTGCTGACGATGGTGCGATTGAGGGGTACCACACCAGTTTGATCACGCACACCATAACCGGATACAGCTATCCAATCCGGGAAGCGGCGGCGCCGATTTCGTTCCGGGCGCACATCAACGACAACGACAGCTTTGTCAGGATTACGGAGACGGGCGCCGGCACAACCGTGCGCGAAGGCGGTGGCATCACGGATACATACACGGTGTATCTGCAAACCGCGCCCACTGGAAATGTTTCTGTGACGATTGGCGTTGGCAGTATTGCGGATGCCTTGGGCTCAAATGCAGGGGCGCATGATGACATCAGATTTACGACTGCGGGCACGACGACTGCCACTAGCACTGTCACGCTGACCTTCACTGCGGCGACCTTCGCCACTGCGCAAACTGTTTCTGTGACCGCGTTCAACGACACTTTGAAGGAAGGTGTCGAGCGGTTTTCGGTTACGCATACTGTGCGCAGCTTTACCGACACCGGCGGCGGTGGTGGCACTGTCATTGACAGTACGTATAACGGAATGGGTGCCAACCGCGTGATTGTGACGGTGCTGGACAATGATGTGGGCATTGCCACGCTGGGTGCTGACTTTGATGGCGATGGCAAAACAGACTATTCCATCTTCCGCGCAAGCACATCCCAGTTCTTTACTAAAAAGTCTGCTGATAGCGCCACGGAAGTGGTGACATGGGGCGATGCGTCACAATCAGACCGGCCGGTTCCGGCGGATTATGACGGCGATGGAAAATCTGATCAGGCCATTTATAGGCCTGCCACGGCGCAGTTTTTTGTGAAGCAGTCTTCCACGGGCACCGCTGAAGTAGTCACGTGGGGCATTGCGGCCGGCGGTGACAAACCGGCCGTTGGCGACTTTGACGGTGACGGCAAAATTGACTACGCCGTTTACCGGCCGTCCACGGCACAGTTCTTCGTGAGGAAGTCCAGCGACAGCTCGGTTGCGGTGGTGACGTGGGGTATTGCGGCCGGCACTGACACTCCAGTTGTTGCAGACTATGACGGGGATGGCAAGGCAGACTATGCCGTTTATCGCAAGTCCACTTCGCAGTGGTTCATCAAGCAGTCTTCGGACGCAGCCACCAACGTAGTTACGTGGGGCGAGCGCACGTCGGCGGACATTCCAGTGCCCGGCGACTACGACGGTGA
>OFRD01000627.1_pt1 | contig 13278 bp, 15 predicted proteins | sample 1543041 | NCBI WGS metagenome assembly OFRD01 (sample SAMN07774234, study PRJEB24372) | wastewater metagenome | isolation source: Exp Tend CN 100WW | collected 2016-02
GCCAAACAGGCCGACAAACGGTGCCGTGGAACCCACCGAGGCCAGCACGGCGAGGCCCGACTGCAGCTGCGCCGTCGCGTCGTCCATCGAACTGCGCAGGCTGCGCGTGACCCAGTCGTTGCGGTCCAGCGAGTCGATCAGCGCCCGGTCGCCGCCTTGGGGCAGCAGGTGGGCATCGGCCTCCTGGCCTTTGAGGGCGAGCTGGCGAAACGGGTTGCTGGCGTCACCGCCGAGCTGGGTCAGGCCGTCGGCAAAATCGCGGGCGTGCCAGAAGCGCTCGGTGGCCTGCGCCAGCTTTGAGGTTTCGCGCAGGCCCAGCGCCTTGAGGATGATGACCATCCACGAGGCCAGCGACATGACCAGCAGCAGCAGCGCCACGCTGCGGGTCACCAGGTCGCCCTGGCTCCATAAGGTCAACAGACCGGCTTGGGAATTCATGAACAGTTACTCCAGAACAAAATTAATCGGTACGTTAAACCACATGGCCTCGGCCACGCCACCGCGCTTGCCCGGCACATAGTGCCAGCGCTGGGTGGTGGCCAGCGCGGCTTGATCGAGGCGATCAAAACCGCTGGACTGGCGAATCTCTGCTTTTTGCGCCGTGCCATCGACCCCGATCAGCACCCGCACGATCACCCGACCCTGCTCGCCCAGGCGCTTGCTCATGGCCGGGTAGCCGGGTTTGGGGTTTTGCAGGTAGTCGGCGTCGCTGGACGGCAGCTCGACCTTGGGCGCCGGTGCTGCCACCACCACCGGGGCCGGTGCAGCGGCCACGGGCGCGGTAATGGGCGGCAGCACGGCGGCGGGGCTGGTCACCCCGGTGGGCGCCTGCGGTGTCGGCGGTGCGTTGGCCACCGCCAGCGGCATCGGCGGCGGTGGCAGGGTCGCCACTTTTTTGGTCACCACTTGCGGCGGTGGCTGCGGCAACTTGGGCGCCGGGGGCGGCGGTGTCACCCGGGGCTTGGGCGGCTCGATGAACTCGCTCAGCAGCGCCACCGGCACCAGCACCTCCACCGCGCGCTGGAGCAGCCCGCTTTGCAGCGCCCACAGCGCCGCCCCATGCAGCAGCACGACGCTGCCCGCAATGAGGAGGTGGCGACGCGAAGCCATCAGTGCGAATGCTTGTGCTGGCTGTGGTCTTCGCCGGATGGGTCAGCGGCCTTGGCCACCGGGTTGACCGTGCTCACCGGCACCTGCAACTCGACCCGGCTCTCAACGCCCCTGGCGTCCTTGAAAGTCAGGGTCAGCGGCACGCTGCTGCCCTTGGGCAAGGCGGCTTTCAAGTCCATCAGCATGACGTGGTAGCCCCCGGGCTTGAGTTCCACCGTTTTACCGGCGGGCAAGTCCAGCCCGCCTGACACAGCGCGCATTTTCATGACGTCGCCTTCCATCTTCATCTCGTGCACCTCGGCCACGGCGGCGGCCGGGGTCGAGATCGCCACCAGTTTGGCGCCGTCTTTGGCGGTGAGTTTCATGAAGGCGCCGGTGGCTTTCTGGCCCGGCACGCTGGTGCGGGCCCAGGCGTCTTTGATGTCGACGGTTTGGGAAAAAGAGGCTACAGCCCCCGTCAACAGGGCGCAAGCAGCTATTGTTTTTATAGCAAGCGAAGTTTTCATGGTGTCTTTCAAAAATAAGGAGGGACAGTGACGCCGTGGAGGTCACTGCGGAATCAACAAAAATTACAAATCAAATTTCAGCTCAGCCATGTAGCTGCGCTGGGGATAGGGGTGAAAGTTCCAGTATTGGTAGTTGTTCAGATTGTCGATGCCGAACGAAGCCGTCCACTGTTTGTCCACTTTGTAGACCACCCGCACATCCGCCGTGAAGTACTCGCTCACGCCTTGATAGGTAGAGCCATTCACATCGGCATTGTTCAGGGTACGGAACTGCGGGCCACTGTAGCGCACCCCGAGCGAAGCATTCCAGTGCGCGTCGACGCGGTAGCTGGCCAACGCGGTAGCGCGCCACTGGGGAATATTGGGCTGCTGCTTGCCAATGGTGTCACCGGCGACCGCCACAAAACCGGCGTTGTCCTTGATGAAAGAGTCGGTATAGGTCACGCTGCCCGACAGATCCAGCCCCTTCTTGAAGTTGTCACTGCCGTTGTACGCCAGCTCCAGGCCGTTGGTCTGGATGCGACCAATGTTCTGCACACGGGTGACATTCGTATTGGCCAACGTAGGATGAGGTGTGTTTTGCGAATACAGCGCGTCCTGCGTGTCTTCCGCGAAGAAGGTGAAGCGCAGCAGGCCGTGGCCCAGGTCTTTTTCGGCGCTGAGCTCGGTGGTCCAGGATTTTTCCGGTTTCAGGTTCGGGTCGTTGATGTACTGCGAATTGGTGGTGGAGGTAGCGCCGTACAACTCGGACACGGTCGGCATGCGCACGGCGCGGCCCACCGAGCCTTTGAGCACCGTGTCGCTGGCCCACTGGTACGACAGGGCGGCCTTGGGCGAAATGAAGTTCTCGCTGCGCGCGGCGTAGCTGGTGTTGGCGGCATTCCCCGGCCCGAAGGTGGTCAGGCCATCGGAGGCAGTCCAGTTTTCGACCCGGGCGCCCAGCACGGTTTTCCATTTCGGGGCAAACGCCCAGGCGTCCTGCGCATACAGGCTGCGCAACTGGGTCTTGCCGCCCACTTCGCTGGCCAGGCTGCCCGCCGCGTCGCTGAGCCAGTTGACTGATATTAGAAGTCAAGCTTCTCAGGGTGTAGCGGTCTTGCTGCACACCAAAGTCGACAATATGGGCGCCCTGGAGTCCCTGCGGGCGCCAGATGCCCTTGAATGCCAGCGCGTTCCAGCCGGTGCCGCTGCCATCGACCAGGGTGCCTGCACCCCCGCTCGCCGCTGTGGGCAGGGTGTTGGCCGCTGCGTTTTGGCGCTTTTCGTCCTTGCCGTAGTCGTACAGGCTGGCCGCGACTTCCCAGTCCCAGACGCCCTGCGTGTGACTCTTGACCGATAAACCGTGCATGGTTTGACGCAGGCTTTCATTGGTCAGCGCAAAGTCGCCGCCGGTCAAGGCCTGCTTGTCGTTCACATTGACACTGTTGAACTCTTTGCCGTTGATGATGATGGGCCCGCTATACACGGTCTGCCCGGCCGCGTTGCGCAAATACGAAGCGGGCCGCCCTTCGGAGCTGTTTTGCCACAGGCCCAGGGTGTAGCTGGCGCGCACGGTGGGCGTGAGGTCATAGGCCAGCTTGAGTTTGAAGTGATCCTGCACCGTCTGGTACTCGGTGCCGGTGCCCAGGATGTAGATCGGGGCGTTGGCGTTGTTCCTGTCCAGCACGGCGCCCGTGACGACCTGGCCCGCACCGGTGGGGGCGACGCCCTTGGAGAGCAGGCGCGTCGTATAGGTCTGCGGCTGGCCATGGCTGTCGGTGTGGTTGACGTTGAAGAACCACGACCAGTCCCCGCTCTTGTTGCCCAGCGAGGCACTGCTCTGCCAGGCGTTGAAGGTGCTGTTGGTGTTGTACAGCTCAAAGGGCTGCGAGACGTAGCCGACCTTGACGTGGGCTTCAAACTGGGTCGGCATGCGGGTGACGTAATCGACCACGGCGCCGACCGAGTTACCGGGGTAGGCGGCGGAGAACGGGCCGTACATCACATCCACCCGCTCGATCTCTTCCGGCGTGACCAGGCCCCAGCGTGGCGCATAAGAGGCGCCGTTGCCCAGGTAGTTGGACAGCAAAATGCCGTCGGCGTACACCGCCGAACGCGCGCTGTTGCCGGTGCCCGAGGCGCGGCTGGAGAGCACGGCGTGGTTGTAGTCGCCAATGTAGCGCTTGCGCACCAGCAGGCTGGGCAGGTATTTGAGCGCGTCTTCGCTGTCGGTGGCGTTGACGGTTTGCTCGATCTGCTCGCGCGTGATGCCCTCGATGGTGGTGGGAATTTGCGTTGGCAGCGAGGTCGGCGCGCCGCTGTTGATGGTGACGATGCCCAGCGATTTGACCGGGGCATCCATCAGCGCGGGGGTGGCGGGCGCAGTTTGCGCGGCTGCCGTGAAAACGAAAGACAAAGAAACAGGAAAAGCCAGGGCGAGCGCCAGGGCCAGACGATTTTTCCGCATGGAAAATCTCCAAAAATATCAACCAAATATGGCTCCAGCCCTGATGGAACGGGCGTGAAGCGCTATCAATTCAATAGTTCAGGAGAACGCAGGCGGGCCGCGCGCGGGCAGCGGCGCGGCGGTGAGTGAGGCGATGTGGGCGGCCGGAATGCTTTGCAGCACATAGGCCAGCGGCTGCACGGGCGCCGCAGTCAAGCGCGCCAGCGGTGGCGGCGGCGCGTTGAGGTGGGCGCACAAGGGGCAATCAAGCGTGAGCGGAGAAAGATCGGGGCTGCCGTCGTCGGGCTGGGCGGCCTGCAGCTTCATCATGCCCATGCCGGTACAGATCAGATCCATGCCTTGCGGTTTGACGAGCGGCGAGGCAATCGCCACCCCGATCGACAGCGCAAACCACACCAGCACGAAGCGGGCGAGAAGGTGAGCGTGGCGCAGGGTTTGCATGGGGCTGGATTGTAGGGTGACTTGGATCGCCCCGGCGCCACCGCGCGCGCCGCTCCAAGCCGTATGTAACTGAATGATTCAGCCACCCAGCCCTGATGCAGACTGCGTCAGCAGCTATCAAATAAGGAGCGGACTTAATTTGACTTTCATCAAACATTGGCGTAATTTAGCGGTGCATGATGCATGCATCAACCACCAGAAAGCCCGCCATGAGCACCCTGAACACCACCCCGTTCCAGACCAAATTGCTGGCCCAGCGCGCCAGCTTGCTGGAGCAACTCAACAACCTGCGCGGCGGCACGGTGAGTCGCGCCGAGGCCTCGGCCGAGCATTTTGGCCGCCCGGAAGACTCCACCGCGCAGGTCAACACCGCGCGCGATCTGGAATTTGCGCTCGATGAGCGCGAGAGCGCCGAACTGCGGCTGGTGGACGCCGCGCTGGCCCGGATTGAGGCTGGCACCTATGGCCAGTGCATCGACTGCGGCATCGAGATTCCCGCCGCCCGGCTGCATGCCGCGCCGCACGCCGCCCGCTGCATCGCCTGCCAGGAAAAAGCCGAGTAACCCGTGCCTGCGCCGGGCGGCACCGGCCTGCTATCCTGCCGGGGCTATGAATTACACCTTTGCCTCGGCCACCATCCTGCTGATCCTGATCACCGATCCGATCGGCAACATTCCCATTTTTGCCAACGCGCTCAAACACGTGGCGCCCGAGCGGCGCCCGTGGGTGATCCTGCGCGAGGTGCTGATTGCCTTTGTGCTGCTGCTGACCTTCATGTTTGTCGGCGAGAGCTTTCTGCGGGTGATGAACCTGAGCGAGCTGTCGCTGCAAATCGGCGGCGGCGTGATTCTGTTCCTGATCGCGCTGCGCATGATTTTTCCGCCGCCCCACAGCGACGCCCCGCAGGCGCTGCACGAACCCCTGATCGTGCCGCTGGCGATTCCGGCCATTGCCGGGCCGTCGGCGCTGGCGACCGTGCTGCTCTTGGTGTCGCAGGCGCCCGAGCGGCGCATGGAGTGGATTGCCGCCCTGTGCGTCACCATGGCGGTGAGTGCCGTGGTGCTGGTGCTGGCCGAGCGCATTCAGCGCGTGGTGGGCGAGAGTTTTGTGGTGGCGCTGGAGCGCCTGATGGGCCTGGTGCTGGTGTCGGTGTCGATTGAAATGCTGCTGCGCGGCATCAAGACCTTCATCAAGCAGCTGGCCACGGCGGTTTAATCGCGTTCGGTCTCACCGCCCGGCGCCACCACTTCCTGCTCGATGGCGCCAAACAGGCTCTTGCCGTCGCGCCCTTTCATCTCGATGCGGATGGTGTCGCCGTATTGCATGTAGCCAGTCAGGGCCTGGCCGTCCTGGCGCAGCTCCAGCGCCCGCTTCTCGGCAATGCAGCTGTAGCCGTGGCTCGTGTTCTGGTTGCTGACGGCGCCCGTGCCAATGATGCTGCCCGCGCGCACGTTGCGCGTCTTGCACAGGTGCGCGATCAGCTGGCCGAAGTGGAACGACATCTCAGGCCCGGTTTCACACAGGCCCACCTTGCGCCCGTTCCAGCTGCTTTGCAGCGTCAGCTGGACGCGGCCTTTGTCCCACACGCTGCTGCCATTGAACTGCAGTTCATCCAGCGTCACCGCCACCGGGCTGAAGGCGGTCACCGGCCTGCTCTGCAGCCAGCTGCCGCCCTTGCCCGCCGCCGATGGCGCCAGGTTGCGCAGATGGGTCTCGTTGACCAGCATGAAGAGCCGGATCTCATCGAGCGCCTGCCCCGGGGGCGTGCCCTGGCGCACATCGCCGGTGATGACGGCCAGCCCGGCGCAAAAATCAATACCGGCCGCCTCGCTGGCGCACACCACGTCGTCGCACGGCCCGGCCAGCTCGTCGCTGGCGCTCTGGTACAGCTGCGGGTCACTCTGGCGCACCGGGGCATCGCCCGGCTGGCGCAGCAACTCGGCATGGTTCAGATAGGCGGTGCCGCTGGTCCACTGGTAGGCGCGCGGCAGGGGCGCCATGCACTGGCGCGGGTCAAACGGGAAGGCGTGGCGCACCAGCGCGGCGCTGTGACCGCCCTCGCCCGCCCGGTTCAGCGCGTCGTACAGATCCTGCAGCTGGGGCGCATAGAAGCGCCAGTCGTCCAGCACCTGTTGCAGCTTGCTGGCAATGCCGCTCGCATAATGCGCGCTGCGCAGATCACGGGAGACGACGATCAGCTGGCCGTCACGCGAGCCGTCTTGGTAGGTGGCGAGTTTCATGGAAAATACGGGGGTAGAGCAGATGGCACGGGCGTGTTGTCAACGCCAGCGGGGCCATGACGCCTCGTTCAACAGAGAGACTTCATCATGACCTTCGGGATTTTAGTGGGATGAAAAAAAACCACGCCTGTCCCCTCAACGTGGTATTGATCCTGACCGCCCTGGTCTTGCTGGTGCACCTCGCCCTGTTGCAGGGCAGCCCGCTGACGCTGGGCCTGAGTCAAACCCCGCCGCCGCCGCAGAGCTTCAGCACCCGCCTGGTGGCACTGGTTCCGGTCACGCCCGTGGCGGCCCCAGCGCGCCCGCACAGCGCCGCAGCCCGCAGCGTGGCAGCAGCGCCCGCCAGCACGGCCCGGCACAGCGCCGACGCACCGGCAGCGGAACTGGCAACACCCGAGCCAGCCGTGCCACCCCTGTCCACGCCCGACGCGGCAGCGCCGCCCGCCGCCGAAGCCTTGGCCGCCGCCGCGCCGCCAGCCCCGCCCGCCAGCCCGGCCACGAAGGCGCCCCACAGCGTGCCCGGCTCGGCGCGCCTGAGCTACCAGGTGGAGGCCAACAAATTCCCGTTCAGTGCCAGCGCTGAACTGCAGTGGCAACAGGATGGCCAGATTTACGACGCCCGGCTGGCGCTCAGCGCCTTCGGCCAGACCCGCGTGCAAACCAGCCGGGGTGACATCACGCCGGCCGGGCTGGCCCCGATCCGCTTCTCCGACAAATACCGCAGCGAAGTCGCGGCCCACTTCAATCGCGACAGCGGCAAGGTCACCTTCAGCGCCAACACCCCGGATGTGCCCCTGCTGCCCGGTGCGCAAGACCGCCTGAGCGTGCTGCTGCAACTGGCGGCCCTGATCGCAGGCGACCCCGCGCACTACCCGGCGGGCACCACCCTGTCCTTTCAAACGATTGGCCCCCGCGATGCCGACAGCTGGCTGTTTACCGTCGGCAGCGAGGAAAAACTCAAGCTGCCGGGGGGCGAGCAAATGACGCTGAAACTGGTGCGCAACCCGCGCCAGGAATTCGACCAGAAGGTGGAACTGTGGCTGGCCCCGGCGCTGGGCTACCTGCCCGCACGCCTGCGCATCACCGAGCCCAATGGCGACTTTATTGACCAGCAATGGCTGGCCACCGAGCCCCTGCAACAAGCGCCCGCAGACCCCCGCCAATAGCCGCACGCCCGACAGTGCCGGGCGAACGCCTGTCGGCACCCCCGAGTCAAACTTGAGCCATAATTTGGCATGCAAACGCTTTATGACTCCGACACTTATTCTGTGACCCATGTGCTGGCCAATGCCGTGGCACCTGAAGCTGAAGGTGCGCGTAGCAAGCCCGCCCGGCGCACGCTGGCGCGTCATGGCTTCGAGATTGTGGACAAGCGGGCCAAGAAAGAGGTTTACCTCGACGGCACCTGGGCGGATCTGTTCCAGCAGCACATTTCTGCCTGGCAGGAAAACACCCCGACCCAGGAAGAAGTGGAAGACACGCTGGAGCAATACGCCGAACTGGCGCAAAACCCGGTCGTGGTGCACTAACGCAGCCAGCCTGCGATCCTGGCGCCGCACGGCGCTTGAGAACTCATTGCACAGAATTTAAGGGCCGCAGGCACAGCAGCCCGCGCCTTGCTGCGACAATTCTGCTCCATGAACCCAACCTACATCTTGACCCTGTCCTGCCCCGACCGTTTGGGGCTGGTTCACGCGGTGTCCGGCTTTTTGCTGGAGCGCGGCGGCAACATTGAAGAAGCCGCCCAGTACAACGACCACGACACCGGCCTGTTTTTCATGCGCGTGCAGTTTGCCTGCGCCCAGTTGACGCACGACGAGCTGAAAACCCAGCTGCAGGCCTTCGCCCAGCCGCTGGAGCTGGACTGGCGCCTGCATGCGCGGGCCCAGCCCATGGGCACCGTCATCATGGTCAGCAAAGAGGGGCATTGCCTCAACGACCTGCTGTTCCGCTGGAAAAGCGGCCTGCTGCCGCTGGACATCCGCGCCATCATCTCCAACCACCGCGAGTTCTACCAGCTCGCGGCCAGCTACAACGTGCCGTTTCACCACCTGCCGGTCACGGCCGCGACCAAGGCGCAGGTGGAAGCCAAGCAGTATGAAATCATCCAGGCCGAAGGCGCTGAACTGGTGGTGCTGGCGCGCTACATGCAGGTGCTGAGCGATGACCTGTGCCGCAAGCTGTCAGGCTCGGCCATCAACATTCACCACTCGTTCCTGCCCAGCTTCAAGGGCGCCAAGCCCTACTACCAGGCGCATGACCGGGGCGTGAAGCTGATTGGTGCCACCGCCCATTACGTCACCGCCGACCTGGACGAAGGTCCGATCATCGAGCAGGACGTGGCGCGTGTGGATCACAGCAAAACCGTGGAAGACCTGACCGCGCTGGGCCGCGACACCGAGAGCCAGGTGCTGGCGCGGGCCGTCAAGTGGCACAGCGAGCGGCGTGTGCTGATCAACGGCCACAAGACCGTGATTTTCAAATAACAGAAGCGTCTGAAGGGCGCTGCGTGAACTTCGCGTGGCGCTTTTCCAGAAACGCCTGCATGCCTTCCTGCGCATCGGGCGTCATGGCGGCCGTGGCCATCAACTCGACGGCCATCGGGTAAGCCTGATCCTGCGGCAAACCGGCCTGCCGGTAAAAGCCCTGCTTGCCCAGCGCCTTGGACAGCGCACTGCCCCGGGTGGCGCGGGTGATCAAGTCCAGCACGGCGGCGTCGAGCTGGTCGGCGGGCACGGCCTGGTTGATCAAACCCCAGTCGGCGGCGGTGGCGGCATCAATCGCATCGCCGGTGAAGGCCATTTCCAGCGCCCGCTTGCGGCTCACCGCACGGCTGACGGCCACCAGCGGCGTGTGGCAAAACAGGCCCGCCTTGCCGCCCGGAATGGCAAAACCGGCGGTATCGGCGGCAATCGCCAGGTCACAGGTGGCGACCAGCTGGCAGCCGGCGGCGGTGGCCAGCGCATGCACTTTGGCAATCACCGGCTGCGGCATGGCCTGAATGGCGTCCATCATCGCGGTGCACACGGTGAACAGCTCGCGCGCCTGTTCCAGCGTGGCACCGGCCATGTCGCCAAAGTTGTGCCCGGCGCTGAAGACCGGGCCGTTGGCCGCCAGGATCACGCCCAGCGCCTCGCTCTGCGCCACGCTGCGCAAAGCCTGCGTCAACTCCAGCATGACGTTCAGGGCCAGCGCATTGCGCTTTTCGGGCCGGTTCAGGGTGATGGTGGTGATCGGGCCATCGCTGCAGACGAGTAAGTGTTCGTAGTTCATGGCGACCATTTTGGCATTACAGGCACCGGGCCACATTCGCGTTGACCCGGCGTCACTGGCGCGCTCAGCGCTGGAAAAACTGCTTGCGGTAGGCGGACGGCGAGAGGCCGAATGCCGTCGCAAAGTGCTGGCGCAAGGACACGGCCGAGCCCAGGCCGCTCAGCTGCGCAATGGTGTCGATGGCGTGGTCGCTCGTCTCCAGCAAGCGCTGGGCATGCGCCAGGCGCTGATTGAGCAGCCACTGGCCCACCGTCACCCCGGTGATCTGCCGGAAGTGCCGGGTGAAGGTGCGCCGCCCCATGGCGGCGCGCTCGGCCAGGCTGTCCAGGCTGTGCGCCTGATCCAGATGGTGCGTCACCCAGTCCAGCACGCGCGACAGGCGGTGATCGGCCCCGGACACCGGCAAGGTGTGTTCCACGTACTGCGCCTGCCCGCCCTGCCGGTGGGGCGCCAGCACGATGCGCCGCGCCACCCGGTTGGCAACCTCGGCCCCCCAGTCCTGGCGCAGCAGATGCAGACAACAATCCAGCCCCGCCGCCGTGCCGGCCGAGGTCAGCACATCGCCCTCATCGACGTACAGCACTTCCGGTTTGACGGCGATGTTCGGGTAGCGCTGGGCAAAGCTGGCCGCCGCTTGCCAATGGGTGGTGGCCGCGCGGCCGTCCAGCAGGCCCGCATCGGCCAGCACAAAAGCCCCCAGGCACAGCCCCACCAGGCGGCTGCCACGGGCGTGCGCCTGGCGCAGCGCCGCCAGCAAGGCCTCCGGTGCGCGCTCGGCGGGGTCACGCCAGGACGGCACGATCACCGTGCCAGCCTCATTCAAACTATCCAGTCCACACGGTGCGGCCACCGTCACGCCCGCCGTGCTGCGCAGCGGGCCGGGCTCGGCGGCACACACTTTCAGGTTGAAGCGGGGCACCCCAATGTCGCTTCGGTCTTCACCAAAAACGAGGCAGGGCACCGACAGGTGGAACAGGCTGATGCCCTCGAATGCCAGCACGGCGATGGTGTGGGGGTCGGGCGCGGGGAGAGGCTCATTCATGGCCCGATCTTAGCGAAGATTGTCACTCGGGCCACTTTCGCCGAAACGGGCCAGGGTCAACAATTGAACCCATGGACGGCACGGTTGCCGTCCGCCCACCCGGAGAAACCCATGTCCACCCCACCACGCCGCGCCCTGCTTGTGATTGATGTCCAGAATGAATACGTCAGCGGCAATTTGCTGATTGAGTACCCGCCCGTCCAGACCTCCCTGGCCCGCATTGGCGACGCCATGGACGCCGCCCGGGCGGCAGGCATCCCGGTGGTGGTGGTGCAGCACAACGGTTTCGGCCCGGGCACCCCGGGCTGGCAACTGCACGAGGTGGTGGCCAGCCGCCCCCACGAGCACCATATCAACAAGCCCTTGCCCAGTGTGTTTACCGACACCGACCTGGCAGCGTGGCTGGCCGAGCACCGGATCGACACCCTGAGCATCGTCGGCTACATGAGCCAGAACTGCAATGCCTCCACCATTTTCGAGGCCCGGCATCGCCATCTGAACGTGGAGTTTTTGTCCGATGCGGCGGGCGCCGTGCCCTACGCCAACCGCGCCGGTCAGGCCAGCGCCGAAGAGATTCACCGGGTCATGAGCGTGGTGTTCGAGTCCAACTTTGCCGCCGTGCTGAGCACCCGCGAATGGATGGCGGCGCTGCGCGACGGCCAGGCGCCGCAGCGCGACAACCCCATGGCCTCCAACCAGCGGGCACTCGCCGCCCGGACAAAGCCAGCTTAAACGCGCCGACTGGCCATGGGTTCGCCCAGCCGCACGGCGCCAGCGGGCGCCCACGCCGGGCTGAACGCCAGCGGGCCTTTGGGGAACAGCAGCACCACGGTGGAGCCGAGCAGGAAGCGCCCCATCTCTTCACCCTGACGCAGCAGAATGGACTGGTCGTCGTAGCGCCATTCACGCACATTGCGGCCGCGCGGCGGATTCACCACGCCGTGCCACACGGTGGCCATGCTGCCGACAATGGTGGCGCCCACCAGCACCAGCACAAACGGGCCGCGCGCCGACTCGAACACGCAGACCACGCGCTCGTTGCGCGCAAACAGCCCCGGCACGCCGCGCGCGGTGGTCGGATTGACCGAGAACAGGTCGCCCGGCACGTAAATCATGCGCACCAGACGGCCGTCGCACGGCATGTGGATGCGGTGGTAATCCTTGGGGCTGAGGTAAATGGTGGCAAAGCTGCCGTGGTCAAACCGCGCCGCCAGCAGCGCATCGCCGCCCACCAGCGCGGCCGTGGAATAGTGGTGGCCCTTGGCCTGAAAGATCTGATCCCACTCGATGCGGCCGATCTGGCTGATGGCGCCATCGACCGGGCAGATCAGGTCGGCCCGGGCCAGCGGGCGCGCGCCTTTGCGCAGGGCGCGCGTGAAAAACTCGTTGAAGGTGGCGTAGCTGGCCGGATCGGGATTGGCCGCCTCCAGCATATTGACACCGTAGCGCTGCACAAACCACTTGATCAGCCGCGTCGTCCAGGGCCCGCCCCGGGTACTGGCGATGCGCCCGGCCAGCGCCGTCAAGGCCTGCTTCGGAATCAGATATTGCGGGAGCACGGCGAAACGGTCGGACATGGGGGCGATCGGTGGTGGGAATGGGCGAAATTGTACCCAGCGGGTAAGCGGGCAGGATGTGACAATCGCCGCCATGACTGCCGCCCGCATCCCCCCCATTCAATGCCTGCTGACCTTTGAAGCGCTGGCGCGCCTGCGCAGCGTGACGCAGACCTCGGAGGAGCTGTGCGTCACGCCCAGCGCCGTCAGCCACCGGGTGAAACAGCTGGAGCAGATCATTGGCACCAAGCTGTTCGGACGCGCCGACTTCTCGCTCACCACCGAAGGCATTGAGTACCTGGCCCATGTGCGCGAGGGGCTGACCATGTTGCAAAAGTTCCCCAGCTCGGCGGCCGCGCCCGGCAAGCGCAAGCTGCGAGTGGCGGTGACGCCGACGTTTGCCCGCTCCGTCCTGCTGCCGCGCCTGCGCCAGTTCACCGACGCTTACCCGGAGATTGACCTGACGCTGCAGGTGTCGATCCCGCTGCTCGATGTGGTGGCCGAAGATGCCGACCTGATGGTGCGCTTTGGCAGCGGCCGTTATGCCGATGTGGAGCATGTCTGCCTGTTCAAGGACGAGGTCACGCCGCTGGCCTCACCCGCCTATGTGCGCGAACACGGGCCGTTTGTGCTGCCCGAAGACCTGGAAGGCGAAACCCTGCTG
>OFRD01000631.1_pt1 | contig 13235 bp, 12 predicted proteins | sample 1543041 | NCBI WGS metagenome assembly OFRD01 (sample SAMN07774234, study PRJEB24372) | wastewater metagenome | isolation source: Exp Tend CN 100WW | collected 2016-02
CCCATTCTGTTTAATCATTACTGTGATTTATTCAATAATAACCGCAGTTTTATTGGATTATTCAGGGCGATATTGGTTAAAAAATACTTGATCTTTTTGATTGGTATTAATTATAAAAATAATATATATCATGTGGTTATCTTGTTTTTAGAGCTTAAAGCTTAAAACCAACCATTTTGGTTCATTTTTATTTGTTTAAAATCAATATATTATATATTTATGTGATTAGTCGTATATATTTTATAGGGGGTCGTAATGAAAATGAAATGGGTTCCAGAATATAATACTGGTATCGATGTGATTGACGATCAACACAAACGAATTCTTGATTATATCAATGAGATTGATGATTTTTCTCATCATACCAATCGTGAGCGTATTAAACAAATTCTTGATAATATCATTGACTATACTCAATCACATTTTACCTTTGAAGAATCTTTACAAGAAGAAGCGGGTTATAAATATCGCGTACCGCATAAACGTGTACATGATTTATTTATTAAAAAAATTGAATCTTATCGTGATCGTTTTGAAATGGGACAGGCGATTGAAGGTGAATTACATGAAGTGCTGTCAAAATGGTTAATTAACCATATTCAGCACGATGATGCCGATTATGTCGGGGCGGTAAAAGAAAATATGATGGGGATTATTAAAGAAAAAGAACAGAAAAAAGGTAAAAACTGGTTTTCTCGTTTCTTTTCATAAAAAGAGAAAGAGCTAAAAACAATTAAAAGTAAGCATAATTTTGCGCTGCAAATCATTAGCAATAATGGTTTGCTTTTTCTTTTTGATTTTCCCCCATGACAAAGGCAAAATAGCGGAAGACTTTTTTTAGGATCGCATCATGCAGGACAATGCTATGTCACGATGGCTATCGCCGCTGATGGCATTTTGTTTATCTTTTATCATCATTGCCACGTTAGCACCGGTTGTTGGAATTCAGGTTGATCGTCAACTTGATTTTTGGTTGTTATGGTTAGGGACGATGCTTATTTTAGCGTTACCTATCTGTTATTTAGAAATTGCCTTAGCCAAGCGTTCAAAAACCACGGCTCTAAATGCATTATCAAGTTTAACGCGTGATGCGGATGCTTCTCAAAAATGGCGTTTAGTCGGTTGGCTGGCCGTTGTTTTTATCCCTTTTTTAGCAGGGGGGATGCTGTCTAACGCAAGTCAATTATTGGGGCATTTTGCCTTCAATGGGATTGCGCCAAATTTATTATTCGTGGGCTTAGCCATTGTTGCTCTTGCACTTTCCTTTGCACCTCGAAAGATTATTGTTGGGTTAAGTGTTGTTGCGGTGTTGGCTTCTTTGATAATCGCCAATATTTTGGGAACTGCATTACCTGCTTGGCATGTGACCGCTGTTGCATTTAGTGAGTGGGGCAATGCTACAGTTTTAGCATTGGTTGCCAGTGGACTCGGAATGGGCTTGTACTGGCAAAGTAGTTTGCCTGTGCTTAAACAACAAGAGGTTGCAACTCAAACTGCATTACCTATTTGGATTGCGCAATTATGCGCAGTGATTGCATTTGCTTTCTTTGCAGCAAATGCTGAAATTCCAAGTTTTACTTTTGTAGTCGCTGTCGTGAGTGTATCGGCACTGTTACTGAATATGGAACGTGAGCAACTCTTACAGCGTCAATTAAATATCGCGATTCAATGGCTGGTGATATTAGCTGCGGTATTTATTTGGGCTATTCCTGCAATCAGTCCCATTTTTAATACACTATTGATGCTTTGGGGCTTGGTCATTTGTTTAATCTATGCTGTTTTTGCAGGATGGATCATGAAAATTAGTCATCTACGTAAGTCGATGAATTTCAGTAATGAGTTATTTTATAATTTGTGGCGTATTGCGGTGCGTGTGGTGCTGCCTGTATCAATTATCTTGGCGATCATCTCGATTATTGGGCAATTGCTCTAATGAATGAGATACCACAGGTTTGGGTGGCATATGCCGCTCAAGATCAGCAGTTTCTTATCGCTGTTCCTTTTCAACAGGGCATGACTGCCTTCGATGCCATTGAGCAAAGTGGTATTCTGGCGCAGACGGATTTACCTGAACCACTTGCTTTGGGAATCTTTGGGGTGCGATTGCAAGATCCAGATCAAAGATTACAGGTCGGCGATCGTGTCGAAATTTATCGAGCACTGACCATTAATCCACAGGATATTCGTCGAAAACGTGCTGCAGAAAATCCAGTCGGACGTTATTGCCGCGGAAATCGCTTTAAACAATTGAAGTGATAATAAAAACCCCTCATTGAGGGGTTTATTTTTATTTTAAAGCGTCTATAGTGGAGGCGCATTTAGAATCGCTTCTTTTGATCCTGGTAAGCCGGGTTGAGATTCTGGGATTGTTTCCAAGCCTTCAATCTTTTGTACCGTACCGGTTTGATCGAAGTAAATTCTTAAGTGTTGACCGTGTGCTGCTGGGATTTTGGCTTTTTTAGCATACGTCCCTGGTATATAGTTGTAGATGTAGTCCCAACGTAAAGGATTCATTGGATCTGATACTGTAGGGCTACCGAGCAAAAAGCGAACTTGTTGGTGGCTCATACCGACTTGGATTTTTGAAGCTTGTGCTTGAGTTAAGGGTGTTCCTTGAGGAATATCAACTTTATAAACGCCCAAGGTCGAACAGCCTGCGAGCAGTGAAGTGACGAACAACGTCAACATGATTTTTTGCATTTTGCTACACTATCCCAAATTAATTATGATGCATTTGATCCACGGATAGATCATACTGCATCTAAACTTTGTTGCATATTCCAACTTTAAATTTGTTGAGAGACCTTTTTACATGCCTATTTCAAATCAAGATTTACGCAAAGCTGGACTTAAAGTTACGCTTCCACGAATTAAAATATTGGAATTATTAGAAAATTCAAGACAACACCATTTAAGCGCAGAAGACATTTATAAAACTTTACTCGAACAGGGCGAAGATGTCGGTTTAGCAACTGTGTATCGTGTGTTAACACAATTTGAAGCTGCGGGTATTATCCAGCGTCATCATTTTGAAAATAATCATTCAGTTTTTGAAATTATGCAAGAAGATCACCATGATCATATTGTTTGTCAAAACTGTAACAAAGTGGTTGAATTCACTAATGATGTGATTGAACATCAACAGCATGAAGTGGCTGAGAAATACGGTTTCACTTTAACAGGTCACTCGTTAAACCTTTACGGTTACTGTGATTCACAAGCATGCCAAGACGCATACCGTAAAAAATAATACTGTGTAAAATCAGTTAAAAAAACAGGCTTCATTTGAAGCCTGTTTTTTTTGCTTTTAAGCTTGCCCATCGAAGGTGATATTCGAATTTGCATGCATTAAACGCTCAGCGCCTTCTTCAGACAATTTAATTTGTAGACGAAGGTCGTTGGGTGAGTCGGCGTGTTTCAATGCATCTTTATAGGTAATTTGTTTGGCTTTATACAGGTCAAACAAAGCTTGGTCAAAAGTTTGCATGCCAAGCTCACGCGAACGCTTCATCAATTCTTTAATTTCATGTACTTCACCTTTACGGATCAAATCTGAAATTAACGGTGAATTGATTAAAATTTCAATCGCAGCACGACGTGATTTACCATCAACACTTGGAATCAGTTGTTGAGCCACCATTGCTCTTAAATTAAGCGATAAATCCATAAACAACTGGTTATGACGGTCTGCATCAAAGAAGTGAATAATACGGTCAATTGCTTGGTTGGCATTGTTGGCGTGTAGTGTTGCAAACACCAAGTGACCTGTTTCAGCAAAGGCAATCGCATAATCCATGGTTTCACGTGAGCGAATCTCACCAATCAAAATCACATCGGGTGCTTGACGTAAGGTGTTCTTTAATGCGATTTCAAATGAGTCGGTATCAATACCAACTTCACGCTGGGTGATGATACAACCTGCATGCTGGTGGATAAATTCAATTGGGTCTTCAATGGTAATGATATGACCTTTAGAATTATGGTTACGATAACCAATAATCGAGGCTAAAGAGGTTGATTTACCTGTACCCGTTGCACCCACGAAAATAATGATGCCACGTTTGGTCATCGCTAATTCTTTTAAAATAGGCGGTAACTTCAGCTCATCCATGCTTGGAATGACAGTTTCGATACGACGTAACACCATACCGGGTTGATCGCGTTGTTGAAATGCACTGACACGAAAACGTGCAGTTTTGTCACGATTACTGATGGCAAAGTTACATTCACGCGTTTCAGCAAATTCCTTGCGCTGTTTCTCGCTCATGATGGAGTTCAAAAGTTGCCCAGTAATTTCACCCGTTAGCTTGGTTTTAGCGATGGGTAAAATTTGACCATTAATTTTCATTGATGGTTCAACATCAGCCGTAATAAACAAGTCTGATGCTTTTTGTTGGATCATCAAATTCAGTAAGTCGTTAAAATCCATAATAAGATCCTAAATCCATTTAAACTTATAAGAATGCTTCTGGTTGTTTCGCCATAGTACGTGCAGTTTGCGGGCTGATAATGCCTTTAGAAACTAAAGTTTTTAGGCTTTGATCCAGTGTGGTCATGCCGTAGTTGGCACCCGTTTGAATGGCAGAATACATTTGAGCGACTTTGTTTTCACGAATGAGGTTTCGAATTGCTGGAATACCAATCATGATTTCATGCGCTGCGACACGACCGCCGCCATTTTTCTTAAGTAGTGTTTGAGAAATAACGGCCTGTAATGATTCAGAAAGCATGGCACGAACCATGTCTTTTTCTTCAGCAGGGAATACGTCAATTACACGGTCAATGGTTTTTGCCGCAGAAGTGGTATGTAGTGTACCAAAGACCAAATGACCCGTTTCCGCGGCAGTCAGCGCCAAACGAATGGTTTCAAGGTCACGCATCTCACCGACCAGAATAATGTCAGGGTCTTCACGAAGGGCCGAGCGTAGTGCTTCGTTAAAGCCATGTGTGTCACGATGGACTTCACGTTGGTTGACCAGACATTTTTTCGATTCGTGGACAAATTCGATTGGGTCTTCCACGGTTAAAATATGGTCATAACGCTGGTCGTTAATATAATCGACCATTGCGGCAAGGGTGGTTGATTTACCCGAACCCGTTGGCCCTGTAACCAAAACGATACCGCGTGGAAAATTACAAATATCTTTGAAGATTTGCCCCATGCCAAGATCTTCAATGGTTAAAACTTTTGATGGAATGGTACGGAATACCGCACCTGCACCACGGTTTTGATTGAATGCGTTGACACGGAAACGAGCCACGCCAGGCACTTCAAAAGAAAAGTCGGTTTCAAGTTTTTCTTCAAAATCGCGGCGCTGTTTATCATTCATAATGTCGTACACCAATTTGTGTACTTCTTTATGTTCTAAAGCTGGTAAATTGATACGACGAACTTCACCATCGACACGGATAAGTGGTGGCATACCCGCTGATAAGTGTAAGTCTGATGCCCCATTTTTAGCAGAAAAGGCCAGCAGTTCAGTAATGTCCATAATTTCCCCGAGATCATTTAAATGTTATTTATTTTGTTAGAATAATAAGGCTTTCCCAGAGCTTAACCAACAGTTAGTTTTAAGGGAAAGTGAAAAAAAGCTGAATGAAATGAGAACCTCGTCAATGAATAGTCTTCAAGCATCACGAAATCAAGTTTTACAGCATATTGCCGATGCCTGTAAACAAGCCCAGCGCGAGCCAGAAACCGTACAGTTATTGGCTGTTTCAAAGACTCACCCGAGTGAGTGCTTACGTGAAATGTATCAAACAGGGCAACGCGCATTTGGTGAAAATTATTTACAAGAGGCTTTGGATAAGATTGAAAATCTCAATGATTTAGCCATTGAGTGGCATTTTATCGGGCATGTTCAGCGCAATAAAACCAAACATTTGGCTGCAAGTTTTGCATGGGTACATGGCGTGGATCGTTTAATGATTGCTGAGCGTTTATCCAAGCAGCGCGAAGCCGATCAAGCAGCACTGAATATTTGTTTACAAGTCAATATTGATGCCCAAGAAAGCAAAGATGGATGTCAGCCCAATGAAGTGGCGGAGTTGGTAAAAAATATTAGCCAACTCCCAAATTTAAAATTACGTGGTTTAATGGTGATTCCTGCACCTAACAACAGCCATGCTTTTACAGATGCAAAGCAACTTTTTGATGCGGTTAAACAGGAACATGCACAGCCTGAAGACTGGGATACCTTAAGTATGGGCATGTCTGGAGATATGGTTGAGGCCATTGCAGCAGGTTCAACCATGGTACGTGTCGGTACGGCACTTTTCGGTGCGCGAGATTATTCCAATCAAGCATAAAATAGAGCATCAACAAGGCTGAGATTTTACAGCCTTGTTTATTTTTGCTTAACCGACCACTTGAATGGTACTTGCGCCTGCACCCAATGGTTTGACCTGAATTTGTACAGGAATGCGTTCATGCATGTCTTGAATATGCGAGATCAGCACAACTTTACGCCCTTGGTTTTGCAGTTGATCTAACGCGTTCATGACCATGTATAACGATGAGGCATCCAGCGTTCCAAAACCTTCATCAATAAACAGCGATTCAATTTTCATTGAACCCGATGCCATATTGGCAATCGCGAGCGATAAGGCAAGCGCAGTCAAAAATGATTCACCGCCTGAAAGGGATGAGACTGAACGGGTTTCACCATCCATGTCATGATCGACAATGGCTAAACTCAATGAGTTTTCCAAGCGTTTTAAGGTATAGCGTTGAGAAAGCATAGCCAATTGTTGATTGGCATGTTCAAGCAGAATATCTAAATGATATTGCTGAGCATAATCTCGGAAGTCTTTACCTTTAGCATCACCAATTAAGCCAGAAATTTTGCCCCAACGATGTTCTTCTTGTTGAATCGCTTGAATTTGATTAGCGAATTGCTTTTGTTTATTGATATTACGTTGATGAACTTCCAATTTGAGTTTGCAACCATCTCGCATGTCTAAGGTACTTTGCAGATTTTCGACCAAGTTGGTCATTTGAGTTTGTAGTTGTTCAAATTCAATATTGGGCTGTTGCGTGGCATGCTGTTGCAGTTGTTCCTGAATGGTTTTTAACGCAGATTGAACATCATTTAGACTACGTTCGGCAGTTTGAATATTTAAGCGGATCTGTTGTTGCTGTTCATTGGGAATTTGACGCAGTTGTTCAATCAAGATGGCATCAAAATCAGCATGCAGATTGAGCCATTGTTGGATTTCCAGTGCAGAAGCCGTTTGTTGGATTTCAAGTTGTGTCAGTTGCATTTTGAGCTGATCACGTTGGCGTTTCTGTTCTTCAAACTGTTGACGCGATTGATCGATGTTTTGACGCGCTTGGTTGAATTGTAGGTGTAGATTTTTGCGCTGTTCGTCATATTGCATTAACCATTCATGTGGTTTTTCAACCTGAGTCTGTGACATCTCAAAAATAAGTGTCATGGCCAATTCTTTATTATTTTGTCCTTGGCGTTCAAAGTCTGATTTTTCTGTTGCAGTGGCTTGAATCTGCTCATTTTTAAAGGCAATGTTTTGTTCAAGTTGCTTGAGGACTTGAAGTTTTTCATCCAATTGTTTGTTTAGAGTATCCGCCGTTTGCAGAAGTTGTAAGCGTTGAATCAGTTGCTGTTCAATGTTTTTAGCTACGGTGGCGGTCTGCATTTTCCAAGCGTTTTTTTGCTCGGCTGGAAGTAGATCAATCAGGTGTTGAATATTCTGTTCCGCGTGTTGGATGGTCGACAAATGTTGCTGAATGTGTTGAATGCTTTGTAATTGCTCACGTTGATTTTTTTGTGCTTGATTGAGTTGCTCTAAAGTGTGATCAAGCTGTTGAATATCTTGCTGAAGTTTTTCTGATAACTGAAGCAATTGTTGATCAGTGTTTTTATGCATTGGATTGAAATCGAGTGGGATGTTCATCGTATCCAAAGCGGATTTTAACTGTTGTTCGAGTTGCGCGCTTTGCTGTTGTAACTCATTTAAACGCATTGTATTTTGCGTTAAAGCTGTATGTTGCTGGGTGAAAAGCTGTTGTGCTTTTTGCCAGACATCAAAAGATTGCTTTTCAAGTTGAAGCGCCTGTTGTTCTTGCTGTTCTTGTAAGTTTAAAAGTTCTTGTGAGAGGGCAGAATGCTCTTGTTTAAATGGATGTTGTGTACTGCCACAGACCAAGCAAGCCTCACCTTCGAGCAATTGTTCACGCAGCTTTTCGATATTCTCGGTATGTAACAAGCGTTGTTGCTGTAATACACGTTGTAAGCTTTCACGTTCTTGTTTTTGCGTTAGATATTTTTGTTCAGTCTGTTGTTGCTGTTGTGTTGCTTGCTCAAGCTTTTGGGTCAACTCACTGTTCGAGCTTTTTACTTTTTCCTGCTCTGCATAGACTTGGCTGAATTGTTTAAATTGATTTTGAATTAAACCAATATGGTGTACTTGCTGTAATGTTTGCTCACGATTTTGACGCTGATCCACAAGTTTGCTGCTGATTTGATCGTCATTGCCAAATTGCTGTTGTAGTGCATTCAGTTGCTGCTGTTGTTCATTTAAAGCAGTTGTCGCAGCGGCAATATTGCCAAACTGCTGTTCAACGTTTTGGTACTGTTGAATAAAGCGTTGTAGCTGGGTCAAATGTGCCGCTAGACCCGCATCCAAACTGATGAAATAGGCAGATTGATGGAGTTGTTCAGTTTGTACTTGTTGTTGGTCTTTAAGTTTTTTTATATCTGTATGGAGTTGAATTTGTTGTTGTAATAAAGGGTGTTGCTCTTGATTGAGCTGTTGCAAGTTTGCTTGTGTCTTTTTAAATTGCTGACCAATAAATTCACGTTCTTGAATACAGGTTCTGACTTTTTCAATGGCTTGATGATGGGTTTGTTCAAAAGCTTGTTGTGTTTTGAATTGCTTATCAATCTGTTGAAACTGTTTTTCTTCAGCCTGAAAAGCATGTTCAATGACAATGAATTGTTGTTCACTGCTTTGAATTTGTGGTTGCAGCGTATGTAATTCAGCGAGCACTTTATGTTGTTGAATCACACTTGGTCGAATAGAGGCAAAGGCTTCAAGCTGTTTCAGTTGTATGCGCTGCGGTGTGAGTTGTTCAAACTGTTGTTGTTGTACTAACAGTTGTTGCTGACGAAGGTGTATATCCGTGTCTAATTTTTGCTTGTGTTCAAACCATTGTTGTTGCTGTTCTAAAACCTTTTTTTCAGTTTCTAATGTCTTATATTCGGTATTGATGTTTATAAATTGCTGATTCAGTTCCGCAATTGCTTCATCAGATAGAATTTCAATATGACCGAGAACGTCTTCAAGTTTTTTACGTTCTTTTTCAATGTCAGCGGTTTTCCGAAAGGCGATTTCACCAATTTTGGCAAAGATGTTGGAGTTGGTTAAATATTCAAGTAAAGCACCACGTTCATTGTCACGTGCTTTTAAAAATGCAGTGACTTCGGACTGAGCCAACAGGACTGCACGGGTAAATTGTTCAAAACTAAGTTGGGTAATGTGTTGAATATGGGTTTCAACAGCTTTGGTTTTGTCTGCAACCACTACACCATCCGTCAGACAGGTTAAAGAGCGTTGCACATTTTGTAATTTACCCGCGGCATTTTCACGCGCACGTTTAATTTCCCAACGTGCCAGATAATGTTTCTGATCTTGCGCGACAAAACAAAGTTCCGCAAAGCCATGTCCTGTACCGCGACGCAGCACGGTTAACGGGGAGTTGCTCAGCAGTTCTGAACCATCGACATCGACCAATTTACCGTCACTGCCTTTTAGGCGGGGGACTTGATTAAATAGCGCAAGGCACATGGCATCTAAAATCGTCGATTTGCCGGCACCTGTTTTTCCAATAATGGCAATTAAGCCTGCACTGGCTAAAGGTTCACTTTCAAAATCAATAAAATGTTCGCCAGCAAGAGATGCCAGATTTTTTATACGTATTGATAAAATTTTCATGACAGATCCTTAAATGCTGTTTTTATCTTCAAGTGAATGACGCGCTTCTTGAACCAAAGTCTGAAAATCTTTGAGTACCGCAGCATCTTGTGCATAGCCTTTGTTTTGCCAAATTTGTTCAAATAATTTTTCTGGCGTAGGCGGCTCAAGCTGAATTTTTGTAGCATGATTTTGCTGGTCATTATTTTTATACTGGCGTGAAATTTTAACCAGACGATAGCGCTCTTTAGGCAACACATCTTCAAACTGTTGTCTTAAATTAGGCCGTGGCGGGGTATCGGTATGATATTCAATATCGATATATTCACGTTGATCAATACTGTCTATTTTGCCACTTGCTAAGGCTTGGAGTTGGGTAAAGACTTCATTTAGCTCACCACGAATACGGTGTAATTGAATACTGCGAGGAATGTGTAGCGCTTCGAACTGAAGCTGAGATTCAGCAGGCTTTGTGGGGTCAATGGTGACTTCAAGCACTTGGTGTTTGTAATTAATTTCACTAAAAGACAAAGGAATAGGCGAGCCACTATAACGAATATGCGCATGCTGAACTTTTTGTGGTTTATGCAAATGTCCTAGCGCGACATAATCAATCACCTCATCAAACAGTGCGGTTGAAAGTGCTTCTTCATTCCCAATAATAATCGGACGTTCAGAGTCAGACGTTTCACCGCCTTGCATATGAGCATGCGACATTAAAATGAGGGCTTGATCATCTGTTTTACGTTTTTTTGCTTCGCTAATTAATTGTTGATGTAGGTAGCTAATGGCATTTTGACTATTGCTGGTGTGTTCATTAAAACCAGTAATTTCTGCACTACGTAAAAAGGGCAGGCTTAAGCACCAAGCGACAATATTCTGATTTACATCATAAATCGGTTGCAGTAACCGTTCGATATCTAAGCTTTTGTCTTCATTCCAACGAATTACGCCGACGGTTCTGGCATTATATTTTTCCAGTAACGGTTCAACTTGTTCAATGCGATAACCAGAATCATGATTTCCGGCAATCATCAGGGTTTGCATATGGGGTGCAAGCGCGTGAGCATCGGCTAAAAATTGGTACAGTTGCTTTTGGGCAGCAGAGGCAGGATTGATGACATCAAAAATATCACCTGCAATGAGTAAGGCATTGGGTTGTTTTTGTTTAATTTGTTCAAGTAACCAAGTTAAAAACTGTTCATGTTCATACTGACGTGAGTGATTGTAGAAGAACTGACCTAAATGCCAGTCTGAGGTATGAAAAAAATGAACAGCCATGTTTTTTGAAACCCATGAAAAATTGCCTCTATACTATAGGTAAATAAATGGCTGTAAAGCTAGCTCAATTGTGATTTATCACCTACATTATCAGTTGGAATTTAAAATTTTAGATGATAAATCAAGCTTCACTTTTATTTTTTTTGATTGAAAAATAGACTTGGGTGCGAGCTATAAAATTAACTGTGCTTTAGGGAGTAAGCGTACAGATTTAGGTAGGGATGCCTTATGCTGATTAGGCTGAGGTGCATATTCGAAATGTAAAATCAGTGTTGTGTATGCTGTAAAAGTGACTTATGCAACTGTGCTGATTGAAATTAAAGTGAGTCAGTCTATGTCAAATAGTCCATTTAAAAATAATCAATTATATAATGAAGTCGTTTATAAAACGTTAATTGAGTCGACCCTTGCTATTCCGTGGAGTATCGACTGGGAAAGTAAACAGTTCAGTTATATTGGCCCACAAATTGAGAAATTGTTGGGTTGGCAACAAGCGTCTTGGAAAACAGTACAAGATTGGGTCGATCGTATGCATGAATTAGACCGTGAAAAAACATTTAATCTGTGTGTTGCACAATCACTTGCGGGTATTGACCATGAAGCAGATTATCGCGCTTTAAAAGCAGATGGATCATATATTTGGATTCGAGATGTGGTTCATGTGATCCGTACAGAAAATGGCGAAGTGGATTCTTTAGTGGGATTTATGTTTGATATTTCTGAACGTAAAAAACAAGAAGAACGCTTAGAAATATTACAGCGCCAGTTGGAAGAGTTTTCTTATAAAGATGGTTTGACGGGCATTGCGAATCGCCGTTTATTTGATGAATTCTTTGCACGTGAATGGCAAAGCGCCATGCGGTTGCAAAAGCCGCTGTCAGTCCTCTTAATTGATCTTGATTATTTTAAACAATATAACGATGGACATGGTCATATTAACGGTGATCAGTGTTTGCGTGAGATTGCTCAATTATGGTCGACTTGCTGTAGTCGTCCACGTGATTTGGTTTCACGTTTTGGTGGCGAAGAATTTGCGGTTGTGTTACCAGAAACCAATGCTGAAGCTGCTATTCAAGTTGCTGAAAACTTAATGCAGGCTTTAAAAAATGCTAAATTACCGCATTGTACATCCACAGTTTCAGAATTTGTCACCTGTAGTATTGGTGTGAAAACCATTGTTCCAACGGAACAGTGCGATCAAATGAGCTTCTTAGAGCAGGTCGATCAGAATTTATATCAGGCTAAACAACAAGGGCGCAATTGTTATCAAGCGGACTATGTTGATGCTTTAGAGGATTTAAAAGAGTAATGTACTTTTTTGCCCCATAACCACACTGCCGAGAGATGGTTATGGGGTATTTAAAGGATAAAAATATTGCGATTTAATTTTAAATAACGCTGTGCCAATCTAAAACAATTTTTAAACTCATATAACATTGTATGAGTTTAAGACTAATCTTTGAAATGCACAGGAATCCATTGATAGCTTTTCCCATCTGCCGAATAAATATGTCCAATCGCAGGGAAAGGAAGGTGTGGCGCTGCAATCGTTTGTCCACCTTTTGCATATTCAGCAAACTGTTTTAGGGCAGTGATTTGTATATCACCAGCTTGGTATTGGTAATAGCCTGAAACCTGTTTTTGTTGGGGGATGGCGGCTTGGGTGGTGGTAATGGTTGCTATGCTTAGGGTTAAGGCAAGAAAAAGAGGTTTTAATGTTTTCATAGGATTCTTATAAGTTTTAAAGGGATAGGTTGTTTTAGCATATCTTTAAAAATTAAATAAAGTATAATCTTATAAATATCAATAAGATTTTATAATCCAATGCGAGAAAACAACCAAAAATTACAGGAATATCAGAATTACTTAGAGCAATTTATAAAGGCATTAGATACATATTCTGATGAAAAAATAGTAGAAGAGTTTATACAAGAGAATGAAAAGAATAGAGTTTCTGATCCATTTCATATCGCTAGAATTATGCGAGGTAATGTTTATCAAAGTCGAAATATTGGTAACCG
>OFRD01000632.1_pt1 | contig 13201 bp, 15 predicted proteins | sample 1543041 | NCBI WGS metagenome assembly OFRD01 (sample SAMN07774234, study PRJEB24372) | wastewater metagenome | isolation source: Exp Tend CN 100WW | collected 2016-02
TCTACCGGTTCAGGAGTTCCGCGACGCTCAAGCGATGAATGGTTGCATCTGATGGTAGTGCCGGCCGCTGGCTGGCAACCATGGAATCCGGAGCAGCCGGCCAGCGGCCGGCTCTACCGGTTCAGCGTTCGCGCAATCCAGTGGAATGGATCAATACAGCTCGCAGTGCGTGCGGCCTTCACCTCGTAGCGTGTCCCAATGCCCTTCGCCACTGATGGCATCGATGGCACCGCGCACCGCGCCTTCCAGGTGGCTCTTGTTGCCGCACAGGTACAGATGCCCACCGCGGGCCAATACATCGCGCACTTCGGCGGCGCGGTGCTGCAGCACATGCTGCACATAGACCTTTTCGGCGCCATCGCGCGAGAACGCGGTATGCAGGCCGGCCAGCACACCGCGCGCGCGCCAGTCCTGCAGCTGTTCGCGGTACAGGTAATCGTGCTGGCTGTGCTTCTCGCCGAACACCAGGTGCACTTCGCGTTCGCAGACACCGGCCTGCAGCTCCTGCATCAGGCCCATCAACGGTGCGATGCCGGTGCCGGTGCCGACCAGCAGCAGCGGTGCCTCGCCGGTATCGGGCAGGTGGAAGCCGGGATTGGAGCGGCAGTACACCCGAGCGGTATCGCCGCCGTGCAGCAGACTGCCTGTGGCGGTGCCAAAGCGCTCGCGACCGCGCAGGGTGTAGCGCACTTCGCGCACGCACAGGCTCAGCTGGTCGTCGCAGGGGTGCGAGGCGATCGAATAGGCGCGCGGCAGGCGCGGTGACAGCAGCTCGCGCAGGCGGGCCAGCGGCACGCTGGCCGACGTGGCGTGGTCCTGCAGCACGTCCAGCAGGTCCAGCCCGTGCAGGTAGGCTTCCAGCTCGCGCTTCTGGCTGACCTTCAACAGGCTCTTCAGCACCTCGCTGCCGCCCAATTTGGCCAGTTCGCGCAGCACGCCCTTGCTCAGCAGGCGCAGCTCGCGGTCGTGCAGTGCGGCCACAGCGGCGGAGTCGCCGTACCAGGTGGCCAATGCCTGCAGCAGCGCAGGGTCGTTCTCGGGTACTACGTGCAGGGTGTCGCCCGCGCGGTACGCCATGCCACTGCCGGCAATGTCCAACTGCAGGTGCCAGGCGGCCGGGTCGCTGCTGTTCAAGCGGCGGCGTTCCAGAATGGGGGCGGCAAAGGCGTTGTCTTCGCCATAGGCGGTGACCTGCAGGTGCAGGTCCTGGCCCGCGTTCACGTCGCCGTCCAGCACCTGGCCCAGCACTGGCTGCCATTGCTGGAAGAACTGCTCGTAGCCCAGGTCGGCATCCACGCGGTGCAGCAGCGGCTGCGCCTGGCGCTCGCTCAGCGCGGCATCCAGCGCCTTGGTGAAGCCGCAGAAACTGGGGTAGCCGGTGTCACCAAGGCCGAATACTGCATAGCGCAGGCCACTCAGTGTCGGGGTCTGGCGCAGCGTTTCGAAGAACTGCTCGCCGTTGGCTGGCGGTTCGCCGTCACCGAAGGAACTGGAGATCGCCAGCAGCACATCGCCGTGGCCGAGGCTGGCCACGTCGATATCGTTGAACGGGAGCACCTGCGGCGCGTGCGGCTGCAGGTCCGCGCCCAGGCGCTGGGCCAGGGCGCGGGCATTGCCCGACTCGGACGCGAAACCCACCAGCAGGCGGCTGAAGGGCGTACTGGTCGGGAGGGCGTTCACGCGGCCTCGTAGAAGTCGTCGAACTTTTCCTTGCTGAACTCGACCAGGTCGTAGTTCTGCATCAGGTCGTTCACCACGCGGCGGATGCTGATGTACGAGGTGATGTTGCCCTCGGCATCGAACAGCGGTTGCACGGTGGTGTCGACCACGTAGAGCACGCCACCCTTGCCAAGGTTGGGAACGATGCCGGTCCAGGTCTTGCCGGCCTTGATGGTGTCCCACATGTCCTTGTAGACCGCCTTGGGCACATCCGGATGGCGCACGATGCTGTGCGGCTGGCCGATCAGCTCCTCGCGGGCGAAGCCGGTGAGCGTGCAGAACAGGTCGTTGGCGTAGGTGATGTTGCCCTGCAGGTCGGTGGTGGAGATCACCATGACGTTCTGCATGGCGTTCAGCAGTTGGGCGTTGTCGGGGGTGTAGCTCATCGCAGGGTCCTTGTGGATGCCGGTAACGCCGGCGTGTTCGGGTCCTGCATAGAAATACGCCCGCACGGCGGCGGGCGGTTTGACATTGATCAAGTGGGTGGCGCGATGACCTGCGACCGGGTGTCGCAGGGAGCGTTCACTGCTGCAGGGGAAAGCCGATCGTCTCGTGGCAATGCCGCATCAGGTGGCGGCCTCCCTCATTGATGTGCAAGGTGTCCGCGTCACCGAAGAACCGCAGCAGCGCTCCCCCGGTCGTACTGCCTGCATGCGCGGAGCGCCTGGCTGCCGATGGCAGAAACGGATCAGCTCGCGGATCGTGTCCGCCAGGCAGATCCGCACGTGCAACGGCGCGTTCGATCATCAGCTGGGCACATGCGCCTGCCAGATAGGCGTCTGGTTCGCGCTGCCCGCCGCGCCGAGGCTGTCCTGCCAATGCGGTGGCGATATGCTGGAACTCATGGGCGGTGGTGGCGATCACGCGCCTGCGCAGCGAGTCGGTGTCGGGACCGGAGGGAAACCAGAAGCTGACCATCTGGCCCTGCGGCTCTGGTCCTGGCAGCTGTCGCCAGATGCCGCCTCCGTCACTTACGATCGTGAGCTGATAGCGCATTGGTGTCCGTTCCTGCCCATTGGCCTGGAGCGGCAGTCCAGCGGATCGTGCGGCGGCCTCGCAGAGCCGTGACGCCTGCATGGCCGAAAGCGCTCGATCTTGCCAGAGGACTCGAGTTGTGACGGATGACCACCCGCACTCGATGGATCGATTGGGATACTCCGAGCTTTCCGGGCCGGATAGCACCGACACTGTGCTGATCTTCAGATGTGAGGAAGGGCCTCGCAGCAGGGTGGCATACCCTCCATCGGGACTGACCAGGTTCCGGGGAGGCAGCTGGATGGATTGGCACGCACTTGTGGCCAGAAGGATTGCCGCCAGCCCAGCATAGAGCCCGAGCGCGGGGCCCGGTTGGGCACGCCTGGACTGACGGCGCTGCATCAGAGGGGCAGCCCGCGAGTAGATGTGAGGGTGATACCGATTGCTGCCACGATAACTCGCAGATTGCTCATTGGTACTCTCCACGTTGGACGTCGATTGACCGATCAGCTCAACCCGCTGATTCGGCAGTCGATCCGTACCGGCCCAGGCTCGATCAGGCAATCGGAATTTTTTCAAACACCTCCAGTAGGTGGCTCCGGGCCACGTTTGAGGCGGCACGCAAATGTGCAGGTCGAGCTGATAGCGACCGTCGCGCCTCCAGTCACACCACGTGGGGACCTCGCGCGTGCGTCAGCCCATCAGATAGCGCAGCACACCGGCCGATACCACGCCGATCAGCACCGTCGGCAGCATCGACAGCCGCGTGGCGGCCAGCAGGGTGATCGCCAGCGCGGCGAGGTCGGCGGGCTTGTCGGCGACGAAGTCGGGCGCGATCACCGAGATCAGCACGCAGCCCGGCGCGGCTTCCATCACCGTCACCGCGCGCTTGCTCAGTGTGCGATTGCGCAGCGCGAGGAAGCCGATGATGCGGGTCAGGTAGGTGGCGGCGGCCATCAGCACGATGGTCAGCACCGAGGTCCAGTGGATCAGGCCGTTGAAGATCATGCTGCGTCCTCCGCCAGCAGCCAGGCGGCCGCCAGGCCGGCCAGTGCGCCACTGGCCACGTACCACGCACCCGGCACCAGCAGGTAGGTGGCAGCGGCCACCACCAGGCTGACCAGCCACGGGCGCGCGGCCTTCATGCCCTGCCACATGCCACGCAGCAGCACCAGGAACACGGCGGGGAAGGCCATGTCGAAGCCGTAGGCGTGGATGTCGCCCAGCATCGGCCCAACGATCGCGCCCAGCGCGGTGCAGGCGACCCAGACCGTGTACAGGCCTGCCGACACGCCCAGGTAATAGGCCAGGCTGAAGCAGAGCGCACGGCGGCGCGCATCGGCCACGCCCATCGCCCAGCTCTCGTCGCACATGAAGAACAGTGCCGGCAGCACCCGGCGGCGCGGCAGATGCTGCAGCAGCGGGGCCAGGCTGGCGCCCATCAGCAGGTGGCGGCTGTTGACCAGCGCGGTGATCGCCACGATCAGCGCGATATGCGGCGGCGAGGTCCACAGTTCGACGGCGGCGAACTCCGAGCCGCCGGCGAAGTTGAGGCCGGTCATCAGCGGCACTTCCAGGGCGCTGAGGCCTTTCTGCGCGGCCTGGGCGCCGAGCACCAGGGCGAAGGGAATGAAGCCGATCATCACCGGTACGGCGGCGCGCAGGCCGCGCAGGAATTCGGCGCGCGGGGCGGTATCGCAGGTATCGGGCAAGGGGAGGGTGGTACGGGCGTCCATGGAACGGCACAACGAGGTGGGGGTGGCCCATGCTAGCGGTCCGATCGCGAAATCGGGTTGCGTTGATGCCATTCAATTCGGGAATATTGAGATTCCATGCGGCCAAGGTCGCCAAAGGTGAAATCCCGTGCAGTATCAGCTCGACAACCTCGATCGCCGCATCCTCGATGCCCTGCAGCGTGACGGACGGCTGCAGAACCTGGAGCTGGCCCGGCTGGTGGGCCTTTCGCCCTCGGCCTGCCTGCGGCGGGTGCGGCTGCTGGAGGAGGGCGGCTACATCGACCGCTACGTGGCCCTGTTGAACGAGGCCAAGGTGGGCCGTGGTTTCACGGTGTTCGTGCGGGTCTGGCTGCGCGGGCAGGACGAGGACACCACCAACCACTTCATCAATAGCATCAAGTCGTTCCCGGAAGTGCTTGAATGCCATCTGATGGCCGGTGACTGCGATTTCCTGCTGCGGGTGGCGGTGGCCGATCTGGATGCTTACCGGCAGTTCCAGATGCAGCACCTGAACCGGATCGCCGGGGTGCAGAACACCAAGACCGAGATTCCGATGCAGCGGATCAAGCAGACCACCCAGCTGCCGCTTTGAGGGATGGGTGATTTCTGGCCGGGTTGCACCCGGCACCCGCAGAGGCAACAGCCGGAGCAACCGCAACGGCAACAGCGATGTTCCCTGGGGCGGCGGGGCGGTGTGGCCAGGCAGGACACGCCGTAAACCCTTCCTGAAGTGACCCCCGGGAGTTGGACACCAGATCCAACCCCGAGGGATACATGAACAAATACGACGCGCGTTTCAAACTGCAGGTCGCCAAAGAGGCCTGCAAGACCTCCACATCGGTCAAAGCCATTGCCCGTCGCCACGGCCTGGAGTTCTCCACGGTCAGGCGCTGGGTGGCGACCTATCGGCTGCATGGTAGGCGGGGATTTCATCGCCAGGCCCGGTCCTATGACCTCCCGTTCAAACTGGCTGTCCTGGAGAAGATGAGCCAGGACGGCTTGTCCGGGCGGGAGGCCACCACCTACTTTCAAATTGGCGATGCCGGCGCGGTGGGACGATGGCGGCGCCTGTATGCTCAAGGCGGTGCCCAAGCGTTGGCACCCCCTCCGCCGCCGCCCCGAAAGCCGATGAAAAAGACCCGTTCGTCCAAGCCACCTGAGGATATGAGCCGCGATGAGCTGCTCAAGGAAGTCGCCTATCTGCGTGCGGAGACCGACTACCTAAAAAAACTCGATGCCTTGATCCGGGAAGAGCAGGCGGCGCAGGACGCAAAGCGCAAGCCGTCCAAGGATTGAGGCAGGTTCATACGCTGTCGCTTCTGCTTGAAGCAGCTGAGCTGTCACGCAGTACGTTCTATTACCAGAACCATGTCCTGGCCCATCCGGATCAGGATGAGGCAGCCCTGTGCGAGCGCATCCGTGCAATCTACGATCAAAGCCAAGGGCGCTATGGCTATCGCACGGTGACGCTGGAATTAGCCAATCAGGGTCATCGGACCAATCACAAGCGGGTTCAGCGCCTGATGGGGGAGATGGGACTGAAATCGCGGGTGCGTGTGAAGCGCTACCAGGCCTTCAAGGGGGCGGCCAATGTTGTGGTTGGCAATGACCTCAATCGCCAGTTCCATGCCGAGCGGCCCAACCAGAAGTGGGTGACTGACGTGACCGAGTTCAAGGTACAGGGCATGAAGCTATACCTGTCGCCGATCATGGACCTCTACAACGGCGAAATCGTGGCTTATCAGATCAAGCGTCGGCCCGTATTTGATCTGGTGGGTCAAATGCTGGAGGAGGCCATCAAGAAGCTTTCCCCGGATGAGCGCCCGATGATCCACTCCGACCAGGGCTGGCAGTACCAGCATGAAAACTACCGGCATATGCTGGAAAAGCACTCGTTGAAGCAAAGCATGTCCCGGCGCGGCAACTGCCTGGACAATGCGGCGATGGAGAGCTTCTTTGGAACGCTGAAGTCGGAGTTCTTCTACCTGAACAGCTTTGACAGCCTCGAGAGTCTGGAGGCTGGGCTGGTGGAATACATCCAGTACTACAACGAAGAACGCATCAAACTGAAACTGAAAGGTCTGAGCCCGATAAAGTACCGGGAGCAGGGCCAATCGGCCGCCTGACCCCGTCCAAGTCTCGGGGGTCACTTCATGGATGGGTTTACGGCGTGTCCCGCCGCCCCTCCCGCTGCGCTCCCACTTCGGAACAGGAACGCGCCGCTCTTCAATCCACCTGCCCCCGCTAGAATGTGCGCATGAAAGCCCTGCACTCCTTCTTCCTCGCCGCCGCCCTGGCGCCGGCCCTGCTGTCCGTCTCCGCCCCCGCCCATGCCTGGGGCGCGCAAGGCCACCGCCTTGTCGCCGAAGTCGCTGACGCCCGCCTCAACCCCACCACCCGCGCCGAAGTGGACCGCCTGCTGGCCACCGAACCGGACGCCACGCTGGCCAGCATCGCGCCGTGGGCCGATCAGCTGCGTGCCAAGGATCCGGGCCTGGGCCGTCGCTCGGCCGGCTGGCACTACGTCAACATCGCCGAAGACAACTGCCACTACGAAGCACCGAAGCACTGCAAGAACGGCAACTGCATCGTCGAGGCCCTGAAGGCACAGAGCGCCATCCTCGGCGACCGAAGCCTGACCGACGGCGAGCGCCTGCAGGCGCTGAAGTTCGTCGTGCACCTGGTCGGCGACATCCATCAGCCGATGCATGCCGGTTACGCCCACGACAAGGGCGGCAACGACTTCCAGCTGCAGTTCGGCAACCGCGGTACCAACCTGCACTCGCTGTGGGACAGCGGCATGCTCAACACCCGCAAGCTGGACGACGCCGGCTATCTCCCGCTGCTGCAGAGCCAGCGCGCGCCGAAGCTGGCGCGCCAGTCCAACCCGCAGCGCGACCCGCAGACGTGGGCCGAAGCCAGCTGCCGCATCTCCATGCAAGCTGGCGTTTATCCGGCCTCGCGTAAAATCGGTGACGAATACACCGAGCGCTACCGGCCGCTGGCCGAAGCGCAGCTGCGACTGGCCGGTGAGAACCTGGCGCAGTTGCTGAACCGCGTGCTCGGCACGCGCTGAGGAGCGTTCCAATGTCAGTCCAGGTGCAGTCGTTCTTCCACCGTGACAGCAATACCTTCAGCTATCTGGTCAGTGATCCGGCCAGCGGCGAGGCAGCGCTGATCGACCCGGTCCTGGACTACGACCCGGATACCGATGCCAGCAGTGAAGCGCCGCTGCATGCCGCGTTGCAGGCCATCGAACAACAGGGCCTGCAGCTGCGCTGGCTGCTGGAAACCCATGCCCACGCCGACCATGTGTCAGCTGGGCGCCGCCTGAAGGAGCGCTTCCCGCAGGCCACGCTGGCCATCGGCGAAGGCATCCGCGCGGTGCAGGCCACCTTCGCACCGCGCTATGGGCTGCAGCTTCCGGCGGCCGATGACATCTTCGATCACCTGTTCAGCGATAGCGAAACCTTTGCTCTGGGCGAACTGCGCTGTCAGGTGATCGCCGTGCCCGGCCATACCAGCGACAGCATCGCCTACCTGATCGACGATGCGCTGTTCACCGGTGACTCGCTGTTCATGCCCGACGGCGGTACCGCCCGCTGCGACTTCCCGGGTGGCGATGCCGCGCAGTTGTACCGTTCAATCCAGCGCCTGCTGGCGCTGCCCGATGCGACGCGCGTGTTCGTCTGCCACGACTACGGTCCGGGTGGTCGTGCATTCGCCAACGAAACCACCATCGGCGAACAGCGCGCACACAACATCCACGTGCATGACGGCGTGGCCGAGGCGGAGTTCGTCAGCGTGCGCCAGGCACGCGATGCGACGCTGGAAGAACCCAAGCTGATGCAGCCCGCGGTGAAGGCCAACATCCAGGGCGGGGCCTGACCCACGCCGCTGCGCTCGCCGGGCATGGCCCGGCGCTGCCCCGGTCATCGCAAGCGGTCATTTTCCCTGCGTACGCACCACGTGCTGTCCCTTCACGATCTCGAAGGTGAAGGCATACTGCAGGGTGACCGCCACCGGCTCGATGCGCTCGGCGCCGCGACAGTCGCCACGGTCGGCAGGCACCTTGCCAGCCGCGAAGTGGCAGACCGCTGCGGACGAGTACTTCCACATCGCCACGGCTTCCTGCGCCGCCTGCAGCAGGGGCGCATTCTCGCCTGCAGCACCTGCCGCGCACTCCGGGCGATCGTTCAGCGGCACGCTGCGTTCGACACTGCCCTGTGCATCAACCACCACCTGCAGGCAGATGGTGGTCGGTGCCAGCTCCGCACGCGGGTCACGATCACCGACCTCCGGATCCGGCGCCGCGTACAACTGCGGCATCCGGTAGCCCTCGCTCGCGCCCAGCGAATAGGCCTGCAGCTGCCCACTGCCGCCACCGGTCTGCGGCTGCAGGCGCTGATGGCCGACATTCTCGCTGCGGGTATCAACGGTGGTCAGGCGATCCTGGGTCGCGCACCCTGCCAACAGCGCCGCCATCATCAACAGCGGCGCGGACTTCACTGGGAGTCCTCGGTGTTGTCCATGGCATAGGTGATCGGAATCTTCACAGCCCCTGCAACGGGCTTTCCGTTCTTTATCGCCGGACGATAGGTCCAGCTCCGCGCAGCGGCGATCGACACCGCATCGAACACACCCGGATTGCTTGCACTGAGCACCTGGACGTCAGTCGGATGGCCGTTGGCATCCACGTCCACGCGCAGGTTCACCACGCCCACCTGGCGCTGTTCGATGGCGGACTTCGGATAGGACGGTGGCGGCATCTTGTCGACCTCTATCTCCCGATCCATGGCGGCCCCTGTCTGGCCGTCTGCGGCTGCACCGCCCTGGCTGGCCCACGCCACCGCTCCCATTCCCAGACACAACCCGACCACCAGAACTTGCCCCGACACCCACGGCAATGCCTTCCGCTTGGACTGCTTCAACATGGCGATACGCTCCTTCAACACGGGTTGGCTGCGCCAATGGCAGACCGCTGGCGCAACCGGATGGACCAGCTGCGCCTTCAGCAGCGTGCTGGCGTAGAGACCGCGCAGCGCAGGCTGCGGGGCAATGGTGCGGGCATCACAGGCCAGTTCCTGGTCCCGCAGGAAGCGGCGTGCAGCCCATGGCAGAAGCGGATGGAACCAGAACACCGCGCGTGCCATCAGCAGCGCCCCATTGGCCCAGTGATCGCCATTGCGACGGTGGCTGCGCTCGTGCTGCAGGATCAGGCCCTGCTCCTGTGCGGTGAACTGCTGGTCGAAGTCCGGGCCTACCACGATGCGCGGACGCCACAGGCCGACCAGCGCGGGCAGGCCCGGGTCGGCGCTGGCCTGCCAGCTGCCATCGGCGCGTGCACACAGTTGGCCCATGCCACGTTCAAAGCGCCGCTGCGCACGTAGATCGCGTAGCAGACAAAGGACCGCCCCCAGCATCCATGCCAGCAGCAACAGCCCGGCCCACGGCAACGACTGCCCTGCCATGCCTTCGACGGCGCCGGGTACCACTTTCAGCGGCAGCGTCGGCACATGCTCCAGAAGTGCCACCTGTGGCAGCGGCAGCAGCAGGGCCAGCAGCAGCAGCGGCAGCAGCCACCAGCTGCGGTAGGCCAGCCCAGCGCCCCCCAACCGCACGAGCAGCGGTCGCAGCACCGCCAGCAGGACCACGCCCACTGCCAGCCACAGGCTGGCCTGCCACAGTCCGTCGAGCAGCTCAGTCATGGTCCAGCTCCTGGATCAGTTTCTTCAGTTCGGCGATGTCCTGCGCACTCAACTGGCCGCGTTCGCTGAAGTGCGCGACCAGCGGCGCCACACGCCCTTCGAAGACACGGCCGATGAAGTCCTGGCTCTGCGCCTCCACCCACGCCTGTCGCTGCAGCAGCGGCCGGTACAGGTAGCGCCGTCCATCGCGCTCGGCGGCGATCGCCCCCTTGGTCAGCAGGCGGTTGAGCAGGGTCTTGATGGTCGGCTCGGCCCAGTCACGATGGGCCAGCGCGGCCACCACGTCATCGGCGCTACGCGGTGCCTGCTGCCACAGCACCTCCATCACAACGGCTTCGGCTTCGCTGATCGGGGTCATGGTTTACATCCGTAATCGACGATTTGATTACGCGCGTAATCGAACCTCATGTCAAGCCCCTCGACTCCAGGTTCATCCCGGCTGCGCCAGCATCGGTTCCTCCCGCCCCTGGCCCCGGATGAAAGCGCTGCCCAAGAAGGATTTCCCGGTCGAGCAGGCCCGCCGCTTCCTCGAACCCGGCCCGATCGTGCTGGTCAGCACGGCGTGGCGCGGCCAGCGCAACCTGATGACGATGGGCTGGCACATGGTGATGGGCTTCTCGCCCTCGCTGGTCGCCACCTACCTGTGGCACGAGAACCACAGCCATGCACTGGCGCGCGGCAGCGGCGAGTGCGTGATCAACGTGCCGGGGGTGGAACTGCTCGATACCGTGGTGGACATCGGCAACTGCAGCGGCCGCGAGGTCGACAAGTTCGCCCGTTTCGAGCTTGATGCGCTGCCCGCGCGCGAGGTCGGCGCGCCGCTGGTCGGCCAATGCCATTCGTGCTTCGAATGCCGCTTGTACGACGACAGCCAGGTGGCGTCGAACAACCTGTTCATCTGGGAAATCGTGCGCGCCCATGTTGCGCCCCGGCCGAAACTACCGCGCACGATGCATTACCGGGGCGATGGGCAGTTCATGGTGTCTGGCGCCGAAGTCTCGCGTCGACGGCGGTTCAAGCCCGACATGCTGTAATGCCCGCACTCCCCCACACGCAGGACCGCCGCGCATGACCGAACACCTCACCGACCTGGACGCCGCCGTCGACTGGTTGTTTGCGCGCGTGGACGGGCCGCTGCGGATCGGGGCACCGCTGGCACTGGGCAAGCCGCATCGGCTGCTCAATGCCCTTTACGCACGCGTCGAGCACGATCCGTCGCGGCCACTGCAGCTGTATACCGCGCTGTCGCTGAACCCGCCGAAGGCGCGCGGCAACGGCCTGGAAGCGCGCTTCATGGCGCCGTTTGCGCAGCGCCATTTCGGCGACGATTTCCCGCGCCTGGCCTATGCCGATGCGATCGCGCGCGACGCGTTGCCGGCACATGTGCAGGTGGAAGAGTTCTACATGCAGTCCGGCGCCCTGCTCGGCTCGCGGCAGGCGCAGTCCAGCTATACCAGCCTGAACTACACCCACGCCGCCGATGCGGTGGCGCAGCGCGCGCCGCAGGTGATCGTGCAGAAGGTGGCGATGCGGCCGAACGACCGCCGGCTCTCGCTGTCGTGCAACAACGACATCACCCAGGACACGCTGGATGCGATGACCGCTCGCGGGCTGCCTCGCCCGCTGCTGATCGCCGAGATCGATCCGCAGCTACCCTACCTGGGTGGCTCGGCCACGGTCGATGTGTCGTTCTTCGATCTGGTGATCACCCCGCCACCACCGTACCCGGCGTTGTTCGGGCTGCCGCGGCAGCCGGTCGGCGATGCCGACTACGCGATCGGCCTGTATGCCAGCACGCTGGTGCGCGACGGCGGCACCCTGCAGATCGGCATCGGCACGCTGGCCGACGCGCTCAGCCATGCGCTGGTGCTGCGCCACACCGACAACGCGCGCTACCGGCGCGTGCTGCATGCGCTGGATCCGCAGCTGGCCAGCCACCCGCTGGTGCAGGAAATCGGCGGACTGGATCCGTTCGAGGTCGGCCTGTATGGCTGCAGCGAAATGCTCAACGAGGGCTTCCGCCGGCTGGTGCAGACCGGCGTGATCAAGCGCAAGGTGCACGATGACCTGGCGCTGATGCAACGCATCGAGAACGGCAGCACGCTGTCCATCGACCACGCCACCCTGGCTGCCGAAGGCGAGTACCTGCATGGCGCCTTCTACCTGGGCTCGCCGGAGTTCTACGAGTGGTTGCGCACGCTGCCGGAAGACGAATGCCGTGCGATCGGCATGCGCCGCATCAGCGAGATCAACCAGCTGTACGGTGGCAACGAGACACTGGAACGCCTGCAGCGCCGCCACGCGCGCTTCTTCAACTCCTGCATGATGGCCACCGCGCTGGGCGCGGCGGTGTCGGATGCGCTGGATGATGGACGTGTGGTGTCCGGCGTGGGTGGCCAGTACAACTTCGTGGCGATGGCACATGCGCTGCCGGAAGCGCGCAGCGTGCTGATGTTCCGCGCCGCGCGCGATGACAAGGGCCAGCGCGAATCCAACGTGCGCTGGAACTACGGGCACACCACCATCCCACGCCACCTGCGCGACATCTACCTCAACGAATACGGCATCGCCGACCTGCGCGGCCTGACCGACGAGGACTGCGTGCATGCGATGACCGCAATCACCGAGGCCCCGTTCCAGGGCGGCCTGCTGCAGCAGGCACACGCCTCGCGCAAGCTGCTGGCGGCCACGCAACCGGATCCGGAGCGCCAGCAGCGCAACACGCCGCAGGCACTGTCCGCGGCACTGGCACCGTTCCGCGTCGATGGCAGCCTGCCCGACTATCCGTTGGGCAGCGACTTCAACGAGATCGAGCAGGTGCTGGTGAAAGCGCTGGGCTGGCTGAAGGCCAACACGCAGACCCGCGGCGACAAGCTGCGCACGGTCTGGGCAGCGCTGCGGCAACCGGCTGGCGACGGCGATGCGGTGTACCTGCAGCGCATGGGCCTGCAGGCACCCAAGGATTTCGCCGAACGCCTGGACGCGCGACTGCTGCGGCTGGCGCTGGCGCGTACCGCCTGAAAAAAAGGGACGGAGGGGATCAAGTCGTTTGTGCACAAACGA
>OFRD01000634.1_pt1 | contig 13197 bp, 8 predicted proteins | sample 1543041 | NCBI WGS metagenome assembly OFRD01 (sample SAMN07774234, study PRJEB24372) | wastewater metagenome | isolation source: Exp Tend CN 100WW | collected 2016-02
GACCCCGGCAGAGGTCTTTGCTGCTCAAGTGTTGCACTTCGAGTGTGAATCCACCTCCTGGCTTTCGCCAGGACGACACCGAATATTCAACTGCCATCACCACGCATCAATACACGGCCGCTTCCGCGTCGCGCGCGGCTCCGGCTTCGGCACCGAGCGCAGGCCGGCCATGATCCAGTGTCGCGTGTCGGCGGGATCGATCACCTCGTCGATCTCAAGCACCGAGGCGATCGAGACCGCCTTGCCGTTGGCGTAGAGCTCGGCGACCTTGGTCTGGAAATACTTCTCGCGCTCGACCGGGTCCTCGATCGCCTCCATCTCCTTGCGGAAGCCGAGCCGGACATAGCCCTCGAGGCCCATGCCGCCGAACTCGCCGGTCGGCCACGCCACCGTGAAGAACGAAGCGTGGAAGCCGCCGCCGATCATCGACTGCGCGCCGAGGCCGTAGCCCTTGCGCAGCACGATGCCGAACAGCGGCACCGTGATGCTGGCGCCGGTGACGAACATCCGCGCGACATGGCGCACGATCGCAGTCTTCTCGGCCTCGGGCCCAACCATGAAGCCCGGCGTGTCGCACAGCGAGACGATCGGGATATCGAACGCATCGCACAGCTGCATGAAGCGCGCGGCCTTGTCGCCGGCCGGCGCATCGATCGCGCCGCCGAGGTGCTTCGGATTGTTGGCGATCAGGCCGAACGGCTTGCCTTCGATGCGGATGAAGGCGGTGATCATGCCGACGCCGAAATCGCGCCGGATCTCCAGCACAGAGTCTTCGTCCGCGATCAGGTCGATGACATTGCGGATGTCGTAGACCCGAAGACGGTTCTCCGGAATCGCGCGGCGCAGCAGCCGCTGGTCCGGCGCCTTCCAGTCGGCGACGGCGCCCTGGAAGTAGGACAGATATTTCTGCGCCACCGCCGTGGCCTCTTCCTCGTCCTCGACCAGGATGTCGATCACGCCGTTCGGCGACTGGAAGGAAACCGGGCCGACCTCGGCCGGATGATAGACGCCGAGCCCGCCGCCCTCGATCATCGCCGGGCCGCCCATGCCGATCGAGGCATTTTTGGTGGCGATGATGACGTCGCAGACGCCGAGCATCGCGGCGTTGCCGGCGAAGCAATAGCCCGAGACCACGCCGACCACCGGCACCAGTCCCGAGAGTTTTGCGAACTGCACGAAGGACGGACCGTCGAGGCCGGTCATGCCGAGCCGGTCGGTATCGCCGGGACGGCCGCCGCCGCCCTCGGCGTAGAACACCAGCGGAAGCCGCCACTGCTCGGTCAGCGACAGCATGCGGTCGATCTTCTTGTGGTTCATATGGCCCTGGGTGCCGGCCAGCACGGTGTAATCGTAGGAGATCACCATGCAGCGCGCGCCTTCGGGACCGAAATGCCCCGCATTGACGGTGGCGACGCCCGCGATCAGACCGTCGGCCGGGGTGTTCTTGATCAGGTCCTCGACCTTGCGGCGGCGACGCTGGGCCGCGATCGCGAGCGAACCGTATTCGACGAACGAGCCCTCATCGACCAGCTGCGCGATGTTCTCGCGCGCGGTGCGCTGGTTGGTCTTGCGGCGGCGCTCTACCGAAGCCGGACGATTCTCGTCCAGCGTGATCGCCTTGCGCGCGATCAGCTCGGCGAGATCGGGACGGATGTGATCGAGATCGATCGCGGCCTCTTCCGCCGCGTGATGGCCATCGACCTCGGCCGGCTCGAGATACAGGATCGGATCGCCATGCATCAACGTGACGCCGACGCCGCCCGCGATCTTCGTCACCCGGCCGCCATGCGGTGCTGCGACCAGATGCTCCATCTTCATCGATTCCAGCACCGCAATCTGCTGGCCGGGTCGCACCAGATCACCTTCCGCGACCTCGATCGCCACGATCGTGCCCTGCAGCGGCGCGGGTACCGGGAGCGATCCTTCCGGGGCGGCTTCGATGACAACGGCCTTCGTCGCGGCCGCCTCGCTCACCTCGAGCAGCGGCGCGGCATGTTCCTTCGCGGCGCCGACCAACGCCGCCACGTGGGTATCGATGAAGTTGGTGCTGATCTTGTTCCGGGCAAAGCTCTGATGCACCAGGATGGCGCCGAGCAAGGGGATGTTGGTGGCGACGCCGCCGATGCGGAATTCCCGCAAGGTGCGCGCCGCCTTGTGCACCACGTCGGTCCATTTCGGGCTCGGCGAATGCACGATGACTTTTGCCAGCAGCGAGTCGAACGCGGCGCTGGTCCGGTAGCCGGAATAGCCGAACGTATCGACCCGGACGCCGGGCCCGGACGGCAGGTCGAACACGCTGAGCGTGCCCCCGGTCGGCTTCGTCAGCCCCTTCTCGTCCATCACCTCCATATTGACGCGAATCTGCATCGCATAGCCGCGCGGCAGCGGCACGGCCGATTGCGCGAGGCCAAGCGAGGCCAGCGTGGCGCCGGCCGCGACCGCGAGCTGCGAACGCACGAGATCGACGCCGAGCACGGCCTCGGTGACGGTGTGCTCGACCTGGAGCCGCGGATTGGCCTCGATGAAGGCGAAGGCGCCCTCGCCTTCGCCGGCTTCGTCATCGACCAGGAATTCGAAGGTACCGAGATTGTCGTAGCGCGCGGCGGTCGCGAGCTGCTTTGCGGCCTCGATGATGCGCGCCCGCAGGCTCTCGCTCAGGGACGGGCTCGGCGCCACTTCGATGAGCTTCTGGTTGCGGCGCTGGATGGTGCATTCGCGCTCCCAGAGATGACTGATCGCGCCGTGGCGGTCGCCGATGATCTGCACCTCGATATGGCGGGCCTTGCGGATCAGCCGCTCGACATACACAGCATCGCTGCCGAACGCCGCCTTGGCCTCGGACTGGCAGCGCGCATAGGCTTCGTCGAGCTTGGCCAAGTCCTCGACCACGCGCATGCCGCGGCCACCGCCGCCGGCGATCGCCTTGATCATCACGGCGGCGTTCGTGCCGAGGGAGGCGAAGAACGCCTTAGCTTCGTCGAGTGAGGTTGCGCCCGAGGTGCCGGCGATGATCGGCACGCCGCATGTTTTCCCCAATTCCTTCGCCTTGGCCTTGTCGCCGAACAGATCGAGCGCTTCGGGCGACGGGCCGACGAAAGTGATCTTCTCCTCGGCGCAGCGCCGGGCAAGCTGGGTGTTCTCGCTGAGGAAACCATAGCCCGGATGCAACGCGTCGCAGCCGGCGGCCTTGGCCGCCGCGATCACGGCCTCGATGTCCAGATAGGCCCGCGCGCCACGCCCGGGGATTTCCCGCGCCTCGTCGGCCGAGCGGACATGCAGCGAAGCCGCATCATCGGCGGGATAGATCGCGACCGTGGCAAGGCCGCTATCGGCGGCGGCGCGGGCAATCCGGATCGCGATCTCACCGCGGTTGGCAATCAGCAATTTCTTGAAGGACATGGTGGTTCCGTGCGTCTCTTGGGCGACCGATAATCTTCTTCACCTCGCCCCGCTCGCGGGGAGAGGTCGAAGCCGAAGCGAAGCGTAGGGTTCGGGTGAGAGCGAGTCTCCACAAGCGAACTCGCGGACAGTCCCCCTCACCCGAAATTCGCGCTGCGTGCAAATTTCGACCTCTCCCCGCAAGCGGGGCGAGGTGAACAGGTCGCGGCAGCCCGTAAACAATTGCACAGCTAGCGATCCTTCATGGTCGGATCGAGCACGACACGCAAGGATTCGCCCAGCGCGTTGAACGCCAGTGAGACGACGAGAATGGCAAGGCCCGGCGCATACATCTGCTCAGGCGCAATTTCCATATATTGATAGGCACGCGCCAGCATGGCGCCCCAGCTCGGATCCGGCGGCTGGATGCCTAGGCCGAGAAACGACAGACTGGCCTCCGCGAGCAGCGCGGCAGCCAGCAGCAATGTCACCTGCACGATGACCGGCTGCAAGGTGTTCGGCAGCACGTGGCGCCACAGGATGTGCCAGGTCGGCGCGCCGAAGCCTCTGGACGCATCGACATAGAGCTCTTGCCGCACAATCAGCGTGCGGGCGCGGACGATGCGCGCCAGTGCCGGAAACATCGTGATGCCGATCGCGATCATGCCGTTGGTGAGCCCGATGCCGAGCGCGCCGGTGACCGCGATCGCCAGCACGATGGCCGGGAATGACAGGAAGGTGTCGATGATGCGGCTGACGACGTCGTCGATCCAGCCACCAAAATAGCCGGCGATCAGGCCGACCGGCAGCCCGATCAGGACCGCAACGCCGACCGCGAGCAGGCTGGCGTAGACGGTCGCCGGCGCGCCGTAGATCAGGCGCGAGAACACATCGCGGCCGAGATCGTCGGTCCCAAGCAGATGCAGTTGTCCCGGCGGTGCCAGCATGTTGTTGACGTCCTGCGCGGTCGGCGCATAGGGCGCAATCCAAGGCGCGCCGATCGCGACGATGACGAGCACCGATAGCACCAGGATCGACAGCGCGGCTCTGAGATCGCCGGCGAGCCAGCGCAGCAAACGCCGCAGCCGGGACGGCTTGGCCGGTGCTTTGAGGGATGCGAGCGCCGTGTCGGTCATTGCTCGATCCTCGGATCGACCGCGGCGCACAAGAGGTCGGTAATCAGATTGACCGCGATTACCACCACCACCATGGTGAAGACGACGCCCTGCACGATCGGGAAATCGCGCTGAATCGCGCCGCGCACGATCAGGCTGCCGAGGCCGGGGATCGCGAACACCGCCTCAATCACGACGGTCGCCGCCAGCATGCGGTTGACCAGCAGACTGATGATCGTGAGCAGGTTGACGCCGACATTCTTCAAACCGTGCTGCCAGAGGATGCGGGACATCGACAGGCCCTTGGCGTGCAGGGTGCGGACATATTGCGACGACAGCACCTCGAGCAACGCGCCGCGCAGCTGGCGCGCCACCTCCGCCATGCCGTAGGCTGCGATCGCAATCCCCGGCAGCAGCGCGTGCCTGATCGCATCGATCGGCGAGACGCTGAAGGATTTCGCGCCGGTCGCCGGCAGCCAGTTCAGCTTCAGCGAGAACTCCGCCACCAGTATCATCGCGAGCCAGAAGCCGGGCACGGCGACGCCGAGCGAGGCGATCATGCTGATCAGCTTGTCGATCCAGCCATTCGGCTTGATCGCGGCGATCACGCCCATCGGGATGCCGGTCAACAGCGCCAGCAGCAGCGCGATCACGACGATCAGCAGCGTGTTCGGGAAGGCGCGGCCGATGGAATCGGCGACCTTCTCGCCGGTCAGCAGCGATTGCGAGAGATCGCCCTGCACGACATGGCCGAGCCAGGCGCCATATTGCACCAGGAACGGCCGGTCGAGGCCGTAGAGCTGCCTGATCTCGGTGATCCGCGCATCGGTGGCGTTGTCGCCCGCCAGGGTCACGGCGATGTCGCCGGGCACCAGCTTGAGCAGCGCGAACACCATCAGGGTCGCAAGCAGTATCACGGGCAGCGCCTGCAACAGGCGGCTGCCGATGACCTTGACCGGTGACCGTCGCGCCATCGCTAAAGCACGATGAAATTATGATGGAACATCATCGTGCTTTAGCTCCTTTTTTGAGCATGATCATTTTCGGAAAACCGCTTCGCACTTTTCCGGATCATGCTAGCTTTCCAGCCAGACGTCGTCGTATTTCGGCTTGCCGAGCAGGTTGGGCCGATAGCCCTGCACCTTCTTGTTCATGGCGACCAGCTCGAACTGGAACGCCAGCGGCACCACCAAGGCATTCTCCATGACCAGCCGCTGCACGGTTGAGAACGCCTTGCGCCTGACCTCGATATCTTCGGACGCGCGCGACTCCTTGATCGCGGCCTCGAGCTCCGGCGGGACCGGCGCGCGGCCGGCATTATAATAGGCGTCCTTGGTGAACATCAGCGAATAGGTCAGGCTCGGGTCGGGCCGTCCGGTCCAGGCCGAGAGCAACCCGGCCCCCTTCTTCTCCGCACCGAAGAAGGCCGCAGACGCTTCCGCGACCGTGCCGTTGACGAACTTCACGTTGATACCGGCCTTGCGCAATTGCTCGATCAGGATTTCTTCGCGCTGCACCGAATCCTGATCGGTGTAGCCGCCGATCTCGATCGCGGTGCCCTCCTTGAAGCCGGCTTCGGCGAGCAGCTTGCGCGCCTTGTCCGGATCGTAAGGATAAAGTTTTGCGACCTCGGCATCATAGGCCCAGTGCGACTTGGGCAGGTTCATGTAGGCCGGCTCGGCGAGGCCGGCGAGCGCGGCCTTGGCGAAGGCTTCGCGGTCGATCGCGAAGTTCAGCGCCTGGCGGACCTTGACGTTGTCGAACGGCGGCTTCGCCCAGTTGAGGAAGATCTGGAACACGTAGAGTGTCGGGCCGTGCACCACCTTGACGCTCGAGGCACGCTCGATGATCGCCTTCTGCCGCGGCGGCAGCTGATAGATCAGATCGTTCTGGCTCGCGGAGACCGAACGCGCGCCGGTGGTGAGTTCTGGAATGATCGAGAATTCGATGCCGTCGGGATACGGCCGGTTCGGCTTCCAGTATTTCTCGTTGCGCTTGACCACGATCTTCTCGCCGTCGGCCCAGCTCACGAACGCATAGGCGCCGGCGCCGACCGGCTTGCGGGTCACGACGCCGCCCTCGGCCACCTTCAAGGCCGTCGGCGACACCATCATGCCGGCGCGATCGGAGAGGATGCCAGGCAGCGCGGTGTCCGGCGTTTTCAGCTTCAGCGTCACCTGCTGCGGCCCGGTGACCACGACCGCGTCGACCGAGAGCAGATCGGCCTTGATGTTCGACTTCGCATCGCTCCGGTTGCGATCGAGGTTGAACTTGACGGCCTCCGCATCGAGCGGCGTGCCGTCATGGAAGGTGACGCCGGAGCGGATGTTGAGCACCAGCGTATTGGGATCGGTGAACTTCCAGCTCTCGGCAAGCCCCGGCTTCGGCTTCAGCGTCTCGAATTCCCATTCGACCAGCGTGTCGTACATCGTGAACAGGAAGGCGTGGTCGGAGCCGGCGCCGCCGGTGGCGGGATCGAGGCTCGACGGATTGGCCGGCGCGGAGATCCGCAACGTGCCGCCCTTCTTCGGCGCGGCTTGCGCGAATGCGCGGCCGCCGAGCGTGGTGCCCGCCAGCGCAGCCGAGATCAGCGCCATGGCCTCGCGTCGGGTCGTCATCGTCATGGCGTTGTCTCCGGTACGTTGTTCGAAAAAATCGGGCGGTCGGCGAAATGGCAGGCCACCCAGTGATCGGGCTTCAGCTCGCGCCATTCCGGCACGCGCTCGGTGCAGAGCGGCTGCGCATGCGGGCAGCGGGTGCGGAAACGACAACCCGACGGCGGATCGATCGGGCTCGGCACCTCGCCTTGCAGCACGATCCGGCTCTCCTGCCGCATCGACGACGGCAGCGGCCGCGGCTCGGCCGAGAGCAGCGCGATGGTGTAGGGATGCAGCGGCCGCTCGGCGCCCTCCCCGGTCGGGCCGAGCTCGACGAACTGGCCGAGATACATCACCGCGACGCGCTCGCTGATATGCGACACCACCGCGAGATCATGGGTGATGAAGACGTAGGTCAGCCCGAGATCGCGCTGCAGATCAGCGAACAGATTGAGCACGTCGCCGCGGATCGACATGTCTAGCGCCGCCACCACCTCGTCGCAGACGATCAGTTTCGGCTTCAAGGTCAACGCGCGGGCGATCACCACGCGCTGCTTCTGGCCGCCGGACAGCTGGTGCGGATAGCGCTCGCCGAACTCCTGCGGCAGCCCGACGCGCTCCAGCGCTTCCCGCGCCTGCCGCTCGCGCGCGGCGCGGTCGCCGATACGGGCGAGCTCCAGCGGCTCCAGCACCGAGGCGAGGATGGTCATGCGCGGGTTCAGCGCCGCGTTCGGATCCTGGAAGATGATCTGGTAATCGCGGCGATGGTGCTGGAATTGTCCGCGCGACAGCGCCAGCGGATCGATGCCGTCGTGCAGGATCGAGCCGGCGCTGGGCTTCAGCAGGAACACCAGCGCGCGGCCGATCGTGGTCTTGCCCGAACCGGACTCGCCGATGATGCCGAAAGTCTCGCCGCGACGGACGTCGAAATTGACGCCGTCGACCGCCTTCACGGTGGCGCGGCGGTCCGAGGTCTGGAAGCGGACCTGGAGGTCGCGCACCGAGACGATGGCGTCGCGGCGCTGTTCTGAAGCTGCGGTCATTGCGTCGCGACCTTCGCGGCAACCTGCGCATCCGGCGGATGCAGTGCACCTGGCAGATTGAGCTCGGCAAAGCGATGGCAGCGCACTCTTCTGCCGCCGCCGGCATCCTGCAGCTTTTGCTCGGCCTCGCAGCCTTTGGCCGCATGCGCGCAACGGGCGCGGAAGCGGCAGCCGGCCGGCATCTCTGATATCGACGGCACCCGGCCCCGGATCGACGGCAGCCGGCCGTGACGCGGGCTCAAATGCGGCAGCGAGCGCAACAGGCCCGACGTATAGGGATGCAGCGGTCGCACCAGCGCCTCGTCGACGGTGGCATCCTCGATCACCTCGCCGGCATACATCGTGATCATCCGCGTGCAGGTCTCGGCGACGACGCCGAGATCGTGGGTGATCAGCATCAGCGCGGTCTTCGAGGTCTCGCTGATGTCACGCAGCAGTTCGAGGATCTGCGCCTGCACGGTGACGTCGAGCGCGGTGGTCGGCTCGTCCGCGATCAAGAGCTGCGGCCCGCAGATCAGGCTGGCTGCGATCATCACGCGCTGGCGCATGCCGCCAGAGAGTTGGTGCGGGTAATCGTCGATCCGCCGCTCCGGCGAGGCGATACCGACCCGGCGAAGCATCTCCAGCGTCTTCGTACGCGCCTCCTCATAGGAAACATCGCTATGCACGCGCAGCGTCTCGGCGATCTGGTGGCCGACGGTGAACACCGGGTCGAGCGCGCTCATGGGCTCCTGGAAGATCATCGCGATGCGCTTGCCGCGGATGGCGCGCATCTGCCGCGCGCTGCAGGACGCCAGATCGATGCCGTCGAACAGGATCTTGCCGTCGAGCCCGGCGAAATTGCCCGGCAACAGGCGCAGGATCGACAGCCCGGTGATGGTCTTGCCGCAGCCGCTCTCGCCGACGATGCCGATGCGCTCGCCGGGCGCGACGTCGAAGTCGATTCCGCGCGTCGCCTGCCAGATGCCTTGCGCGGTCCTGAAACGGATGCCGAGCCCGCGCACGGACAGCAGCGGCCGCACGCCATCGCGCGCGCCCTCCGCCTTGCGCTGTGCCGGTGGCGCTGCTCCCATCAGCCCGCCGCCCGCTTCTTCTCTTTCACCAGCTGCTCCTCCATCAGCATCTCGGTGCCGATGATGCCATCGCGGCTGAGCTCCTCGAGCTCGGCGTCGGACAGGCCGAGCATGCCGCCAAGAATTTCCCGGTTGTGCTCGCCGAGCGTCGGCGGCACCGAGCGGATCGCGAACGGCGCGTCGCCTTCACGGAACGGCATCGATGGCTGCGGATGCCGTCCGATGAAGGCGCGGTCGACCTGCTGGATGAAGCCGCGGGCGTGGAGCTGCGGATCCTTCAACAGATCGATCGGCAGCCGCGCCACGCCGGATGCAACACCAGCGGATTGCAGCGCGGCCATCGCCGCATCGGCATCGCGCGCGGAGGTCCAGGCCGTGATCGCAGCCTCGATCTCGGCCTCGATGGCACGACGGCCCGCGGCAGTCCTGAGCTTTTGGTCTGCCGCCCAATCCTCGCGGCCGAGCAGTCGCGCAAGTTTGAGCCACATCGCGTCGTCGGAGACCGCGACCACGATCCAGTTGTCCTCGCCATTGCAGCGGAAGCAGCCATGCGGCACGAAATCCGGATGGCGGTTGCCGTATTTCGAAGGCTGCTTGCCGTCGATCGAATGCGCGACGATCCAGGGCGCTGCGAACGGCATCATGCATTCGATCTGGGCGAGATCGATGAACTGGCCCTGCCCCGTGAGTTTGGCGTGGATCAGCGCGGTCAGCACCGCGACGGCGCCATTGAGGCCGCCGACGGCGTCACCGAACGCGGTATGGCTCATGACCGGCGGCCCGCCGGCATCGCCGACCACGCTCGGCAGGCCCGAGCCTTGCTCAAGGGTCGATCCATAGGCCCGGCAATCGCGATGCACGCTGCCGGCGCCGAATGCCGACATCGACATCATCACGAGCTTCGGATTGATCTTGCTCAGCACGTCGTAACCGAGCCCAAGCTTGGGCAGCACCTCGACCGAATAATTGTCGACCACGAGGTCGGCATCGGCGAGCAGCCGCTTTGCAAGTGCCAGCCCCTTCGGCCGGGTCAGGTCGAGCGTGATGCCGCGCTTGTTGCGGTTCATGATGCAGTAGCGCACCGACTTCTCGTACATCTGCTCCAGCACATAGGCCGGGCGCCGATCAACGCCGCGCCACCAGTCCGGATACTGCGTCGCCTCGATCTTGATGACGTCGGCGCCGAGATCGGCGAGCGTGCGGGTACAGATCGGTCCGGCCCAGCCCATCGAGAAATCGACGACGCGGATGCCTTCGAGCGGCAACCGAATGGTCGGAGCCGGCTTCGGCGTGGGCAGGCGCGGCGCGGCCTCGAGCCTCGCCTGCTGCTCGCCGATATCGGGCACGCGGCCACCGCGCCGCGGCGGCGTTGCCGTCAGCCGCTGCATCGTGCCGGCGCTGAAACCAGCCTCGTTGCCGACCGCGATCGGCACGATGGCGCCGCGGGCGCGCTTCTCCTCGTCGGCGATGAGGTCCGATATCTCCGGCACCGGCACGATCGGGATCTTGCGCTTGAGACCCTCGGTGAACCATTCCTGCGCGGTGCGCTGCTTCAGCTTCGGCAGGATCTTGCCTTCGATCTCGGCGACGCGTTGCAACCGGTCGACGCCCATGACCAGCGTCGGATCGTCGCGCAATTCATTCAGCCCGAGCATTTCGCAGAACGCGCGCCACTGCGCCGGGGTCACCGTGGTGACGCCGAGCCAGCCTTGCCTCGTCTCGTAGATGCCGACCGGAAAAGTCGGCCAGAACCGGTTGACCCCGATCCGCCGCATGATGTCGCCGCGCTGGAACGCCTCGAACATGATGTATTCGGTGACCGCGATAGAGGCTTCGAACAGGCTGAGATGGCTTTCGCGCCCGCGCCCGTCCTGCATGCGGCCGAGCACCGATGCGGCTGCCGCGATGAAGCCCCACAGCCCGCCCAGGATGCCGACCTGGAAGTCCGGCGCGTGCATCGGCGGCCCCTGCTCGGGTCCGACCAGCTTCACGAGTCCGGTCAGCGCGCGGATCGTGGAATCGGTCGCGGCGAAATCGGCATAGGGTCCGCGATCGCCGAACCAGGCGAGGTCGAGATGGATCAGCCCCGGATTGTCGCGCCTGATCGTATCGAGATCGATGTCGGGACAATCGGCCGCAGCGACGCCGCGCCCGTCGAGCAAAATGTCGCAGCCTGCGATCAGCTCGTGCAGGCGCGATGCATCGCGCTGCGCGAGGACGACGCTCGATTTGTTGAAGTTGAGAAACGCGAACCACGCGCTGTGCCCTTGCGGCGTCAGCGGCGCGGTGCGGCGAAGCGGATCGCCCGCCTGCGGTTCGACCTTCTGCACATCGGCGCCGAAATCCGCGAACAGCCGCGCGCAATAGCTCGTCGCCGCCGCGCTTCCGATCTCGACAATCCGCAGATGCGACAACGCGCCCATCACGCTTCCTCGCGACAAAATGACCAGCCGATGACATCGGCTGATTCAGTTTCTTGTTGCTTGAACTTGAAGCCGCGCCGACTGTGTGATGCAAGTGGAATTTTCTTCCGCTTGACGGAATTCGCTGGATTGCCGCAGCACTTTGCAGCAAGCGTGCGTTGACGGTCTGCCGCCGTGCGGTTGACGCATTGCTCGATCCGCTATTGTGCTCCCTTCAACCATCAACAAGCGCGGGGCAGGAAACCATGAGCAAATCAACCACCATCAAAAGCGTCGAAACGCTCGCCTGCGATGCCGGCTGGCGGAATTATCATTTCGTCAAGGTGACGACCTCGGATGGGCTGGTCGGCTGGAGCGAGTATGACGAAGGTTTTGGCGCGCCCGGCGTGACCGCCGCGATCGAACGGCTGTCGGCGCGGGTGGTCGGCAAGAACGCGTTCGAGCACGAGCGGATTTATGTCGAGCTGTTCGCCGCGACCCGTCCCGCTGCCGGCGGCGTGGTGGCGCTGGCGTTAGGGGCCATCGAGAACGCGCTGCTCGACGTCAAGGCCAAGGCGCTCGGCGTGCCCTGCTACGATCTGCTCGGCGGCAAGATCCGCGACCGCGTGCGGGTCTACTGGTCGCATTGCGCGACCTGGCGCATCAATCACCCCGACTGGTACAAGCCGGCCATCACCGATCTCGACGGCGTCAAGGCGATCGGCGCCGAGGTGCGCGAGAAGAAATTCACGGCGATGAAGACCAACATCTTCGTCTACACCGACGGCAAGCCCGCGGGCTGGCGTCCCGGCTTCGGCGTACCGTTCCAGCCCGAGATCAATGTCGACCGCAATGTGCTGCGCAATCTATGCATGCATCTGGAGGCGATCCGCGACGGCGCGGGGCCGGATGTCGACCTTTTGCTCGACCTCAACTTCAACGCCAAGACCGAGGGCTATCTGAATATCCTGCGCGCCATCGAGAAGATGGACATGTTCTGGGTCGAGATCGACACCTTCAACCCGCAGGCGCTCGGCTACATCCGCCGCCAGAGCCCGCACCCGATCTCGTCCTGCGAGACGCTGCTGGGCTTGCGCGAATTCCTCCCCTATTTCGCCGAGCAGGCGATGGACGTCGCGATCATCGACACGCCGTGGAACGGGGTCTGGCAATCAATGAAGATCGTCGCCGCCGCCGAGCATTTCGAGGTCAACGTCGCGCCGCATAATTTCTACGGCCATCTCTGCACCATGATGAACGCGCATTTCTGCGCGGCAGTGCCGAATTTGCGGATCATGGAGACCGACATCGATCGCCTCGCCTGGGACCACGAGCTGTTCACCCATGTGCCCGAATTCGTCGACGGCCATCTGGTGATCCCGGACCGCCCGGGCTGGGGCACCGAGCCGAACGAGGACGGCCTGCGCGCGCATCCGCCGAAGAACAAGGGCGGGCTGTTGAACTACGGGCTGAAGAAGTAGAAATCGTTGCGCCGATCCTCTCCACGTCGTCGTCCCGGCGAAGGCCGGGACCCATAACCACGAATGGGAGTGAGCCGGTGCGCTGGAGCCACAGCCCGCTATAACAAC
>OFRD01000640.1_pt1 | contig 13115 bp, 12 predicted proteins | sample 1543041 | NCBI WGS metagenome assembly OFRD01 (sample SAMN07774234, study PRJEB24372) | wastewater metagenome | isolation source: Exp Tend CN 100WW | collected 2016-02
GTTCATTGGGTGTCAGCACCAAGGTCTTGTGGCTTGGGTCTGCACGGGCGGCAGGTGTTGGCATATGATCAAAAGATGCGCCGCTTTTTTCTTTGTTTCCTGCTTTGCTTGATGCCCTTGCGGCTGTGGGCCGGGGCTTGGATGACCATGCCAGAAAGCAGCGCACATCACCCGTCAACACAGGTTCATGCCAGCGCCATGCCACACGCTGGCCCTGAGGCGCAGGCGGCCCATGACTGCCATGAAGGCATTGCGCCGTCTCAGGCTGCGCGTGATGACGCCCATCCCCAAGCCGATTGCCATGATGCGGCTTGTCAGCTGTGTGGCGTGTGCCATCAAAGCGCCAGCTTGGCCCTGTGGCCACTGGTGTTGCCCGTGTTTCAGTCTCACCCACTGCCCATCGGTGAGGCACGGCAACCTGCAGGCCAGGCAACTTCGCCGCTGATCAAACCCCCGATTTCCTGAGTTTCACGCCACAGCTGCGTCTGCTTGCCACTGAGGCAAGCAGTTGCCGTGTTCGTTTCGTTCAGGAAATTGGTATGAAGCTATTTTTAAAACGCATGCAGGGTGCATCAACCCTGCTCGCTGCCTTGCTGACGGTCATGGGGCCCACAGCCATGGCGCAAACCCACAGTGAGCCTGCCCTCGGCCATGGGCAAACGGCAACGTCTGCTGCCCCGTCATCGGGTCGTGAAGGCAAGGCCCCGTTGAGCTGGCAGGATGCCAACCAAGCAGTGGGCCAGTTTCCGCGTGGCCATGCAGATCTGCTGCGCTGGGAGAAAAACAACACGCCGCAGACACAGGATGTGCCTGCAACTTCCGAGGCCGGTCAGCTGACGCTGGCACGGGCCATCCGTTTGGCCTTGCAAGACGAGGCGAAGTGGCTCAAACCCGGCATGAGTGCCTTAGAGCAGGCCCAAGTGCGCCAGCAAGCGGCGGCTTTGCGCTGGCAAGTGCAAAAGCTGTGGGTCGATGCAGTGGTCAGTCGCCAGTCGGTGGCGCTCAGCCGGGACATTTTGGCGGTGGCAGAAGCCGGGGCCGAGTTGGGCCAACGCATGGCGCAGGTGGGCAACTGGAGTCGTGCACGCCAAATTCAGGAAGAGCTGCCGCTGTGGGAGGCCCGTACACGCTTGGACAATGCCCAGCTGCAAGCTGAGCGCGCAAGCCATGCGCTGTGGCAACGCGTCGGTGCTGGTATGACGGTGCAAGCGATGGCGCAGCAGTTGCCCTTGCATTTACCCTTGCATTTGCCGAAGCTGCTGACAGACAGAACGTCGGCGCAAACGTCGGCGCAAATGTCGGAGCAAGTGCCTGTTCTGGTGACATCGGGTGTGCCTGAGGTGCAAGCGCTTGGCCCGCTGGCCGATGTGGCGGCTTTGCAGGCGCAGGCACTCCAGGCCAATTTGCGCTGGGTTTTGGACGACTTGCAGGCCCAACGCCTGATGGCAGGGCTGGGGCTGAGCGCAGCAGACTTGCAAGCGGCAGAAAAAGCCCTGAGCGAACAGGCGGGCCAAGATGCACCGTTGTGGAACCCGCGTGCCCTGCGCTGGGGCCACGAGGTGGAGGCCGCTTGGCAAGCGCGCCGACAGGCCGATCGGCTGGCACGCCAGGTGCGGGCCGAGGTGCAAGTGGCGGTGACCGCTTTGCAGGTGGCCCTGCAGACGGCGCACAACACGCAGGCCGAAGTGCTGCGTTTGCACACCGAGCTCTTGCAAGAAACCGGGCTGCGTTACAACGGCATGCTCAAAAGCACTTGGGACTTGTTGGCCAGCGCCCGCACCCGCATCGACGGCGTAGCCGCGGCCTTGCAAGCGCAGCGCCAGGCCTGGTTGGCACAAGCCGACCTGTCCGCCGTACTGGCTGGCCTGCCTTATGCGCCGGGCACCGATGCCGCTGACACGTCCAAACCCACCAACCCCAACACCGCAGGACACTGACCATGCAACGCCGAGATTTTTTTCACAAAGCCATGGCCGCCGCAGGCAGCGTGGCCGGTACTGTGGCAGGGGCTGCTGTCGCCACCACCGCTGTCAGCCGCAGCGCATTGGCCGCCTTGCCCGAGCCCGTCATTCAGACCCGCCCCGACACCGCGCCGCCTTGGACCCCTCCGGGCGTGACGGGCGCAGGGCGTCCCTACAAGCCGGTGGTCACCCTGAACGGTTGGACCTTGCCCTTTCGCATGAAGGATGGTGTGAAAGAGTTCCACCTGGTGGCCGAGCCGGTGGTGCGCGAAATGGCACCGGGCTTTGTCGTCAACATGTGGGGCTACAACGGTCAAAGCCCCGGCCCGACCATCGAGGTGGTTGAGGGCGACAAGGTGCGCATTTATGTGACGAACAAATTGCCCGAGCACACCACCGTGCACTGGCACGGCCAGCGCCTGCCCAATGGCATGGACGGCGTGGGAGGCTTGAACCAAAGGCAGATCCCCGTGGGCAAAACCTGGGTTTACGAGTTTGTGGCGCGACGCCCCGGCACCTTCATGTACCACCCGCACGCTGACGAGATGACGCAAATGGCCATGGGCATGATGGGCCTGTGGATCACCCACCCCAAAGGCCCGCATCCGCTGATCGCCGAGGTGGACCGCGATTACGCGTTTTTGCTCAACGCGTTTGATGTGACGCCGGGTGCCAAAACGCCCAACGTCAACACCATGCTGGACCAGAACATCTGGAGCTGGAACAGCCGCGTGTTCCCGGGCATCAGCCCGCTGGTGGCACGCCTGCACGACCGGGTGCGCGTGCGCGTGGGCAACCTGACCATGACCAACCATCCGGTGCACATCCATGGCATTGAGTTCGAGGTGACCGGCACCGACGGCGGCCCCGTGCCCAAAACGGCGCGTTGGCCCGAGGTGACCACCGACGTGGCCGTGGGCCAAATGCGGCAGCTGGAGTTTGTCGCTGACGAGCCCGGCGACTGGGCCATGCACTGCCACAAGAGCCACCACACCATGGGGGCCATGGGCCACGATGTGCCCACCATGATCGGTGTGGACCATCGGGGTCTGGTGCAAAAAATCGGCAAACTCATTCCCGACTACATGGTCATGGGTGAGCGGGGCATGGCCGATATGGGCGAAATGGAAATGGAGTTGCCCGCCAACACCTTTCCCATGATGACCGGCACCGGCCCTTATGGCCCGGTGGAGATGGGCGGCATGTTCACCACGCTCAAAGTGCGGGCCGAGCAAAAGCGCGGTGATTACAGTGACCCCGGCGATTACAAACAACCGTTGGGCACGCAAGCGCATGAATACACGGGCCCGGTGATGGACACGCCGCGTGCGCCGGATGCACCCGCGCCCGCCGCCGCATCTGCCGCATCTGCCACACCTGCGGCACCTGCTGCCAATGTACGCAAGCCCCAAAGCCACAAACACCACTGAGCACGCGCCTGAGCACCTTCGCCAAGTCGGAGCTTGGGTCTTCACATTCACATTCACTTTTCAGGAATTCCCATGAACAAATCACTGACCTTTTTGTTGTTGAGCGCTGTCCTGCTGGCCCTGCCTGCGGCCCACGCGCATTCGCCTGCTGCCCATCAAGGCCACCATGCCAAAGCCCAGGAAGCCGCACCTGCCGAGCAAAAAGACTGGGGCATCGCAGGCGATCCGAAAAAAGCCATACGCACCATTGAGATCCGCATGAGTGACGACATGCGTTTCGCGCCCAAAGAGATCCAGATCAAGCTGGGCGAGACCGTGCGATTGGTGGCAGTGAACGCGGGCAAGACGCTGCACGAGATCGTGATCGGCACGCCGCAAGAGCTGAAAGCGCATGCCGAGATGATGAAAAAGCACCCGGGTATGGAACACGACGAACCCTATATGGCGCATGTGAACGCGGGTCAGAAAGGGGCCATCGTCTGGACCTTCAACCGCGCAGGCAGCTTTGAATTTGCCTGCCTGATTCCAGGCCATTTTGAAGCCGGTATGGTCGGCCGTATCACTGTCAAATAAGGTGTAAAGCCATGACAAATTCGCAATTCACCATCCCTTCAAGACGCCAATGGCTTGCAGCCGCCGCCTTGTTGGCCATCACCGGTTTTCAGCGCACCGCGCTGGCGCAGGCCACCCTGGTGCAAGTTTGGAAAGACCCCAACTGTGGTTGTTGCCAACTGTGGGTAGAGCACCTTCAAGCCAGCGGCTTCAAGGTCGAGGTGCGTGACGTGGGCAACACCGCTGCCCGCAAGCGCTTGGGCATGCCCGAGAAGCTGGGCTCGTGCCACACCGCCACCGTGGGCGGCTACGTCATCGAGGGCCATGTGCCTGCCGCCGACATCCACCGCCTGCTCAAGACGCGGCCTGTTGCTTTGGGCCTGTCGGTGCCCGGTATGCCCATTGGCAGCCCTGGTATGGACGGCCCCGAATACAAAGGCCGAAAAGACGCTTACGACGTGTTGCTGGTGCAAAAAGACGGCAGCACCCAAAGTTTTCAACGCTATCCAGGCCAAGGCCGCATGGCCCAGCGCGGGGGCATGCAAAGAGCCAGTGACGGCGGTGGCGCTGGCGTAGTGGCCTTGCCCTGGGTCAGCGCCGAAGTGCGCCGCATCGACAAGGCCACGCGCAAGGTGGCGCTCAAGCACGCTGAGATCCCCAACCTCGATATGCCGCCCATGAGCATGGTGTTTCAGGTCAAACGCCCTGAGCAGCTTGATGCCTTGCAGGTGGGCCAAAAAGTGCGCTTTCAGGCGGTACAAGAAAACGGCGCCTACTGGGTGGTCAACATCGAAGCTGCGGCGATGTGAGCTTACGCTGACAGCGGTGGTGACGCCCATGAAAAAAGCCCCGCAAGGCTTTCACCTTGCGGGGCTTTTGGGGTCATGGACCCCGGGTCAAGCCCGGAGTGACAGACAAGGCAGGGTGCACCCGCCTGGTCCTTTTGACCGGCTTGGCATTTACATGCCCATGCCGCCCATACCACCCATGCCGCCCATGTCAGGCATGCCGCCAGCGCCGGACTCTTCTTTTGGCGCTTCGGAAATCATGCACTCGGTGGTCAACATCAAAGAGGCCACAGACGCTGCGTTTTGCAAAGCAGTGCGTGTCACTTTGGTAGGGTCCAGAATGCCCATTTCGATCATGTCGCCGTAGGTGTCGTTGGCGGCGTTGAAGCCGTAGTTGCCTTTGCCGGCCAACACCGCGTTCACCACCACCGATGGCTCGCCACCGGCGTTGTACACGATCTCGCGCAGAGGCGCTTCGATGGCTTTCAACACCAGCTTGATACCAGCTTCTTGGTCAGCGTTGTCGCCTTTGATGACGCCAGCGGTTTGACGTGCACGCAGCAATGCCACGCCGCCGCCAGCCACGATGCCTTCTTCCACAGCAGCGCGGGTTGCGTGCAGGGCGTCTTCAACGCGGGCTTTCTTTTCTTTCATTTCGACTTCGGTGGCTGCGCCAACCTTGATCACGGCAACACCGCCAGCCAACTTGGCCACGCGCTCTTGCAGCTTTTCGCGGTCGTAGTCAGAAGTGGCTTCTTCGATTTGCACGCGCACTTGTTTGACGCGGGCTTCGATGTCGATAGCTGCACCAGCGCCGTCGATGATGATGGTGTTTTCTTTGCCCACTTCGATGCGCTTGGCTTGGCCCAGATCGGCCAAAGTCACTTTTTCGAGTGTCAAGCCCACTTCTTCAGCGATCACTTTGCCGCCGGTCAAGATAGCGATGTCTTCCAACATGGCTTTGCGACGGTCACCAAAGCCAGGGGCCTTGACAGCCACGACCTTCAAGATGCCACGGATGGTGTTGACCACCAAAGTCGCCAAGGCTTCGCCTTCGACTTCTTCAGCAATGATCAACAAAGGACGGCCAGCTTTGGCAACGGCTTCCAATGTAGGCAGCAGATCGCGGATGTTGCTGATCTTCTTGTCGAACAACAACACGAAGGGGTTGTCCAGCAAGGCTGCTTGCTTTTCGGGGTTGTTGATGAAGTAAGGCGACAGGTAGCCGCGGTCGAATTGCATGCCTTCAACGATGTCGAGTTCGTTGTCCAAAGACTTGCCGTCTTCGACAGTGATCACGCCTTCTTTGCCCACTTTGTCCATGGCTTTGGCGATGATGTCGCCGATGCTGTGGTCGCTGTTGGCAGAGATCGAGCCGACTTGGGCGATTTCTTTGGTCGTTGTGGTGGCCTTGGTGGCTTTCTTCAACTCTTCGATCAAAGCGGCAACCGCTTTGTCGATGCCGCGCTTCAGGTCCATGGGGTTCATGCCTGCAGCCACGTATTTCATGCCTTCGCGCACGATGGCTTGAGCCAACACGGTCGCGGTGGTTGTGCCGTCACCAGCGTTGTCAGACGTCTTGGAAGCGACTTCCTTGACCATCTGCGCGCCCATGTTTTGCAGCTTGTCTTTGAGTTCGATTTCCTTGGCCACAGACACACCGTCTTTGGTCACGGTAGGGGCGCCGAAAGAACGCTCCAGAACCACGTTACGGCCCTTAGGGCCCAAAGTCACTTTGACCGCGTTGGCCAAAATGTTCACGCCTTCAACCATGCGTGCGCGGGCTTCGCCGCCGAAAATTACGTCTTTTGCTGCCATTTTGATAGCTCCTAATTTTGAATGTCATTCCCGCGAAGGCGGGAATCTATGGGTTGGTGGGTCTGCGCTTGCGCGGGGAGGACCCACCGGGGGTCAAATCACTCCACTACCGCGAACAGGTCTTCTTCTTTCATGACCAACAGCTCGTCGCCGTCGACCTTGACGGTCTGGCCGCTGTATTTGCCGAACAACACGCGGTCGCCGACTTTCACGGTCAAGGCTTTCAGATCGCCTTTGTCGTTGGTTTTGCCAGGGCCGACGGCCAAGACTTCACCTTGGTCTGGCTTTTCAGCAGCCGAATCGGGGATCACGATGCCCGAGGCTGTTTTGGTTTCGCTTTCGATACGCTTGACGATCACGCGATCGCCCAAAGGACGCAGTTTCATGGAATCTCCTGGATTTGAAACAAGGGTTGAAAAACAAAAGCACCTGAAAAGGGTGCTGCTGAAATCTGAGGAGAAGGGCGCTTGTTAGCACTCAACTCCATCGAGTGCTAATGATAAGGGCATTTGGACTCATTTCAAGTGCTAAGCCGCCATTGGGGTGTTTTCACGGAGGGTGTTTGTCTCATCTGAATCTGCGTCGTGGGCGTGCGCCGTGCCCAAAAGGTAGCCAAAAACGAGGTCGGTGCTGATGTCGCCCTCAAACAGGCTGATTTTTGGGGACAGGTGCAAAGGGCTGCTGGGCGGCAGTTCTCTGCTGTTGTAAACGACGATGTGGGCGTTGTGCATCAGTTTTTCTTGCAAATCAAGCGGCGAAGCGTGCAGCCACGGAATCCGGGCATCGATGAAAAAAGCCCCCACAGTCTGTTGAATGCCCAACAGATCCAAGGGGTGGGTGATGACCTTGACCTGCTCCCATTGGCCCAATTTGCCCAAAGCGGCGGGTTGGTGCTGGCTGTCGTGCAAAACGCAAATCAAGGGTCTGACGACCTCGGTGGTTGAAGTCTGGCAGCCATGCTGCTTGCAATACTGGCTGAGAGACGAGGACAAAATTCGGCGGTGTCCCCCTTGCGTGATAAAGGCTTTGAAGACGCCGTTTTCCACCATGCGTTGGACGGTGCCTACCGACAGGCCCAGCACTTTGGCTGCTTGGCTGGTGCTGAAATAGGCTTGATTGATGTGGGTGTTTTTCATGGTGGATTCTTCAAGTGAGCCGTGCAAAGAGAGGTTTGAAGTTTTTGGGACCTTTGAATATTATGGCGCGCTTTGCTGTCGCGGTGGGGCATGAACCGGTAGCGGAATGAACAAAAACAGGTAGCTGCCCCCCGCCTTCTCCGGTTTGTCGATGCCGTTGTCAGTTCAGGGCAAAATCACCCCCCATGCTCAGTTGGTTCCGTTTCTTTTCCCGATGGCCTTTGTGGGCCCTGCACGCTCTTGGCAGCGTGGGGGGCTGGCTGGCTTGGTGTTTTTCGGGGCATTACAGACGTCGGTTTTTGGACAATGCGCGCCGCGCAGGTCTGGGCTGGGGCGCTGTTTGGCAAGCCGTGGGGCAAGCCGGACGCATGTCGGCTGAATTGCCGCGTTTGTGGCTGGGCAGCACGCCGCCCGTGGTTTGGGCCGATGACCGCGCCGCTGTGGAGGCGTATGCCAGCGGCCAAGGCGTGTTGTTCTTGACCCCGCACATGGGTTGCTTCGAGATCACGGCCCAGGCCTTGGCCTTGCGGTTTTCTGCGCAACACGGCCCTTTGACGGTGCTGTACCGCCCCGCCCGCCATGCCGGTTTGGGCGAAGTCATGACGTTGGCCCGCCAGCGCACTGGGCTGGAAGCGGTGCCCACTACTTTGGCGGGCGTTCGGAGCATGATCAAGGCGCTGCGTTCGGGGCGAGCGGTGGGTTTGCTGCCTGACCAGGTTCCGCCTGAAGGCATGGGGCAGTGGGCCCCCTTCTTTGGCCAGTCGGCTTACACCATGACCCTGGCCGCCCGGCTGGCTTTGCAAACCGGTGCCCGCGTGGTGTTGATCTGGGGCGAGCGCTTGCCATGGGGGCGCGGCTACCGTTTGCACACCCAGGCCTTGGGTCATGCCCTGTCAGACGATCTGGACACTGCGGTGGTGCAGATCAACCAGGCCATGGAGGCCTTGATCCTGCAATGCCCTTCGCAGTACATCTGGGGCTATGCCCGTTACAAGAATCCCCGGCAGGCCCAGGCCTGAGCTGAAATCCCATGGTGAATTTGCTGATCGCTTTTTTGCGCCTTTTTGCGCGCCTGCCTTTGTCTTGGGTCAGGGCTGCTGGCTATGGGCTGGGATGGCTGTTGTGGCATGTGGCTGGCAAGCGCCGCCGGATTGTGCGGGTCAATTTGCAAAAGTGCCTGCCTGAGTTGTCCGCCGCCGAACGCGAGGCTTTGGCCTTTCGGCACTTGATTTCGTTTGGACAGTCGGTGATGGACCGTGCCTGGCTTTGGCATGCGCCCGAGGCTTTGGTGCGGCAACGCCTGCGCTGGGTGGGCGACTTGCCCGCTTTGCAAGCGCCAGGTCCCTTGGTCATGTTTGCCCCGCATTTTGTCGGTCTGGATGCGGGCGGCCTGGCGGTATCGCTGGATGTGCCCGGGCCGGTGGCTTTCATTTTTGTGGGGCAGTCGCGTCCGGCGGTCGAGGCTTGGGTGCGCCAAGGGCGTGAGCGGTCAGGCAATGTACGGCCCTATTTTCGGCATCAGGGCATGCGCCAAATTTTGGCGGGCATCAAAAAAGGCGAGCCTTTGCACCTTTCGCCCGACATGGACTTTGGGCGCACGGAGTCGATTTTTGTGCCCTTCATGGGCGTCGAAAAAGCAGCCACAGTGCCCTCGCTGTCGCGTTTGTCCAAGGTGGTCGGTGCCCGCGTGGTGCCGGTGGTCACGCGCATGACGCCTGCGGGCTACGACATCGAGGTGCATGCGCCACTGGACAACTTCCCCACGGCCGATCTGGTGCAGGACACCACCCGCATGAACGCGCTGCTGGCCGACTGGGTGCGCACCATGCCCGAGCAGTATTACTGGGTGCACAAGCGCTTCAAGACGCGGCCTGAGGGCGAGCCAGGTTTTTACTGAGCGCCACGTTTCATGCGGGCTGTGGCTTCAGGAAGGCCGCTATTTCTGAGCGCACCCGCGCCTCTTGTTCGTGCACCACCCAATGCGTGGCGTGTTCAATGGGCACCACCTTCAGGTCGGCGATGTAAGCGTCCAGCCCCTCGGTCAGGCAGGGCAGCAAAGCCACGTCGTCTTGCGCCCACAGCACCAGCGTGGGCACGTCAATGCGCAGCGCCTCTGGCGGAATCTGCACACCCGAAGCCCCCGGATCTTGTGCGGTGGCTGGCCGCAAGGGCGAAGCGCGGTAGTAATTGAGACCGCCTTGCAGGCCGTGCTGCCAGACTTGGCGGTATTGGGCTTTGACTTCGGGCGTGAGCCAATCCGGATGTGTCGGTGCGCGAAGGCCGTCTGTGGGCGATGCAGCCGTGGCATGTTGGCCGGTCAAAAAAGCAAACAAGCCTTCAAAGTCGTTGGCGGCCAACTGTGCCGCCGCATCGGCTTGGACCAGAAAATTCATGTACGCGCTGGCCGCCTGTTGTGCCGGGTGGCTTTGCAGGGCCTTGAGCAGCGGACCGGGATGGGGCGAGTTGATGATGACCAGTTGGTCCAATTGCTCAGGGTGCTGGTTGACCAGGCTCCAGGCCACAGCGCCGCCCCAGTCGTGGGCCACCAAAGCGGCCAGTGGGGTTGGGCCAGACTCCGCCTCGATCAATGCCACGATGTCCTGCACCAGGTACTTGGCCCGGTAGGCCTTGACGTCTTCGGGGGCGCTGGACCGCTCGTAGCCGCGCAGATTGGGGGCCACGCAGCGGTAGCCGCCGTTTTCGGGCTTTGAAAAGTAGACCAGCAACGCATCCCATACCCAGGCTGCTTCGGGAAAGCCGTGCAGGAACATCAAAACAGGCCGGCCTTTTTCGCCGCAAGCACGGCAGCTCAAGGTGATGCCGTGGGGCAGGTCTTGCTGCCAGGTCTGAATGTCAGGGTGCATCGGGGACACGCGGGATCACTCCTTGTGCGGCGGTGATCCAGTGGGCTCAGCAGCTGGGGTTCACTCGTCCAGGGCTTCGGGTTCTTCTTCGGGCGGCTCGGTTGGGGCAGGTGCAGGCGCCATGCCCGCGGCGGGGTGGGTCCAGTCCCACAGCAGCTTGGCCACCTCGTCCACGCCTTGTTTTTTCAGGGCCGAGAACAGTTTCACCTCGCCGCCACCCGCTTGCAGTCGCGCAATCGACAAGGCCTTGGCCTGCTCGGCGCGGGTGAGCTTGTCGGCTTTGGTCAGGATGATCAAAAACTTCAGGCCTTCTTCGACCCGGGGGCGGATGACTTCGAGCAGGATGTCGTCCAGCTCAGTCAGACCATGGCGCGGGTCGCACATCATGACGATGCCGGTCAGGTTTTCGCGGCTGACCAAATAGTTGGCCATGACCTGCTGCCAGCGCAGCTTGTCCATTTTGGCCACGGCGGCGTAGCCGTAGCCCGGCAAGTCGGCCAACACCGTGTCGGTGATGCCTTGCTTGCCCAGGGCAAACAGGTTGATGTGCTGGGTGCGGCCCGGTTTTTTGGACGCAAAAGCCAGCTGTTTTTTCTGCGTCAAGGTGTTGATGCAGGTGGACTTGCCTGCATTGGATCGACCCACAAAGGCGATTTCAGGGGTGTCCATCTCGGGCAAATGGTGCAATTGCGCGGCGGTGGTCAGGAAGCGCGCGGTGTGCATCCAGCCCATGGGCGTGACCGCTGCAGGGGTGGCTGGCGCGGCTGGGGTCGAGGTGGGAGAAACGCGGGGGCTGGAGCTCATAAATCAGGGGGCCTTGGGTCGTCAGGAAACTGACGCAGACCTCATTGTAGAATCCTTGAGTTTTGCGCCCATTCTTCCAACTTTTGGACGACGACCATGAAGTCAATTGTTTCTCTCCTGATGTCCGCCACCTTGTCCGCTTTTGTCGCGGGCTCTGCATTGGCTGCTGGCCCTGCGCCGGTGGTGGCCAAGCCCGATCTGGCCAAAGGCGAAGCCGCTTTTGCCATGTGCGTGGCCTGCCACGCCGCTGACGGCAACTCGACCACCCCGGTCAACCCCAAGCTGTCGCAGCAACACCCCGAATACCTGATCAAGCAGTTGCATGAATTCAAGTCAGGCAAACGCGCCAACGCTGTGATGAGCGGCATGGTGGCCGGCTTGAGCGATGACGACATGCGCAACATCAGCTACTGGCTCGCTTCCAAGCAAGCCAAGCCTGGTTTTGCCAAAGAAAAAGACACCGTGGCTTTGGGCGAGCGCATTTACCGTGGTGGCATTCCAGACCGCCAGATCGCCGCTTGCGCCAGCTGCCACTCGCCTAACGGCGCTGGCATGCCTGCCCAGTACCCCCGCATGTCTGGCCAACACGCCGACTACACCGCAGCCCAGCTGGTGCAATTCCGTGACGGTGTTCGCAAGAACAGCGTCCAGATGACCCAGGTCGCCGCCAAGATGAACGACCGCGAAATCAAGGCCGTTTCCGATTACATCGCCGGTCTGCGCTGAGCAGCCACCCGGCCACGTCACACAGGGCATTCCCCTGAGTGCATGGGGTCTTCAGCCAGTGATCAGCTGCCTGAGCCACAATTGGGTCCCCGGCTGTGACGTGACAATCAAGGTCGGATTTCCGGCCTTTTTTGTTTGTGGCGGGCTTCTGGCCCGCTTTTGTTTGTCTGTGGACACCTTTGCACCATGACGTCTGTAGCTTCCAGCCCTGAATCTGAACGTGACTCGCCCCGTTGGCAAGCTGTGCTGGAGCTCCTGTCGTCGATGCGGTTCGCGATTTCGCTGCTGACCATCATTTGCATTGCGTCGGTCATTGGCACGGTGCTCAAACAAAACGAACCTGCCACCAATTACGTCAACCAGTTCGGGCCTTTTTGGGCCGAATTTTTTGCCACCCTGAAACTGAATGCGGTGTACAGCGCATGGTGGTTTTTGCTGATTTTGGCGTTCTTGGTGCTCAGCACCAGTTTGTGCATTGCGCGCAACACGCCCAAGATCCTGGCCGATCTCAAGACCTACAAAGAAAACATCCGTGAACAAAGCCTGAAGGCTTTTCACCACAAGGCCGAGGGCAGCCTGGACGACGCGCCCGAAGCCGCTGCCCATCGTCTGGGCCAGTTGCTGGCCACTGGTGGTTGGAAGGTCAAGCTGCAATCGCGCGAGACCCCGCAAGGCACCGGCTGGATGCTGGCGGCCAAGGCCGGTGCGGCCAACAAACTCGGTTACATCGCCGCGCATTCGGCCATTGTGTTGGTGTGCGTGGGCGGTTTGCTCGATGGCGATTTGATGGTGCGTGCCCAGATGTGGTTTGGCGGCAAGGCTGTTTACAGCGGTGGCGGGCTGATCGCCGATGTGCCCGCGCAGCACCGCCTGTCGGAGCGCAACCCGGCTTTCCGAGGCAATCTGATGGTGGCCGAAGACACGGCCTCGAGCACCGCCATCCTGAGCCAGTCCAGTGGCATCTTGTTGCAAGACCTGCCCTTTACGATCGAACTCAAAAAGTTCATCGTCGAGTATTACTCGACCGGCATGCCCA
>OFRD01000641.1_pt1 | contig 13098 bp, 12 predicted proteins | sample 1543041 | NCBI WGS metagenome assembly OFRD01 (sample SAMN07774234, study PRJEB24372) | wastewater metagenome | isolation source: Exp Tend CN 100WW | collected 2016-02
GCGATTCATTCAGCAATTTTACTTAGTTTAATTCCGACTACAGCAACATTTGCCGCTGGACTTGATCGTTCAGGACAATCGATTTCAGCCTTTTTACAACCAGGAAACTACGCAGAAGCGGGTATTTCAGTTTTAGATCCAGAAGTTCAAGGTAAAGACATTGCTGGCAATAAAGTCAGCGATATGGGCGAAGACTACTACTTCCCTACTGCTGCGATAAAAATTCAAGCAACGGATAAAATTTCTTTGGGTTTGCTTTATGATCAGCCATTTGGGGCTGACTCTCAATACGCGCCTGAATCTAATGCTTTTGCCACAGTAAACCCCAAAAAAGGTGCATTAGAAGGCACTTCTGTTGAAGTAAAAACCAATAGCATTACGGCGCTTATTGGGTATCAACCAAATGCAAACTGGAATGTTTATGCAGGACCTGTATATCAAACCGTAAAAGCAAAAGTGTCCCTACGTGGCACAGCTTATAAAGGCCCACAAGTTCTTGGTGGTTATGATATTGATATTAAAGAAGGTGAAGCCTACGGCTGGTTGGCAGGTTTTGCATATTCTATCCCTGAAATTGCCTTAAAAGCAGCTGTGACTTATCGCTCTGAAATTAAACATGAATTAGATACAACAGAAACCTTCCGTTTCGGCACAGATGGTGCATTATATATTCCCGGATTAACAGGTTCTATCCCGACGTATCATAAAGCGGAAATTACTACACCACAGTCAGTCAACATTGACTTACAATCAGGCGTTGCAAAAAATACGTTGGCCTTTGCCAATATCCGTTGGGTACATTGGGATCAGTTTGCAGTAAAACCTGCTTATTTATCTCAGTTGACTGGCGCATTAACTGGAAAACAGCAAAATCTTGTTGATTATTCAGATGATCAATGGTCTGCAACAGTAGGTTTAGGCCATAAATTTAACGCTAAATGGTCTGGTACAGCTGCTGTTGGCTGGGATTCTGGTGCTGGTAACCCAGTAACGACTTTAGGTCCAGTTGAAGGTTATTGGAGTGTTGGCTTAGGTGGTCAATATAGTCCTGCTGAAAATTATTTCATCCAAGCGGGTGTTAAATACTTCTGGTTAGGTGATGCTCAAGCCCAAACGGGTGGAAGAGTTGCTGGTAGCTTTGAAGACAATACAGCTCTTGGCTATGGTATGAAAATCGGCTACCGCTTCTAATAGCGTTATGCGTTAAATTAGCATTCAATAAGAAAGGGCACCAAGGTGCCCTTCTCTATTACAATTTATTTCTAAAATTAAGCAGGAATATCACGTACAGAAGCATTACGAATGGCTTCTTTTAATGCCTCATAACCATTAATCGCTGGGAATTGTGGAAATTCAGCAATCACATTTTCAGGTGCATCAAATAAGAAACCATGATCAGCCTCACCCAGCATGGTCGTATCATTATACGAATCCCCTGCAGCAATCACACGGAAGTTCAAACCATGCAATGCTTTAACCGCTTGACGTTTCTGATCCGGTTGGCGAAGTTTGTACGCTGCAATCATGCCATTTTCATCAGTTTCTAATTTATGACAAAAAATAGTTGGCCAATCCAACTGTTTCATCAATGGATGAGCAAACTCATAAAATGTATCTGAAAGAATAATCAATTGAAAATGAGTACTGACCCATTTCACAAACTCTTTTGCACCAGGGAAAGGCCCCATATCTGCAATTACATCCTGAATATCATTTAAGCCTAATCCATGCTCTTTTAAGATATTCAAGCGTTGCGTCATCAACACATCGTAGTCTGGAATATCACGTGTCGTTGCTTCTAATGCTTTAATACCGGTTTTTTTTGCGAAGTTAATCCAAATTTCAGGAACTAACACACCCTCAAGATCAAGACATACGATTTCCATGGGTTCTCCTCATGCCAGTGAAAAAAATTTGCGCTATCATAGCTTAAAAAATGATTTCTTAGGTGCTGTTTTTTAAATCTATTTAATTCATAAGTATTTATTTTTTATTGCTAAGCAGATTATTTCAATTCTATTAAAATCATTGTGAATTAAATTAATATAGGTTTTTAAGTGTCCAAGCCTATAGCCAGGAACTGTCATGACAATTATCCCTACCATTGACCTTGTCGATGCACTTGCATCTGAATATACCGATAAATCCCCAAGTGAGATTTTAGAACTGGCTTTAAGCCAAGAAGGTGAAATTGCCATTTCATTTTCAGGTGCTGAAGATGTCGTTTTGATTGATATGGCCTCTCATCTCGGTAAACCTTTTCGTGTCTTTAGTTTAGATACGGGGCGTTTACATGCAGAAACCTATCAATTTATCGAAACGGTGCGTAAACACTATAATATTGAAATCGAAATTTGCTTTCCTGAATCTGAAGCAATCGAAAGCTTGGTCAAACAAAAAGGTTTCTTTAGCTTTTTTGAAGATGGCCATCAAGAATGTTGTGGTATTCGTAAAGTAAAACCGCTACGTAAAAAACTGGCCACATTAGATGGCTGGATTACAGGTCAACGTAAAGATCAAAGTCCGGGCACACGTAATGAAATTCCTGTTATTCAAGCAGATGCTGGTTTTTCAGGTCCAGATAAGCAATTGATCAAATATAATCCTTTGGCAAACTGGTCAAGTGCCGACGTATGGAACTATATTCGGATGATGGAAATCCCTTATAATCCACTGCATGAACGTGGTTTCATCTCAATTGGCTGTGAACCTTGTACTCGTCCAGTCCTTCCAAATCAACATGAACGTGAAGGTCGCTGGTGGTGGGAAGAAGCAACCCATAAAGAGTGCGGATTGCATTCCGGCAACTTAAAAAAATAACTTTTTTCAAAAAAACCACTATATATCAGTGGTTTTTCTTATACTCATGATTACACAGAAATAAGTTTTTTTATATTTGAAAAGCGATATACTAAAAAGACGGTTTTTATAATTCTAACAAACCTGTTCAGAGTTTAGACATGAACAGCCAATAAAATTGCAGTGAGGCATCCAACGCTATGCGTCCTTTACACCCAATTGATTTTATTTTCCTGTCGCTAGAAAAGCGACAACAACCGATGCATGTTGGTGGACTCTTTCTATTTCAAATCCCCGACCATGCACCTGAAACCTTTATCCAAGATCTTGTTGCAGATATTCGTAACTCAAAATCAATCCCCGTCCCACCTTTTAATAATAAACTCAATGGTCTCTTTTGGGATGAAGACCAAGAATTCGATTTAGACCATCATTTCCGTCATATTGCACTTCCACACCCAGGTCGAATCCGTGAATTATTAACCTATATTTCACAAGAACACAGTGCCCTGATTGATCGTGCCAAGCCACTTTGGACCTGTAATATTATTGAAGGCATTGAGGGTAATCGCTTTGCCATGTACTTTAAAATTCACCATGCGATGGTGGATGGCATTGCAGGCATGCGCCTCGTTGAAAAATCGCTCTCACAGGATCCAGACGCGAAAAGTATTGTGCCGCCTTGGTGTGTTGAAGGTCCACGTGCTAAACGCTTGAAAGAACCAACGTCGAGCAGATTTAAAAAAATTATGGGCGGAATCAAACAACAATTTGAAGCCACCCCGATCGTATTCCGTGAGCTATCTCAAACCATTATGAAGGATATGGGGCGTAATCCAGATTATGTATCCAGCTTTCAAGCGCCTAGCAGTATTTTAAATCAACGAGTAAGTTCTTCTCGTCGTTTTGCAGCACAATCCTTTGAACTGGAGCGCTTAAGCAAAATTGCTAAAGCGCTGGGTGTCACGATTAATGATGTGGTATTGGCTATTTGCTCAGGGGCTTTACGTGAGTACCTGATTAGTCAACAGGCTTTACCGAAAAAACCACTGATTGCAATGGTTCCCGCATCGATTCGTGATGATGATTCTGAGGTATCCAATCGCATTACCATGATTTTGGCCAACTTAGGGACAAATAAAGAAACACCATTAGAACGCCTACAAATTATTCGTCGTAGTGTGTTAAATGCAAAACAGCGTTTTAAGCGCATGAACTCAAATCAGATTTTGAACTATAGTGCATTGGTTTATGGTGCAGCTGGCTTCAATATCGTTTCAGGCATGATGCCTAAGCGCCAAGCATTTAATATTGTCATTTCTAATGTACCTGGACCACGCGAGCCGCTGTATTGGAATGGTGCAAAACTAGATGCACTCTACCCTGCATCTATTGTCTTAGATGGACAAGCACTCAATATCACGATGACCAGCTATTTAGATAAATTAGAAGTAGGCCTAACGGGCTGCCGAAATGCATTACCTAAAATACAAAACTTACTGGCGCACTTAGAAGATGAAATTCAACGATTTGAACAAATCGTAGGTCAAGAAAACCCAAAGTTACAGGCGGTGAGTTAACCGCAATTTCTGAAAAATAAATCTGAAATAAATTAAGGGGCTTAAAATTAGCCCCTTAATTTTTAATAGTGCGGCATCGATTTAATAATTGGTGGCAGACTGAACGAACCATAGCAGTGGTAATTTGAACTTCTTTACCTTGTTCATCCACAATATAACCACTATTAGTGGCAGGTTTATGATCTAAGACTTTCGAACTTTGTTTAATAATTACTTGGCTTATACTCATGTCATACCTCTTTTTTGCTAAGCCAAAAGGAGAAATTTGGCTTTGGCTACTGTGTATGCCTAGTATTAAAAATTACACTTCGAAAGTAAAATTTCAGATGTAACAAGTGTTTAACGATATTCTGTTACAATTTCAACTCAGAATGATATCGTATTGCTCTTGCGTATATAAATTTTCCACCTGAAACTTAATCACACGCCCTATAAAATGCTCTAAATCAGCTACTGCGGGTGCTTCGGCTGTTAACAATCGGTCAATCACCAACGGATGAGCAATCACAGTAAAGCCACTTTTTGATTCAAAAGCACGTGCATATCTTAAAATTTCTCGAAAAATTTCGTAACACACTGTCTCTGCCGTTTTCACATAACCACGACCCTGACATGTTGGACAGGATTCACAGAGTAAATGTTCCAAAGATTCACGGGTACGCTTACGGGTCATTTCGACCAAACCCAGTTCCGAAACTTGCGTAATCTTGGTTTTTGCATGATCACGTTCAAGCATCCGCTCGAACTGGCTCATCACCTCTTCACGATGCTGCGCTTCTTGCATATCAATGAAGTCAATAATAATAATGCCGCCCAAGTTACGTAAGCGGAGTTGACGTGCAATGACTTGTGTTGCCTCCATATTGGTTTTAAACACCGTATCTTCTAGTGTTCGCCCTCCCACATATGAACCCGTATTTACATCAATGGTAGTCATGGCTTCAGTCTGATCAATCATCAAATATCCACCAGACTTCAGTGCTACACGCGTTTGTAGTGCCTTTTGGATATCTTCTTCGACATTATATAAATCGAAAATCGGACGTTCACCCGGATAGTGAATCAATCTTGTTTGCATACTGGGTACAAATTCAGCGACAAATTCTTGTAATTTGGCATGAATTTCACGTGAATCAACAGAAATTTTAGAGGTCGCTTCGTTGGCTAAATCTCGAATCACACGTTGCGGAAGAGGTAACTCTTCAAAAATAAGTGAAGGCACCACAATACTTTTTTGTTTACGTTGAATAAATTCCCAAAGCTTAGCCAAATATGCCATATCTTGAGCAATTTCTGATTCAGGAATCCCTTCAGCAGCCGTACGAACAATCACACTGCCCGGTAGCTGATGTGTGGTTTGAATAGGCTCAATCATCGAACGTAAGCGATTACGTTCCTCTTCAGATTCAATGCGCTGTGAAACACCAATATGATGACCATACGGCATGAGGACTAAATAACGCGAAGGAATTGACAGGTCTGTACTTAAACGAGCACCTTTGGTTCCAAGCATGTCTTTCATCACTTGAACCGTAAGAATTTGCCCTGATTGCAGCAATTCAAATACATTGGGTGTGGGCTGATTACGTGGCCAGATCATATCATTGATATGTAAAAAGGCTGTGCGAGATAAACCAATATCGACAAATGCCGCTTGCATACCCGGCAAAACGCGAACCACTTTGCCTTTATAAATATTGCCCACTAAACCACGTTTAACCGTGCGTTCTACAAATAATTCATTGACCGTACCATTTTGGATTAAAGCCACCCGACATTCCATAGGGGTGACGTTAATCAGTAGCTCGTCAGACATAATAAGACTCAAAACATTATAAAAATTCTTGTTCAGCAGTTAATTTAGTGCCTTAACTACTTTTAATAACTGTACTGTTTCGTATAAAGGTAAGCCCACCACATTACTATAACTTCCTTCGATACGAGGAATATAACGTGCTGCAATCCCCTGAATGGCATAAGCACCAGCTTTACCTAAAGGCTCACCTGTCGCCCAATAATCTTCCATATCATTGCGGCTTAATGCTTGAAACTCAACCTGCGTTCGTACCACTATACTTGATTTTTCGCGACTTGTACGCACGCAAATACCTGAAAATACATCATGTTTACGTCCTGAAATGGATTGCCACATTTCAAAAGCATGTTGCTTAGATTCAGGCTTACCTAAAATTTGATCATCCACCCCAACACTGGTATCAGCAGCCAGAATAATGGCATCGGGGAATTGCTCTAAAACTGCTTGAGCTTTCGCACATGCCAGTCGTTCAACATAGGCTGCAACGCTCTCGCCCACTAAAACAGACTCATCAATCTCTGGACTAAAAATGTCAAAGTCGAGTCCCAGTTGTTGCAATAACTCACGGCGACGTGGAGAACTTGAAGCAAGAATTAAATGCGCCATTTTTTCAGTACAAAATAAATCAGTGGGAAAACTAAAATGCTGCTCAACAAAGGCTGCCAGTGTCTTGCAATCGAAAACTGCAACCCACCCATAATTTGCGCAATCCAAGTGATAAATAAATGTGCCAATACGGCTAAAAAGCTAATTGCCCACAGATTACCAAAAGTCAAAATACGGCGTTCACGGGTTAAAAATCGTGCCACAAAGGTAATCACGACAAAACTGAAGGCATTCATGCCTAAAGGCGCATCAACCAAAAGATCGGTAAAAATTCCTGTCCCAAAAGCAAACCAAATACCACACCATGTTGGCTGACACATGACCCAAAACAGCACCACCAACAGCATGAATAATGGACGCGCACCTGAAACAGCATAAGACAACGGATAAACGATGAGTACTGAACAAATAATGACGGAAAGCACAATCGCAATTAACGGATCACGATTTTTTTCAGAACGCAGTTTAGCGATTAGCATAAGGTTGCTCCATCGCTAAAGAATCGGAAAATAGAACAGCCACATGATGCCCACCGGCCAACTGTGCTGCTGGAATCACATCAATTTTGGAAAATTCACCTGAATTATGTCGATTCACCTTAGACACCGTTCCGACCAAATAACCCGCAGGGAAATGTGCGCCCAGTCCAGAACTATAGACTTTTTCACCCACTTTAATATTGGCACTGGTTGGAACATATTCCATTTTCAAATGACCTAAATCACCCGTACCCGAAACAATGGCCCGCATTCCAGTATGTTCTAAACGTACAGATAAAGAGTGCTCTTTATCCGACAACAACATCACGCGACTACTATGTGGATAGACATTAATGATCTGCCCCATAATGCCTTTGTCATCCAGTACCGTTTGACCCACTTTCAGTTGGCTACTGGCACCGCGATTAATCACAATAATATGACGAAGTGGATCTGCATCTGTACCAATCACTTCTGCAATTTCCATACGACCATCAATAATCAGTGGAGTATCGAGTAAGCCTCTTAGACGAGTATTTTCAGCAGAAAGTTCAGATAGTTTTTGCAGACGAACTTGCGCCTGTAAAAGTTCAGCATGCATCGCGGTATTTTCACGACGTAACTGCGCCTCGGACTTGGTTTGTTGATTGAGCCATTCTCGCGATAACACTGGATAACTTGCTAAGGCATAAATGGGATTATATGCCGCATACAAGACATCACGTGCGGGTTGAATCACATGCGGCATACGCCAATTAAAAAATAGCACAACCCAACATGTGATGACCGCAATGATAAATGAGCGAAAAGATGGCGGTTGTCTAGAAAACAGATTTGTTTGCACCCGCCTCGTCCTTAACTTAGCCTACAAATAGCATGTCATGATTTGGATTATCAAAGAATTCTAAGACTTTACCGCCACCACGAGTCACACACGTTAATGGATCTTCAGCAACAACCACAGGTAAGCCCGTTTCTTGTGCAAGGAGTTTGTCTAGATTACGTAATAATGCACCTCCACCCGTCAATACAATGCCACGCTCGGCAATGTCAGAAGACAATTCAGGTGGAGTTTGTTCAAGTGCCGACTTCACCGCAGAAACAATATTTTGTAATGGATCAGAAATCGCTTGAGCAATTTCAACCGAAGTCACGGTAATTGCACGCGGCACGCCTTCTGCCAAATTACGACCACGCACTTCAATTTCAAGTACTTTTGAGTCAGGATCAAGCAAAGCCATACCGACTTCTTTTTTAATCACTTCAGCCGTCGTTTCACCAATCACACAACCGTGTGCTTTACGGACGTAGTTAATGATTTGCTCATCAAACACATCACCACCGATACGTAATGAATCAGCGTAGACACAACCTTGTAATGAAATAATTGCGATTTCAGTCGTACCACCACCAACATCGACCACCATTGAACCACATGCTTGCTCAACTGGCATACCTGCACCAATTGCCGCAGCCATTGGTTCTTCAATTAAACGAACATCACGTGCACCAGCATTAAAAACGGCTTCACGGATAGCACGGCGTTCTACCAATGTCGATTTGCATGGCACACATACAACAACACGCGGTGCAGGTGGAAATAGACGTTTCTCATGCACTTTACTGATAAATTGATGCAGCATGGTTTCTGTGACTTCAAAATCGGCAATCACACCATCTTTCATTGGACGAATTGCAGAAATATTCGCAGGCGTACGACCCAGCATTTGCTTTGCATCCAGACCAACCGCGGCAACAATTTTTTGTGAACCACTATGACGAATTGCCACAACAGTCGGTTCATTTAATATAATGCCTCGTCCTGGTGCATAAATAAGTGTATTTGCTGTACCTAAATCAATGGCTAGATCGGGCGAAAACAAGCCAATTAGTCTTTTTAGAATCACGGAGACGTTCTCGATTAAACTTTATGTGGACGCAAGGTGGCAACTTTAACTAAATGTGATGATTTGAACAAGTCAATCGCTTATTATAACGCACGATATTTTGAATTTTTTTAATACTGACTCAGGTGATGTTATGTCTACATCGGATGCACAGCATTCTGCGGATTTAAATGCACAAACAGTTTCGGCAATCGCCAATCTTGCTCGATTGTCGCTAGATGCGACGCAATCTACTGAATATGCTCAAAGTCTAAATAAAATTTTAGGCATGATGGAAACCTTAAAAGGTATCGACACTGATGGTGTTGAACCACTTAAAAGCCCATTTGATCATCCACAACCTTTACGCGAAGACGTGGTTTCTGAAGAGAATCATCGTGAAGAATATCAAGCTGTTGCACCTGCAACACAGGATGGCTTGTACTTAGTTCCTCGCGTGATTGAATAATTTTTATTCAGTTAAACCCATTAAATCAAATTTAAGGTAAAGAATTTTTTCTCATGACTGATTTACATCGCTTATCGATTCGTGAAATCACTGAGGGTTTAAGCCAAGCTAAATTCTCATCTCGCGAACTGACTGAACATTATTTAAAACGCATTAATAAAATTGATGCTCAAGTGCAAAGTTTTGTAACCGTGACCCCAGAACAGGCATTGGCTCAAGCGGATGCTGCGGATACTGCAATCAAAGCAGGTACTGCAACTGTACTGACTGGTGTACCAATTGCCCACAAAGATATTTTTTGTACCCAAGGGATTAAGACCACTGCGGGTTCTAAAATGTTGGATAACTTTATCTCGCCTTACGACGCAACCGTTGTAGCGAAAGGTAAATTTGCGGGTCTGGTGACTTTAGGTAAAGTGAACATGGACGAATTCGCCATGGGTTCAACCTCGGAGTCATCTTACTTTGGCGCAACCAAAAATCCGTGGGCACTGGATCATGTTCCGGGTGGTTCATCGGGTGGTTCTGCTGCGGCTGTTGCGGCTGACCTTGCACCGTTTGCTACAGGTACAGATACAGGTGGCTCAATTCGTCAGCCTGCATCCTTCTGTGGCCTTACAGGGCTTAAACCGACTTATGGTCGTGTATCACGTTTCGGTATGATCGCGTATGCCTCATCTTTAGATCAAGGCGGCCCAATGGCTCGCTCGGCTGAAGACTGTGCTTACCTGATGAACGTGATGGCAGGTCATGACGCAAAAGATTCAACGTCTATGGAAAAAGACGTTGATGATTATGTGGCTAACCTAAACGGCACAGCGGTAAAAGGTTTACGCATTGGTATTCCTAAACAATACTTTAATGTTGCTGGCTTAGATGCTGACGTTAAAGCGCGTGTTGAAGAATCATTAAAAAAATTAGCAGACATGGGCGCAACCTTGGTTGAGATTGATCTCAACATGACTGAAGCTTATGTTCCAACGTATTACTTGATTGCGCCTGCTGAAGCATCGTCAAACTTACAGCGCTATGATGGCGTGCGTTATGGCTACCGTTGTGAAAATCCAGTTGATTTGATGGATTTATACAAACGCTCACGCTCTGAAGGTTTTGGTGCTGAAGTGCAACGCCGTATCTTGATTGGTACTTATGCGTTGTCTGCTGGTTATTACGATGCCTATTATGTCAAAGCACAAAAAGTACGTCGTCTGATCCAACAGGATTTCTTAAAAGCTTTTGAATCTGTTGATGTGATTGCTGCTCCTTCTGCGCCAACCACAGCATATAAAATTGGTGCGTCTTTAGACCCAGTTGAAATGTACTTGGGTGACATCTACACCATCGCGGTGAACTTGGCGGGTCTTCCTGCGATTAACGCACCGGTTGGTTTTGACAAAGATCAATTGCCTGTTGGCTTACAACTGATTGGGAACTATTGGTCTGAATCGCAATTGTTGTCTGTGGTACATCAGTATCAACAAGCAACCGATTGGCATACTCAACGTGCGGCAATTGCTGAGGAGAATGCATAAATGACCAATATCTCAAAAACAGCTCAAAAGAAAGCTAAATCACTGTTGATTGATGGTTGGGAAGTGGTGATCGGGATTGAGATTCATACTCAACTCGCCACAAATTCTAAAATTTTCTCAGGTTCTTCAACCACTTTTGGTCAAGATCCAAATACACAAGCCAGCCTTGTTGATTTGGCGATGCCGGGTGTGTTGCCTGTATTAAACAAAGCAGTGGTTGATCTTGCCATTCGTTTTGGTTTGGGAATTGATGCTTATATCGACAAAGCGTCGGTATTTGCACGTAAAAACTATTTCTACCCAGATTCGCCTAAAGGCTACCAAATTAGCCAAATGGACAATCCCATTGTCGGTTTAGGTCATATCGACATTCAGCTTGAAGATGGCTCTATCAAGCGTATTGGCGTGACCCGTGCCCATCTTGAAGAAGATGCAGGTAAGTCAATTCACGATCAGTTTGAAGGTATGTCAGGCATTGACTTAAACCGTGCTGGTACACCTTTACTTGAAATCGTGTCTGAACCCGATATGCGTTCGGTTGAAGAAGCGGTTGCTTATATTAAAGCGATTCACACTTTGGTACGTTGGTTGGGTATTTCTGACGGCAACATGGCCGAAGGTTCGTTCCGTTGTGACTGTAACGTGTCGTTGCGTCGTCCGGGCAATGAATTTGGTACACGTTGTGAGCTTAAAAACCTCAACTCATTCCGTTTCATTGAACAAGCGATCAATGTTGAAATTGAACGTCAAATGGAAATTTTGGAATGGGATGGCAAAATTGACCAAGAAACGCGTCTTTTTGATCCTGTGAAAATGGAAACCCGTTCAATGCGCTCGAAAGAGGAAGCGAACGATTACCGTTATTTCCCTGATCCTGACTTGTTGCCTGTGATTATTTCTGATGCTCAGATTGAAGCAGCACGTGCGACTTTGCCTGAATTGCCTGCGACACGTCGTGAGCGTTTTGTCGCTGACTTTGCAGTGACTGAATACGATGCTCATGTATTGACGCTTTCACGCGAAATGGCAGACTTCTATGAAGCTGTTGTGACTGCTTCTGGCGGTGCGGCTCAAGGTAAAGTGGCTGCAAACTGGGTGATGGGCGAATTCTCAGGCGCTTTAAACAAAGCCAGCCTAGACCTTGCTGAATCCCCTGTTTCGGCTGAACAGTTAGGCGGCATGATTGCGCGTATTGTCGACAACACCATCAGCGGTAAAATTGCGAAACAAGTCTTTGGCTTTATGTGGGATGAAGGCAAATCTGCCGATGCCATTATTAGCGAAAAAGGCTTAAAGCAAGAAACTGACACAGGTGCAATTGAAGCGATTATTAAAGACGTGCTTGCAGCCAATGAAAAAATGGTTGAAGAATTCAAAGCGGGTAAAGAGAAGGCATTTAATGGTCTTGTCGGTCAAGTGATGAAAGCGTCTAAGGGTAAAGCTAACCCTGCTCAAGTAAATGAATTGATGAAGAAGTTAATTGGTTGAACTAATTAATTTTGGAAAAGAAAACCCGTCTTAGGACGGGTTTTCTTTTAAGTCAAAATTTAAATATTTCCTTTGCCTTTTCGATGGTTTTTGGACCGATCCCTTGTACGGTGGACAATTGTGTAAGCGTTAAGCCCTTATTTTTGACTCTTGCTACTACAATGGCTTTAGCTACATCTCTTTTTACATTAAGTAATGCTTCGATTTCATCTAATGAAACCTCAGTAATTAATGGTTGAGTAGTTGCTTCTTCTAAATCAATATTTAGATATTCCAAAAGATCAGCAAGCATTAAATAGATATGGAAAATAGCTTTTGTTGCTTCAAATTGGGATACCTCTGCATGAACACCCTTACAAGTTAATGTGTAATCAGCAGCCATCCAACTTCCCAAATAATCTAAATGAGATTTAGCCATATCTTTATTACTTTTCGACTCAATG
>OFRD01000643.1_pt1 | contig 13075 bp, 5 predicted proteins | sample 1543041 | NCBI WGS metagenome assembly OFRD01 (sample SAMN07774234, study PRJEB24372) | wastewater metagenome | isolation source: Exp Tend CN 100WW | collected 2016-02
CTGGGACGACTCCGGCGATTCGTAACCGCCCATCCAACTTTTGCGGGCGCCGGGCACCCTGCCACCGGCGCCAAAATTAATAGGGCGCAGCAGCAGCTAGCGCGCTGCTGGTTGGGCCGCGCCCGGTTTTTGCCCGCGCTCAGCCGCCATTAAACTTGCGGCCGCCAAAGCGCTCTTGCAGTTCATCATCCAGCTGGTCAGCCATTGCGCCCAGCTCTGCACCGCTAAAGCGCTCCAGCAGTATCGCCCGCACCTGTGCGCGAATGGCGCTGATCTTTTCTTTCGTCCCGCTTGTACGCCGCCGCAATAAATCCCGGTCGGCGCCCGGCGCCCGCCTCCCGCGCGCGCGCCCATATTAGTTTTCGCGCCATGTTTCTACTTCCCTGCGAATTTTACTGACGGACGGCGGCACAAGTTTGTCATGGGCAGACTCGCGCAGGTCTTCATCAGCGGGAATCCAACGATGGTCAGGCTTCAACCCTTCATAGGGTGAAGCGGGGAACGCGGGATGAATTGCCATAAAGTTGCTATGCCGCGCTCAAAGCGCGTTCCAATAAATCGCTGACTTTTAGTTCGTTCGCCCACTTTAGCAGGTAAGCCGAATCCAGTTGGCCCGCGCGGGTTTTCAGCACGCCAAGCAGATCGCGCCATTGCCTTTCTGAACCTTCACCGCCCATGCGATACCATTCCAGCTTGGAAAGAATGGTGTCTTCGGGGCTGGCAAATTTTGCGCCGACCTCCCCTTCAAATGTAAACGTCTGTCTTTGAGCGCGGGCCAGCTGCGATTGCAGAAAGGGGCGTGGGCGCGGAATGAAGACATCCACCTTGAACATGGTTTCGCGGTGAATGATGTTGAAACTGGAGTTGCGTTGAATGGCTTCGGCGATCAGCTCAGCGTCAACATAAAATTCATCTTGCAAAGTGGAAACAAACGGTTCGAGATGTTCGAGGCGCATTTCGGCAACAATATCCGAATCTTGCGTGGTGCGCACCATGCCGTACAGCGTACTGGCAAGCGAGCCGCCAATGAGGTACGAAACACCAAGCCGTTCAAACACGCCCGTTACTTTGAGAGTAACTTCCACGGGTTCATTTTGCATACTACAATCTTCCGTAGACTTTTTGCGCGGTTTCTTCCCCAAGCAGCAAACCTGCCAGTCTGAAGCGCAATTCGGATTCGCTGGCTTGCGGATATTGCGAATGTAAACCGGTTAAAGCCAACAGCCGTGCGGACTTGTTCAATTGCGCCAGCATGTTCATTTTGCGCGTGGGACTCGCCTGCCGCAATAGTTGAATTTGCAGCGCTTCCATTTTGGGATGCGTGTCGGGATAAAGTTGAATCATGGTTTGCCTGCCATCACATCCAAAATCTTCATCGTGTCGTTGCCGAAAATGCCCGCCACCTTGCGCCGGCCGCCGGGGACTTCATGCAGCGGGTGTGGCCAATGCTCGGGCGTAGGAAAAACTCAAAGCCACGCCGCACCCCCACGCTCAGCCGCCATTAAACTTGCGGCCGCCGAAGCGCGGCTGCAGTTCATCATCCAGCTGGTTGGCCATGGCGCCCACGGCTTCCACCGCATTTACCAGCTCGTCCGCATCCAGCCGGTCTCCCAGCAGCGAATGCGCGCACAGCAGTGAGTGCGTACCGTCCGCAAACGTGTGCACCATCAGCGTGCCAAAAAACTGCACCTGGCCTTCCGTCGCCACCCATTTGTACAAGTCCGCGCTCAAGTTCACGCCCGCCAGCACGGATGTCGTCAGGCGCACCACCGTATGTTTGCCGCCAAAGTCTTCCACATGGATATATAAGCGCGCGCTGTCAAACGGCACCGACCAGTCGCCATCCTGGTCCATCTCCGCGCCGCTGAAACGCGCTTGCATAATTGCCTTCACCTTCGCCCGCATTGCACTGATCTTTTCTGTCTGCATCACACTTTACCCCTGCCCATTGGCTAAATATGCGCTGCCGCTGCGCGGCGCGCTGTCCCTGCCCAAAGTCTAACCGCGCGTGCGGCGCACTGCGCGTTACGCCGCCTGCCACACCGCCGCAAACAGCATGCCGTCAAACACGGCGCAGCAGCCCTGCAGCTGCACATCCCACGCCGGCGGCAGTTCCACCCGGAACGCGTCCGCGCTTTGCCACAGCAGCTGCGCCTGCTGAAAGCCGGGCGCGCTGCACTGCAGCGGATAGATGGCCTTGTAAACCGCCTCCTTGGCGGAGAACACCGCCGCCGCGCGCAGCTGTGCCGCGTCTGCAGCCAGCGCCTGCGCCGCCGCCTGCTCCGCCGCCGTCATGATGTGCCCCCACAGCGCCGGCTTCATGCGCGCCGGGTCCTCCACATCAATGCCCACGCAGCGCAGCTGCGCCGTGCGCGCCAGCGCTGCCACACTCCAGCCGCCACTGTGCGCCAGGCTGCCCGCCCAGCCCGCCGGCCACAGCGCAAAGCCATCCGCATGCCGTTCCAGCTGCGCATCCGCCAAGCCGTGGCGCTGCAGCAGGCCGCGCGCCAGCGTGCGCGCCAGCGCACTCTCCGCTTTGCGGCGCTGCGCCAGCTCCAGCGCGGCCGCGGGCAGCCGCTCTATGGCCACCTCAATCCCGGCAGCCGCGCAGCGCTGCATAAACGCCTGCTTCACTGGCAGTTGCGAATTCATTTCAGTTCAATTTAATTCAATTCAAATGGAGTATGCCCAGCCGCTGCGCTGCGCGCTGTTGCACCCAGCCGGCCAGCCGGCAGCAGCCCCACCGGCCGGGCCGCTGCCCGCTTGCAGCCTGCAGCCCCAGCCCGCCCGCAGCGCGCCGCCGCAAAAACAAACTACATGCGCGCGGTCCGCTTCCACTCATCCGCCTCGCGCTGGCTGCGCTCGTCCACTTCCCACAGCCATTGCGCCACCTCGCGGTGCCACGCCAGCTCCGCCGGCGCTGCCACCACGCCCGCGCTGCCGTGCGCCGGATAATCCAAAATAGAGCGCGTGGTTGCCGCCGGCGCCGGCAGCGTGCGCAGCGCCAGGATCACCGCCGCCTGAATTTCCGTGGCGCCGTGCTGCGCGCAAAACGCGGCCAGCGCTGCGCTGCGCCCGGGCACGCCGGGCAGTGGCTGCTCCGCTGCCGGTGCCAGCGCATTGATGGCAGCCACCACCAGCTCGGCTGCTTTGGGGCGCGGCATGCGCCGCAGCTCCGCCGGCAGCAGCGGCCGCCCCAGCGTGTAGTCCTGCCGCCCAAATTCAAACGGGAACGAAATGATTTCCGTCAGCGGCTGGTGCGGCAGCCCGCCGCTAAAGCGCAGCGGCAAAATCGGCAGGTCCAGCTCCAGCGCCAGGTCTATCAGCACGGCGCTCATGCGCTGCACGCGCTGCGCGCTGCTGGCAGCCTGCTCGCCCTCCACATGCAGGTGCAAGGAGTGCGGCGTGGCGCCCTGCGCTGCGCTGTAGGCTGCCATCAAGTCCAGGAAGGCTTCCGGCCGCTCGCGCGCAAACAGCAGCTGCGGGTTTACCAGCACGCTGCGCCCCGGCTGGCGCCACAGAAAGTCCGTCAGGCGCCCCATCCAGCTGGCCGCATGCTCTGTGCGCGTCACGGTCGTCATCGGCAGCCCGGACCAGCGCACAAACATATCCGTCAGCAGCATGGACTCCACCGCCGTCTGATGGTTGGAGCAGATTACAAACGGGCGCCCCTTCAGCTGCTCCAGCAGCTCCGGCTCCACCAGCCGGAAGTGGCGCACGTAGTTGCTGCGCAGCGCCAGCGAAAGGTCGTCCAAAAATTCTCCGTGGAAAAGATTGGCGCCGGATGTGGGCAGCCATTGCACCTCCCCCGCTGCCTGCACATGCTGCGCATCGCCCGCACTGCGCGCGCTCAGCGGCCACGCCTGCAGCGGAAAGTGCGCGCTCGTGGCCAGCGTGTGCGCAGCGTTCAGTGCCACCGCCGCCGGATGCACCTGCAACGCATGCGCCACATGTTCCTTGGCGGTGATCGCCGCCGTCAGCTGCGGCATGGCCAGCGGCGCAGCAATGCCAAAGATGGCCTCCAGCTGCCCCGGCATCCACTGGTAGCGCGCAAACTCCGCTGCGCTGCCGCTGCTAACTGTGCCGTCAAAGCTGCTAAAGCGGATGGGCTGGTACGCAGCGCCGCGCACAAACGCGCGCCGCGCGCCAAACTCCGTGCCCGCAAACGGCAGCGCATCCAGCAGCGCAAACTCCAGCGTCAGGTCGCACCACACCGCCGCCCCCACAATGAACTGCACATAAATCACCGGCGGCGCGCTGCCTTCCGCCTGCGCCTGCGGCCGGATCTCGCAGCGCACCATGCCCTGCGCCGGCGTTGGCCCGTAAAAGCGCACGCGCTGCACGCCGCGCGGCAGCCCGTTCCATTGCGCGCCCAGCAGCGGGAACCACTGCGCCAGCCGGCTCAGCGGCACCGCATGCGTGCAGCCATCCAGCAGCGCCGCATGAATAACGCCCACCGGCAGCGTGCCCGCGCCCGCATCCATCACGGCCGAGGCGCCCGCTGCAGAACGGCGCAGCTCGCGCAGCACCTGGAACGCCGCCCCGTGCGTGGTCTCGCCGCTTTCGTAGGGGTTGGCAATCAGCGGCGCATCCAGCGCCGCCAGCGCTGCCGGTGGCGCGCCGTATTGTGCGCCCCACGCCAGCGTGGTTGCGCCCACTTCATCGTAGCGTGAGAGTTCCGCGCGCCGCGCAGCGCGCCACACTGCCAGCTGCGCTGCGCTGGTTGCGCCGGCGCCGCCCGGCGCAGCCGTCAGGCGCAGCTTCACTGTCTCCGCTTCCGCGCACACCAGCCAGCGCGCCGGCACAAATGCGCCAATCTCCAGCAGCTTGGCGCCGCCAGCCTGCGCTGCGCCCGCAGCCGCCAGCTCATCCAGCATCACCGTCAGCGGAATGACCGCAGCCGTAAAGCTCGGGCGGTGGTCAGTCAACCACGGCGTCAGCGCCAGGCTGAACTCTTTCTCCACCACAGTGCTGTGCAGCCCAGCGCCACTCGCTGCACTCGCACCATTCGCTGCGCTCGGAGCACTCGCTGCACGCGCTGCATTCGCTGCACTCGCTGCGCTCGCAGCCCGCACCCGCATTGCCAGCGCCGGCGCGTCGTAGATCTTTTTGCCATCCACCCACAGGCTGCCGCGCGCGTGCACCGTGATCGCACCGGCTATCTCTTCATCAATGCGCACCAGCTCCACCAGCGTGGTGATCAGCTGGTTGGCGGGCACCACCTGCCCGCGATACTTCCATGTTAGCGGCACGCCCAGCGCCACGGGCTCAAAGCGCGCAGCCGCGCCCCACTGCGCGCCCGTGCCGCGCAGGCGCATGGCAGCTTGCAGCGCCTGCAGCAGCGCCTCAATCCCCAGCGAGCCGGGCTGCACCGGGTCTTGCATAAAGTGCGCCTTGAAGAACCAGTCCGCGGCGCGCACATCTTTCTCCGCGCGCAGCACGCCCAGCTGCGCTGCGCCCGCGTCCGGCCACCAGCCCGTCACGCGGTCCAGCATCAGCAGCGGCTCGCCGGCCAGCGCAGCGCCCGCGCCACCCAGCGCCTGCGCCGCACTGCCGCGCAGCTGCCAGCTTTGCGCAGCCGGCTGCGCAAAGTATTGCGCCTCCGCCGCTGCCGCCGGCAGCCCGGCCTGGTTTGCAAATGCATCCTCCGGAAAAAATCCGAACGACGTCTCCATCGTGGCGATCACTTTGCCCGCCAGGCGCGCCTCCACCTTGAAGACCGTGATGATCATCGGCCCCAGCTCTGACCAGCTGGTCAGCTCGGTGCGCACGCGCAGCGTGCCCGTGTGCGGCAGCACTTCATCCGTCCACGTCTGCGTGCCGTCCAGGTTGCGGAAGAAGATGTCGCCCGTCTGCGCACTCGCGTCGCGCATAAAGCTGGAGAGCCAGCCGCACGGCTGCAGCAGCGCCTCCATGAACACGCACGCCGGCAGCGTGGCATTGGCGCTGCGCGCAAAGAACCAGTCGTCCGCCGCAAAATCAAACTCGCTCTCCATCCACGCGCCCGCTGCCGGCCGGCCCAGCTGCGCTGTGCACTCCACCACGCGCGTCATAAAGTGGTACGGCGGGCACGGCAGGCGCGGCAGGCGCAGCGGCCGGTCTGCGATTGCCAGCGCCGGCCCGAAGGCAGCGCTGGGCTGCCCCAGTGCACACGCCAGCAGCGAGCGGTGATTGAACTCAAAGCCCGCCAGCGTGAAGCACGCGCCGCGCTGCGTGGCCTGCAGTGCGCCGCGCTGCAGCATCTCCGCCAGCGGCCAGTCCTGCACCAGCTCCACCGAAAGCTGCTGGCACAAGAACGCCTTGTGCCCGTCCACGGAGGCCATCACCGAGGCGCGCAGCAGCGGCGTCTCGCCATCCTCAAACTCCTCCACGTACACCTCGTACACCAGCTCGCGCGAAGCCGGCACGCACTGGCCGCGGCACCACATCGTCACGTTTTCATTTTTGCCGGCCTCAAAGCGCCAGCCATCGCGCCGCAGCGTCACGCCCAGCGCCGCCATGTAAAACGCCAGCGCCTGCACCGCGCCCTCCAGCATCAGCGTGCCCGGCATGCACGGGTCATTTTTAAAGTGCCCGCCAAAAAACCACAGGTCCGGCGTGATCGCCTTCACCGCGCGCAGATAGCCGCGCCCCCACGGCCCGCCCTGCGGTTCAAAATCGGTGACTTCATCAAGAAAGCACATGTTGCCCGGCTGGATGCGCGGCGTGCGGCTGTGCGTTTCGGTCAGCTCAAAGCCCGCCCCAAAGCACTCGGCGCTGCGCCCCTCACTGAAGGCGCGCACTTGCGCAGCGGTGAAGGCGCGGCGCGTGGTCAGCGCCGCATACGGCAGCTGGCCCGCGTGGCGCAGCGCCGGCGCTGCTTCCGTGGCCGCATTCCAGATCACGCCGTCCGAGGCAGCCAGCTCCGCATCTGTAAAGAAGCCCGCCTGCCCGTGGCGCACGCTCAGGCGCACTTCGCCGTTCACGCGCAAATCAGAGCGGAAGAAAAACATGCGGATGTCGCCCAGCTGCGCATGCCCGTCAATGTGAATGTCAAACTGCAGCGTGTCGCCCGCCTTGGGCAGCGCGCCCTTGATCTCCGCCTCGCAGCCCAGCAGCCGGTACACGCGCTCGCTGCGGTTCAGCGCATCAATGCCCATCCACGAAACCAGCAGCAGGTCTGCCTGGCCCGCCTCAATTGTGATGCCCAGCGGCACGTGGCCTTCATGCAAATACCACGCATCCGGCAGCACATCGGTCTCCGTCCAGATGGAGCCGGTGCCCAGCTCGCCCGGCACGGCGTCAATCCCGGTCACGCGGTCCGCCAGCAGCATGGGCGGCATTGGCATGCGCACCTGGCGCTCAAAGCCATCCTGCCCGGCAAACGCCGGCCCGAATAATTCGGAGATATTACCGGAGGCCAGCTGCTCCAGCTGCGCGCGCGAGAACTTTGGCCCGGGACGCAACGCGCTTGGCGGCGCAAAGGGCGCGACCGTTGGGGCCAGCGCATGTGCCGTGCCATTGGCCGCGTGCGCGCGCCCGCTTTGCTGCGCTGCTGCTTGCACAAACTGCGCCGGCGGTGCGCTGCCGCCGCCACCCGCAGCAACAAATGCTTGCATCGCCAGCTCCGGCACGTACTCTGCGCCGCTCTGTGCCTGCGCCGCCACCGGCAGCGCAACTTCCGCCGCGTCACCCGCGCCCATGCTGCGCAAAAAGGCGCCATGCGCACTCGCCATCTCTTCCAGGAATAGCGCGTGCACGCGCGCCGCGTCATCCACCCAATCCAGTTCAGCGTGCGGCTCTGGCGCGGCAGCCGCAGTAAACTGCAGCGCATGCGCCGTGGCCGGCAGCGCAGCCGCCGCTGCCGCCGCAGTCGGCTTCGCAATCGCAAACAAATCGGCGCGCGTACTATGCAATGGCTGCAGCCGCGGTGCGCGCCGCATCACTGCGTTAGCGCCTGCAGCACCCGCCGCCGCAGTACCCGTCAGCTCAAGCAAAATTTCCACCACCGGCTTGCGGTGCGCCGCAAAAGTCAGCCTGGTTTTGGCAGCGCCATTGGCTGCGGGCGTGGGCGCGTGCGTCACATCCAGCAGCGCCTGCGCATCACACGCGTGCAGCAGCACTGTTTCGCTGGCGCCGCGCATGCCGGCCGCTGCCACGCGCAGCGTGCGCCCTTTGGCCGCGCCATGCTTTGCCGCCGCAGGCTGCGCTGCCGGCAGCAGCCCGCCCGCCTTCAGCGTCAGCGCTGCCGCTGCCACCTGCAGCAGCGCGTGGGCCGCGTGGCAATATCCACAGCGCTCCACCAGCGCTGCACTCCCGGCGCTCCAATCCGCAGCCGCGTCAGCCGCAGCGGCTGCGTCCGCGCCGTCAATCAAGGCATAGATCGTGTCGCCCGCGCGCATTGCATCGGCTTCGCGCTTGAGCAGCAGCATGCAGCCGCCGTCGGACACAACGCCGCCCACGGCCAGCCCGGCGCCCGCCAGCGCAGCGCGGTGCACCGGCTCCGCGCCCACATCCACCGCACCCACCAGCGCTGCATCCGCTGCGCCGCTTTGCAGCGCCTGCAGCGCCAGCTGCAGCGCATGCAAGCCGGAAAGCTGCTCGGCAGACACGGCGCAGCTGGCGCCGCCAATGCCAAACTGGCGGTTCAGGCGGTTGGCGGTCACGTTCGGCATCAAGCCCAGCGTTGTGGCAGCCACCGGCCCCGGCTGCAGCTGCTGGCGCGCAGCTTCAAAGCGTGCGCCGGCCGGCACTGCCAGCTGCACATCATCCAGAAATTCGCCGAGGCGCAGGTTCAAGCCGAAGCGGCAGGCCTCTGCATCACAGCCCATGCCCACAAACACAGCCGTGCTTTCAAACGGCACCGCCGCCACTTGCGCCAGCGCCTGATGCGCCAGCTGCAGCGCCAGCAATTGCTGCGCACCGGCCTGCTCCAGGTCTTTGGGCGGAAACGCCGCACCCTGCAGCGGCAACTGGATGGAGCGCATTGCGCCCGCAGCCGCGGGCACTGCCGCACCGGGCGCAGCCTGCAGCGCGCGCCAGAAGTCCTGCACATCCGCGCCATCCCCCGTGCGCACGGCCACGGCCACAATCGCGCAGCGTTCCGCCCGCGGCAGCGCCACGCCGCGCCCGCGCTTGGGGCGCTCCACCGTCGGGCTTTGCTCCACCAGCAGCTGCGCATTGTTGCCGCCAAAGCCAAAAGCATTGATGGCTGCGCGCCGCACACTGCGGGTCTTCCAGTCTCCCGTCTCAACTGCCGGCGCCAGCACCGTGCCGTGCAGCGCCGGGTTAAGTGCATCCAGATGCAGGATGCCGGGCTGCACGCCGGCCTGCATCGACTGCAGCACTTTGATCAGGCCGGCCACGCCCGCCACGGGCAGCAAGTGGCCCAGGTTCGCCTTCACGGAGCCCAGCGCCACGCGCTTGGCAGCGCTGAATACTTCTGCGCAACTTTGAATCTCGGTGGCATCGCCCAGCGTGGTGCCGGTGGCATGGCACTCAATCAGGTCTATGTCTTGCGGGCGCAGGCCGCTGCCGCGGAAGGCAGCCTGCATCGCGCGCACCTGCCCGGCCGCGGCTGGCACCAGCATGCCGGCGCCGCGCCCGTCGTTGGCCAGGCCCGCGCCGCGGATCACGCCCAGAATGTGGCTGCCATCCGCCAGCGCATCTTCCAAGCGCTTCAGCACCACCAGCGCTGCGCCTTCGGACGGCACCAGCCCGTCCGCCGCTGCGTGCAGCGGCCGGCTCTGCCCGCTGCTGCTCAGCGCCTGCAGCGTGGTGAAGCCGGCATGGATGGTGAGCCCGTGCACGCGCGCCACGCCGCCCGCCAGCATTACATCCGCGCGCCCGGCCGCCAGCCAGTCACACGCAAACTTGATGGCATACAGCGCCGACGCACAGGCGGCATCCACCATGAAGCCGCCGCTTGTAAACTGCAAAGACTCGCACAGCAGCTGCACCGGCAGCCCGGACATAAAGCGGTTTAGATGCTGCGCACCAGCCGGCTGCGCTGCGCCGCGCTGCGCGTGCAGCTCGGCCGCCCACACGCCGGCAGCATAGTTGTTCAGCCCGTAGGTTGGGTAAGAGAGGTTGCCGACGATGGCGCCGCTGCGCGCCGGCTGCGCTGCACTGATGCCCGCCGAGCGCATGGCTGCGGCGCCCACATGCAGCAGCCATTGAAAGTGCGGGTCAAGCCCGGCCACCAGCGCGCGCTCCAGGCGGTGCGCGCCGGGGTCAAAGATGTTTGCAAAGCCGCTAACGTAGCCGCCGCGGTCGGTGGGGATGCGCTCCGCTGCTGGCGCGTCCGCATCCGTGCGCATCAGGCGCTGCTTGTGCGCCACCTGCCATGTCTGCGCGCTGGCATGCGCCAGCAAGTCGCGCCCGGCCAGCACGCCCGCCCACAGTTCTTCCGGCGAGTGCGCGCCCGGCAGCAGGCAGGCCTGCCCGACAATCGCGATCGGCCGAAAGTCCGTCATGGCGCCGCTGCGGCTAGTAGGAATCTACCTGGAAGCACTCCACGCCGCGCAACATGCAAATCGGCGCACCCTTCGCGTCCACGCAATCAATGTCCGACACCGTGCCGGCACCAGCCTGTTCATATCCGGCCAGCTGGCAGGAAACTTTTTCGCCTTTGCGCGCCGCGCGCGTGAGCACCAGCTCCGCAATGCGCAGCGGCAGCGAGCTCTTGCCGTACGCCTGCAGCGTCCACAAAGCGGCTGCCTGCAGCGCGCCATCCAGCAGCGCCGGGCCCACATGCCAGGCGGTTGCGTCGCCGCCCGCCAGCGGCTTGTTGGCCAGCTCCAGGGTGGCAGCAGCCGCGGACCAGCCGCCCAGCTTGCTGATCACCTGCAGCTCGCGGCCATGAAAGAGGCGCCCCTCGTAGGCTGCCGCCGGCGCAAAGCCAAACTCACGCCAGCCGGCATCTTTGCGCACCGCGCCATTGAGCAGCTTGGTCTCGCCCTTGCTGAAGTCCGCCAGCGCCGTAAAGTGCGGCTTGCCGCTGGCCGCATCCACAATGCGCAGCTCCAGCGTGTGCGCGTCGCGCGTGCGCGTCGTCACCGCCAGCAGCGCCTGCTCGCGCTCCGCATCGCCAATCAGAATCGCCTTCATCACCGCCACGTCGCGCAGCGCATGCAGCGTTGCCGCCGGCCGCGCCAGCGCCGCAGCGCGGCAGAACCACTCCACCACCAGCGCCAGCGGCACCACTACTTTGCCGCGCACCACATGGTCGCGCAAAAATGGATAGCGCTGCGCACTCACCACAATCTCCACGCGGTGCTCCGGCAGCGCGGGGTCTGCGGCCGCCAGGTCCAGCCGCCCGGCGCCAATCACCACCTCCACATCTGCCGCCGTTGCGCCGCCGCCCAGCTCCGCCACAAAGGCAGCCGCACCCGCTGCATGCGCAATCAGCCCGATGCCCTGCTCCGCAAAGTGCGCGCGCAGCGCCGGCGTCACCATGCCGCCTTCCCATGGGCCCCAGTTGATGGAGCGCACCAGGCATTTGCCACCGCGCCGCACAAACTCGGCCTGCGCCACCTTGTTCAACGTTTCGTTCGCCATCGCATAATCGGCCTGGCCCACGTTGCCAAAGCGCCCGGCCACGGATGAGAACAACAGCAGCGCATCCAGTTCATCTTTGGCGGTGGCAGCCAGCAGCACCTGCAGGCCGCGCACCTTGGTGTCAAACACGCGCGCAAACTGTTCGTCGCTCTTCTCCGCAATCAGCTTGTCTGCCAGCACGCCGGCGCCATGCACCAGCACGCGGATGGGGCCGAGCTGCTTGCGCACCCGCGCCAGCACAGCCTGCACGCTGGCTGCGTCGCTGGCATCGCATGCCCAATATTCCGCAGTGCTGCCCGCTGCGCGCAGCTGCGCCAGCGTTGCCAGAATTTCGCGCCGCGCCAAAATATCACTAACGGCTGCCGCCAGCGCCTTGGGTGCCAGCTGCCGCCCCGCATTTTTCTCCGCCGTCAGCAGCGCCTGGCGCAGCGCGCCTTCCTCCACCACGCCCGCGCATTGCGCCGGCTCCGGCAACAGCTGCGTGCGGCCCAGCAATGCAAACATGGGCTGCTGCGCGCCGGCCAGCGCCAGCAGTGCTGCGGCCGTCACGCCGCGCGCCCCGCCGGTGGCCACCACCACCGTCTTTGCCGGAATGCGCCCGCGCGCTGCGGCTGCGGGTGCGCACTCGTTCAATGCCAGGCGCACGCGCGTGCCGTTCGCCGCCAGCCCGGTCTCGCGCTCGTCGCCGCCGTTCAGCAGCTCATCTGCCAGGCGCTGCCCCAGCTGCTGCGCGGGCAGCTTGCCGCACTCCAGGTCAATGCTGCGCACCGCCACTGTCGGCCACTCTTTTGCGGCGCTCTTGGCCAAGCCGGCAAAGCCGCCGTACCAGGCGCGCGGCAGCGCCGCGCTGCCCAGCCCGTAGCTGCCGCCCGTATCCTGCACAGTTACAAACACACCGCCGGCTGCCTGCAGCGCGCCAGCCGCCGCGCGCGCAGCGCTAAATGCAGCGCGTTGCGCAGCACACGCAGCGTCCACATCCGCAGCCGCACCCAAGCCGTCCAGCAATATCAACGCATCGCACGCGGCCGGCACACTGCTGCCCACTGTGGCTGCAATGCCATGCGCGCGCAGCGCAGCCGCCAGCGCCGCGCCAATGCCGCGCCCGTCATCCGTAATGAATAAATGCTGCGCGCGCTGCAAGCCGGCCAGGGCAAAGCCCGGCGCTGCGGCCGGCACGGCGCGCAGCTGATAGCGCAGCACTGGCAGCGCAGCCGCGGGCGCTGCCGCAGCAGCCGCCGCGCGCGTGCCCGCCCCAACCGGCGCTGCAGCCACCGGCGCTGCCGCACCGCTCAACTGCTGCGTCAGGTAATCCGAAATTGCCTGCAGTGTTTGCAGGCCGCCCATCACCTTCGCGTCAACCGGCGGCAGGCCCGGCAGCAACTTCTGCACCGCCGACAAAATTTCCACGCGCTTGATTGAATCGATGCCCAGGTCGGCTTCCAGCAGCATGCCCGGCTCCAGCATCTCAACCGGGTAACCGGTCTTGTCGGCCACCGTCTGCAGCACAATTGGCATCACCGCTGCCGCAGCGAACACA
>OFRD01000648.1_pt1 | contig 12998 bp, 13 predicted proteins | sample 1543041 | NCBI WGS metagenome assembly OFRD01 (sample SAMN07774234, study PRJEB24372) | wastewater metagenome | isolation source: Exp Tend CN 100WW | collected 2016-02
TGCAGCGGCATGACCTTGAATGTCAATGATGCCCAGGCGGCAGAAGCCCTGATTGGCGCGATTGTCAAAGAGCACGGCGGCCTGCAGGTGCTGGTCAACAATGCCGGCATCACGCGCGACAACCTGGCCATGCGCATGAAAGACGACGAGTGGGATGCGGTGCTCGACACCAATCTCAAGGCCGTGTTCCGCATGAGCCGTGCCGTGATGCGTACCATGATGAAGCAGCGCTATGGCCGCATCATCAGCATCACCTCGGTGGTCGGCGCCTCGGGTAATCCGGGTCAGGCCAACTATGCGGCGGCCAAGGCCGGCGTAGCGGGCATGACACGTGCGCTGGCGCGCGAGCTGGGCTCGCGCAACATCACGGTCAATTGCGTGGCCCCCGGTTTTATCGACACCGACATGACCGCCAGCCTGCCGGAAGACCAGCACAAAGCCCTGCTCAGCCAGATCCCGCTGGGTCAGCTCGGCAAACCGGCTGACATTGCGCATGCCGTGGCCTATCTGGCGTCGCCCCAGGCCGCTTATGTGACGGGGCAGGAACTGCACGTCAACGGCGGCATGTTCATGTAAGCTGGGCAACCAGACCACAACAAAACAAGCCGATTTATCCGCTCGGCAGCCGGATTAGGGCATCCACCCGAAGCCCGGCTAGAATTGCGGATTAATTTACTACCCTCTGAGTGAACCCCATGAGCGATATCGAAGCACGTGTCAAAAAAATTATTGCCGAACAACTCGGTGTGGAAGAATCCCAAGTTACCAACGAAAAAGCCTTCGTGGCTGATCTGGGCGCCGATTCCCTCGACACGGTCGAACTGGTGATGGCTCTGGAAGATGAGTTCGGTATTGAAATTCCGGACGAAGATGCAGAAAAAATCACAACGGTGCAAGCTGCCGTTGACTACGCAAATACGCACAAGAAAGCGTAAGGTTGGGTGTAAGCGGCGCACCCGCGCCGTTACGCTGACTGTGGCGGACTGTGGCCTCTAAGCGCCCAGTTCACAAGCCTGGTTTCATGCCGCTCCAGGCGGCTTTCTTTAGATCAACTACTGACTGCAAATTTCTATGTCCCGTCGTCGCGTTGTCGTAACAGGTTTGGGTTGTATCAGTCCCGTGGGCAACACGGTGACCGAGGCTTGGACCAATCTGCTGGCCGGTAAATCCGGCATTGATCTGATCACCAAGTTTGATACATCGAGCTTCTCCTGCAAAATTGCGGGTGAAGTCAAGAATTTTGACTTGAATGCTTACATTGGCGCCAAAGAAGCGCGCACGATGGACACCTTCATCCATTTTGGTATTGCTGCCGCTTGTCAAGCGGTTGCCGATGCCGGCTTGCCCACCGGCGATGCCCTGGGTGAGGAGCTATCGACCCGTATCGGTTGCCTGATTGGCTCCGGCATTGGCGGCTTGCCCATGATTGAAGAGATGCACACCGAGTATGTGAACCGGGGCGCCCGCCGCATTTCTCCGTTTTTCGTGCCCTCGACCATCATCAATATGATTGCCGGCCATGTCGCCATTCGCTTTGGCTTCAAAGGCCCGAACATGGCCATCGTCTCCGCCTGCACCACCGGCCTGCATTGCATTGGTGATGCCGGTCGCATGATTGAGTACGGTGACGCCGACATCATGATCGCGGGCGGCTCTGAGGCCACCATTTCGCCTTTGGGCATGGGTGGCTTTGCCGCCATGCGGGCCCTGAGCACCCGTAACGACGATCCCACGACCGCTTCCCGTCCGTGGGACAAAGAGCGTGACGGTTTTGTGATGGGCGAAGGCGCCGGGGTGCTGGTGCTTGAAGAGTACGAACACGCCAAAGCGCGCGGCGCCAAGATTTACGCCGAACTCGCTGGCTATGGCATGAGTGCCGATGCCGGTCACATGACCGCGCCCAATATGGACGGCCCCCGTCGCGCCATGGTCGGTGCCATGCGCAATGCCGGTGTCAATGCCGATCAGATTGATTATTTGAATGCCCACGGCACCTCCACGCCACTGGGTGACTTGAACGAATCGAATGCCATCAAGGCGGCCTTGGGTGATTCAGCGAAGAAGACGGTGGTCAACTCGACCAAGTCCATGACCGGGCACTTGCTGGGCGGCGCGGGCGGTATCGAGTCGATCTTCACGGTGCTGGCACTGCACCACCAGAAGAGCCCGCCGACCATCAATATTTTCGACCAGGATCCCGAGTGCGATCTGGACTACTGCGCCAATACCGCGCGGGATATGAAGATTGATGTCGCCCTGAAAAACAATTTCGGCTTTGGCGGTACCAACGGTTCCCTGGTGTTCAAGCGCGCGTCGTAACGTCGCCGTGACTGCGTCAGAATTGAGCTAGAAGCTGCTTGTTTTCAGTATGCAAAGCGCCCCAGCGGTAAGTTATCCGGTGGGGCGTTCGCGTTTTCAGGGCTGGCTGCTGGGTGGTGCGGTTTTGCTCGGCGTGCTGGCGGGCCTGCTGTGGTGCGAGGCGTCGGGTCTGGCAGGCTGGCGGCAGGGGCTGTATGCCCTGGCCCTGCTGGCGGCGGGCGGCGTGGCACTTCACGCTTGGCAGAGAACCCCGCAAGGTCATTTGCGCTGGGATGGTCAGCTTTGGCACTGGCGTACCGAGGCGGCGTCTGTCAACGGCGTTTTGGCTGTTCATCTTGATTTCCAGTTTTGTTTGCTGCTGAGCCTGCGCACGGATGCGGGGGCTCGGCTCTGGCTCTGGCCCGAGCGCCAGCTGGACAGGCCACAGTGGCACGCTTTGCGCTGCGCGGTATTTTCGCGCCGCCGCACGGCTGCCCCCGACGCCATCGAGGTGGATCCGGGGGCACTCTCATCGTGAACGACGATTCAACGCCGTTGCCGGCGCAAGTGCGACCCGCCAGCACGGACAGTGATGTGATGCTGGTCGAGCGCGCGGTGGCGGGCGATCAGGGCGCTTACGAGCTGCTCGTCATCAAGTACCAGCGCCGCATTCAGCGCCTGATTGGTCGCATGGTGCGCGATGTGGATCTGGTGGAAGACATTGCCCAGGAGACCTTTATCCGGGCCTACCGGGCCTTGCACCAGTTTCGTGGCGACGCCCAGTTCTACACCTGGCTGTACCGCATCGCGGTCAATACGGCCAAGAAATTCCTGCTCGAACTCAAGCGCGACCCCACGGTGTCGGAGAACGCCTTCAAATCAGATGACGACGGCGATGAAACTTCTTGGGCGGGACACGAACCAATAGCAGATGAAACCCCGGAATCGGTGCTAGCCGCCAAAGAAATTGCGGCGGCAGTGAATGCTGCGCTGGCCGCCTTGCCCGAGGATTTACGTCAGGCGCTGGTGCTGCGGGAAATTGAAGGTTTGAGTTATGAAGACATTTCAGACGTGATGAATTGTCCGATCGGCACCGTTCGCTCCCGCATTTTCCGTGCACGGGAGGCGATTTCTGCCAAAGTAAAACCGATGCTGGAGAAGCAGACCAGCAAGCGCTGGTAAGACGGGAGAAATGATGCAAAAAGCAGATGAAGACAATGAGTTGATTTCGGCGCTGGCCGATGGTCAGTTGCGCGGCGAAGAGTTTGCCCGCACGGTCGAGTGGGTGGGCGAGGCGAAAGAGGCGCAAAGCACGTGGCATGCCTACCACGTGCTGGGTGATGTCTTGCGTGCGGGCGAATCGGTGAGCAGCGCCCGCGATGCCGCTTTTGTGCAGCGGCTAAGGCAAGGTTTGCAGGCGGAGACATCCGGCACAGTGCCTGTGGTTGCTATTGATTTGATAGCTACTGACGCAATGTCTACGAGGGCTGGAGCCATGAATCATATAAATCGTGGCGGCGCCAACGCGCCCTGGTTTGGCTGGAAGCGGCTGGCGGGCGTGGCATCGCTGGCCCTGGTGGCGCTGATCGGCTGGCCGCTCGTGTTTCAGGGGCGCGCGCCGGAGGCCACGCAGCTGGCCCAGCTGCCGCAGCCGGGCAATGGGCCCGCATTGGCCGGTGCTGATACCGCTGTCATGATCCGTGACCCCCAGCTGGACGCCCTGTTGCTGGCGCACCGCCAGTTTGGCGGCACCTCGGCACTGCAGATGCCCGCAGGCTTCTTGCGCAACGCCACGTTTGAGGGCGCTTCCCGGTGAGACCGCTCCTGCCTCGCGCACGCCTGCTCAGCTGGCTGGGTCTGCTTTGCCTGACGCTGTCCGCCCTGGCGGCAGCGCAGACCCCCTCGCCAGTCGTGGCGGCCTCTGCGGTACAGGGTTCAGCGGCGGATCCCAGTGTGAGTGACTGGCTGCAGCGGGTGCATGAGGCGTCACGGGTGAGCGCGTATGTGGGGACGTTTGTGGTGTCCGCCAGCGGTACCCTGTCGAGTGCCCGCATCTGGCATGTCTGTGATGGCGAGCAGCAGTTGGAGCGCATCGAGGCCTTGTCGGGCGCGCCCCGCTCCACGTTCCGGCGCAACGATCAGGTACTGACGTTTTTGCCCGAGCGCCGCGTCGTGCTGGTTGAAAAACGCGAGTCACTGGGGCTGTTCCCGAATTTGCTGCAGGCCAGCGATGCCGCGCTGGCCCAGTTTTACCGGGCCCGAACGGTTGGCAGTGAGCGCGTGGCCGGGCTGGAGGCGCAGGTGGTGCATCTGCGTCCCGTCGACCACCTGCGTTTTGGCTACCGGGTCTGGACCGAGAAAAAAACCGGTCTGGTCGTCAAGTTGCAGACGCTGGACAGCACGGGCCATGTGCTGGAGCAGGTCGCCTTCTCCGAGCTGCAGCTGGAGGCCCCGCTCAGCATGGCCAAGCTGAGCCAGATGATGGACAACACGGCCGGCTACCAGATAGAGAAGCCGGAATTGGTGAAAACCGCCGCCGCCGCCGAGGGTTGGCGCTTGAAGCAGGCGGTGCCCGGTTTCAAAGCCATGAGTTGCTACAAGCGCCTGCTGGGCACGGCGGCCGACGCAGCGCGCGCGAATACCCTGCAATGGGTTTTTTCGGACGGCCTGGCGTCGGTCTCCCTGTTTATAGAAGCCTTTGATGCGCGGCGCCACCTCCAAGCTGGCAGCACCGCGCTGGGGGCCACTTACACGCTGACCCGCCGTCTCGGGGACTGGTGGCTGACGGCCATCGGGGAAGTGCCGCCCGACACCCTGGCCGCTTTTGCGCAGGGACTTGAGTGGAAAAAATGAAGCCCCATCTACCGCAGTCAAACCCTATGTGTGTCAAAGAAAGGTCGCTCATCATGCAACTTGCCTGGAAGAAATTAAACGCCTGTCTGCTCGCCGCTGCCTGTGTCCTGACGGCATCGGTCACGCTGCTGCCGATCGCCTCCGCCGTGGCCCAGGTACGCACCTTGCCGGACTTTACCGATCTGGTGGAGCAGGTCGGCCCCTCGGTGGTCAATATCCGGACGCTGGAAAAAGTCGCGGCCCGGCCCGGTGCGGGCGGCAGTGGCGAAGAGGAAATGCTGGAGTTTTTCCGCCGCTTTGGCCTGCCCATGCCGAATATTCCGCGCCAGGCACCCCGTCCGAACCGCCCGGCGCCGCAAGAGGAAGAGCAGCCGCGCGGGGTCGGTTCCGGTTTCATCCTGTCGGCCAATGGCCTCATCATGACCAATGCCCATGTGGTGGACGGTGCCGATGAAGTGCTGGTCACGCTGACCGACAAGCGCGAGTTCAAGGCCAAAATCATTGGCGCCGACAAGCGCAGTGACGTGGCGCTGGTCAAGATCGACGCCACGGGGCTGCCTGCGGTCAAGGTTGGCGATGTCAGTCGGCTCAAAGTCGGGGAGTGGGTCATGGCCATCGGTTCGCCCTTCGGGTTGGACAACACCGTGACCGCTGGCATTGTGAGTGCCAAGCAGCGTGACACCGGCGACTACCTGCCGCTGATCCAGACCGATGTCGCCATCAACCCCGGCAACTCGGGCGGGCCCCTGATCAATATGCGCGGTGAGGTGGTGGGCATCAACAGCCAGATTTACTCCCGCTCGGGCGGCTCCATGGGCATCTCGTTTGCCATTCCGATGGATGAAGCGGTGCGGGTCAGCGAGCAGCTGCGCGTGACCGGCCACGTGACGCGCGGGCGCATTGGCGTGCAGATTGACCAGGTCACCAAAGAGGTGGCGGAGTCCATCGGCCTGGGCAAAGCCCAGGGCGCCCTGGTGCGCAGCGTCGAGGCGGGGGCCCCGGCTGAGAAGGCGGGCGTGGAAGCGGGTGACATCATCACCCGCTTTGACGGCAAAGTGGTTGAAAAATCGAGCGACCTGCCGCGCATGGTCGGGGGCACCAAACCCGGCACCCGCAGTTCGCTGACCGTCTTCCGGCGTGGCAGCAGCAAAGAACTGACGGTCATGATTGCGGAAATCGAGGCCGACAAGCCGGTCAAAAAAGCGCCTGCCAAGGAAGAAAAAGCCAAGGCCTCCAGTGCGGCCCAGGCCCTGGGCCTGGCGGTGAGCGAGCTGACGGAGGCGCAGAAGAAAGAGCTCAAGATCAAGGGCGGCGTCAAGGTGGAGTCCGCCACCGAGGCGGCAGCCCGTGCCGGCCTGCGCGAGGGCGATGTGATTGTGCAAATCGACAATGCCGAGGTCGCCAGCCTGCGGGAGTTTGAACTGGCCGTGGCCAAGCTGGATAAAAGCAAAACCGTCAATGTGCTGTTCCGCCGGGGTGAGTGGGCGCAATACGCCGTGATTCGCCCCGTGCGCTAAACAGAAGAGGCCTCTGGGTGTTGCTTGTTGGTGCACGCTAACTTTAATTCGGGTCGCTGCCGAGTTGGTTAGAATGAAGCGGGCTCATCCTGGATGACGGGCAGTTGGCGTGGGGCGCAGTGCCCCCACAAATGATCCCTGGAGGGATCCCCACCCAGGAGCCAAAAATTATTGGTTCAAGGCGCGTCAGAATCCGACGTGCCCTTTTTCTTGTTCCCTCGTTTTAATTCAAACACTTAAGTGTCCTCGTTGATGAATCACATCAGAAATTTTTCGATCATTGCGCACATTGATCATGGCAAATCCACCCTGGCGGATCGCTTGATCCAGCGCTGTGGCGGTTTGCAGGCGCGGGAGATGGAGGCGCAGGTGCTGGACTCGATGGATATCGAGAAAGAGCGCGGCATCACCATCAAGGCCCAGACGGCGGCGCTGAAATACAAAGCACTCGATGGCCAGGTTTACAACCTGAACCTGATCGACACCCCTGGCCATGTGGACTTTTCCTACGAGGTGAGCCGCTCCCTGTCCGCCTGTGAAGGCGCCTTGCTGGTGGTCGACTCCAGCCAGGGCGTGGAAGCACAAACCGTGGCCAACTGCTACACCGCGCTGGAGCTGGGCGTCGAGGTGGTGCCGGTGTTGAACAAGATGGATCTGCCCAACGCCGATCCGGACAACGCCAAGGCCGAAATTGAAGATGTGATCGGCATTGATGCCACCGATGCCATTCCCTGCTCGGCCAAAACCGGCATGGGCATTGACGAAATTCTGGAGGCCGTGGTGGCCCGCATTCCGCCCCCCAAGGGCAATCCCGATGGCCCGCTGCGCGCCATGATTGTGGACAGCTGGTTTGACACCTATGTCGGCGTCGTGATGCTGGTGCGCGTGGTCGATGGCCGCCTGGGCAAGGGTGAGCGCTTCAAGATGATGGCCACCGGCACCATGTACAACGCCGACAGCCTCGGCGTGTTCACCCCGGCCAATGAGTCGCGTGATTCGCTCGAAGCGGGTGAGGTGGGTTACATCATTGCCGGTATTCGCGAGTTGCAGGCCGCCAAAGTGGGTGACACCATCACCCTGATCAAAGCCGGTACCGGCGGTGCGGCGTTTACCGCCACCGAGCCGCTGCCCGGTTTCAAGGAAATCCAGCCGCAGGTGTTTGCCGGTTTGTACCCGACCGAGGCGAATCAGTACGAAGGGCTGCGCGACAGTCTGGAGAAGCTCAAGCTCAATGACTCGTCGCTGCACTACGAGCCTGAAGTCTCGCAGGCGCTCGGCTTTGGCTTCCGCTGTGGCTTTTTGGGCCTGCTGCACATGGAAATCGTGCAGGAGCGACTGGAGCGCGAGTTTGACCAGGATCTGATCACCACCGCACCGAGCGTGGTGTACCAGGTGGTGGGGGTTGATGGCGAGGTGCGCATGGTCGAGAACCCGTCCAAGATGCCCGATCAGGGCCGCATGGACGAGATTCGCGAACCCATCGTCACCGTCCATTTGTACATGCCGCAGGACTACGTGGGCGCCGTCATGACGCTGGCGAACCAGAAGCGTGGCGTGCAGCTGAACATGGCCTACCACGGTCGCCAGGTGATGCTGACCTACGAGATGCCGCTGGCGGAGATCGTGCTCGACTTCTTTGACAAGCTCAAATCGCAGTCGCGTGGTTACGCCTCGATGGACTACGAGTTCAAGGAATACCGGGCCGCCGATGTGGTGAAGGTTGATATTTTGCTCAACGGCGAAAAGATTGATGCCCTGTCCATCATCGTGCACCGCACCCAGTCGCAGTTCCGGGGCCGGGCGGTGGTGGCCAAAATGCGTGAAACCATTTCGCGCCAGATGTACGACGTGGCGATTCAGGCCGCCATCGGCTCCAACATCATTGCCCGTGAATCCATCAAGGCGCTGCGCAAGAACGTGATTGCCAAGTGCTACGGCGGTGATATTTCACGCAAGCGCAAACTCCTTGATAAACAAAAAGAGGGTAAAAAACGCATGAAGCAAATCGGATCGGTGGAAGTGCCGCAAGAAGCATTTCTGGCCATTTTGCGGGTGGACGGCTGATGCAAGTTCTGACCTCCTTTATTCTGGCGGGCTTCGTCGGTTACGCCGGGGCCTGGTACATGGGCCTGGTCGAAGGCAACTTTGCCCTGCTCCTGTTTCTGGCCACCCTGGTGACCGGCCTGTACTGGCTGGCCGAGCGGCTGTACTTTCTGCCGCAGCGGCAAAAAGCGGCCGCCCAGCTGGACGCCGAGTATGTGCAGCGCCGGGATGCGCTGCGCCAGCAGGGTATCACCCAGGTGGATGCCGATGTGTCCGAGGGCCGCAACCGTATCCTGGCCCAGCCCTGGTGGCTGGACTGGACGGCGGGCCTGTTCCCGGTGATCATTGCGGTGTTTTGCCTGCGCTCCTTCCTGTTTGAACCGTTCAAGATTCCGTCCGGCTCGATGATTCCGACCCTGCTGGTGGGCGACCTGATTCTGGTCAACAAGTTTCACTACGGCGTGCGCCTGCCGGTGCTCAACAGCAAGCTCACCGACGGCTCACCCGTGCAACGCGGTGACGTGATGGTGTTTCGCTACCCGCCCAAGCCCAGCCTGGATTACATCAAGCGGGTGGTGGGCGTGCCGGGCGACGAGGTGGCCTACCTCAACAAGCGCCTGACCATCAACGGAAAAGCGATCGAGACGAAAGCGCTGCCGGAGTTCTTCGATGAAGACATGATGCGCTATTTCAAACAGTATGAAGAAAAGCTGGGCGATAAAACGCACCGCCTGCTCAACGACGACGATCGTCCCGCCTTTGTGCCGGGGGTCGACGATTTTGCCTTCAAGCAAAACTGCCATTACAACGTGCAGGGCGTGACGTGCAAAGTGCCCGAGGGCCACTACTTCATGATGGGTGATAACCGCGATAATTCGCTCGATTCACGCTACTGGGGCTTTGTGCCCGACAAGAACATTGTCGGCAAGGCCTTTTTTGTCTGGATGAACTTTGGTAGCCTGAAACGTATCGGATCCTTCAATTGAAATTTCCTGGCTTGCCAAGGAGGCGTGTATGACGGTTCAATTCAAATCCAGGCAGCGCGGGCTGTCTTTTATCGGGCTCTTGTTTGTCGGTGGCGTGCTGGCCTGTGCGGGTGTCATCACGGCGCAAATCGTGCCCACCGCCATTGAGTACCAGGCGGTACAAAAAGCGGTCAACAAGGCGCGCGAGGGCAATACCGTGGCGGAAGTGCGCAGCATTTTCGACAAGGCGACGGCCGTTGACAACATCAGTTCTGTGACAGGCAAGGATCTGGAGGTCACCAAAGAGGGCGACAAGATCGTCGTCAGCTTTGCCTACCAGCGCGAAATCCATCTGGCCGGGCCGGGTTACCTGACCCTGAAATATGCCGGTCGCTCCAAGTAATGCAACCCAACTAAAAAATATGAGAGATATGAACGCGTGAATGACGGCTTGATAGCGTTGCAGGCCCGCTTGCAACATGAATTTTTGAACCCGGCTTTATTGCTGCGGGCCGTGACGCACCGCAGCTTCGGCGCCGACCATTACGAGCGGCTGGAGTTCCTGGGCGACTCGGTGCTGAACCTGGCGGTGTCGGATCTGCTGTATGCGCGTCTGACGGCGCTGCCTGAAGGCGACTTGTCGCGCATCCGCGCCAACCTGGTCAAGCAGGACACCTTGCATGCGCTGGCGCTGGAGCTGGGCTTGCCGGGGGTGATGCGACTCGGCGAGGGCGAAGCCCGCTCCGGTGGCCGCCAGCGGCCCTCAATCCTGGCCGATGTGCTGGAAGCCCTGATTGGCGCGGTCTATCTGGATGCCGGTTTCGAGGCCGCCAAAAATCTGGTGCTGCGCCTGTACAAATCGGTTGAAATCAACCCGACCATGCAAGCCATTGGCAAAGACCCCAAAACCGAGCTGCAGGAATGGCTGCAGGGCCGAAGAATGAATTTGCCGCTGTACCGGGTCGCCGGGACGCAGGGCGCGGCGCACAAGCAGACCTTTGTCGTCGAATGTGAAATTATCGAACTCCAACTCTCCGAACGTGGCACGGGCGTCTCCCGCCGTGCTGGCGAACAGGCCGCAGCTGCCGCGATGCTGCAAACAATCAAGGCCAAGGCCACATCATGACTACTACTAAAATCATAGCTGCTCAGGCAGAAGACACGGGGGCCGAAGGCCAAACTGACATTGAAAGCATGCTCAAAAGCATGCGTGTCGCGGCACCTGCGGCAGGGCCCGTGGCAGGCCAGCGTTGCGGCCTGATCGCCATCGTCGGCAAACCCAATGTCGGCAAATCGACCCTGATGAACGCCCTGGTCGGTCAAAAAATCAGCATCACCTCGCGCAAGGCGCAAACCACGCGCCACCGCATCACCGGCATCCACAGCCAGGGCGCGACCCAGTTTGTGTTTGTCGATACGCCCGGTTTCCAGACCCGTCACAACAACGCGCTGAACCGCTCGCTGAACAAAACCGTGCTCGGCGCGGTCGGCGATGTGGATCTGATTCTGTTCGTGGTCGAAGCCGGCATGTTCAACCAGGCCGATGCCAAGGTGCTGGCCCTGCTGAGCAAAGAGGTGCCGACCCTGCTGGTGGCCAACAAGCTTGATCAGGTGAACCGCCGCTCCGACATTGCGCCCTGGCTGCAGGAAATGCAGCAGCGCCACACCTTTGCCGAGTTTGTGCCGATGTCGGCCAAGAACGCCAAAGACATCGAGCGCATGCTGGGCATTTGCGAAAAATACCTGCCCGAGCAGGCCTGGTGGTACGCCGAGGACGAACTGACCGACCGCAGCGAAAAGTTCCTCGCCAGCGAGACGGTGCGTGAAAAGCTGTTCCGCCTCACCGGCGACGAGCTGCCCTACACCTCCACCGTCATCATCGACAAGTTCGAGGAAGAAGCGGGCCGTGGCAAAACCAAGCGCCTGCTGCGCATTGCCGCCACCATCGTGGTCGAGCGCGACACCCACAAAGCCATGGTGATTGGTGACAAGGGTGAGCGCATCAAGCGCATCGGCATGGAAACCCGCGTCGAGCTGGAAAAAGCGCTCGACTGCAAGGTGTTCCTCGAAATGTGGGTCAAAGTGCGTTCCGGCTGGGCCGACGACGAAGCCCGCGTGCGTTCCTTCGGCTACCAGTAAGCCGTCAAGCCCGCCGTGGCCACTGCGCGGATCTCGGACGAACCCGCCTACGTTCTGCACCGCTACGACTGGAGCGAGTCGAGCCTGATTCTGGAGGTGTTCACGCGCCACCATGGTCGCATTGCGCTGGTGGCCAAGGGCGTCAAACGCCCGACGTCGAGCTTTCGCCCGGTGCTGCTGCCCTTGCAGCCGCTGCACCTGGCGTTTGGCGGCGATGCCGAAATCCGCACCCTCAAAGCGGCCGAGTGGCAGGGCGGCCACGTCATGCCGACCGGCGATGCGCTGATGTCGGGCATCTACCTCAATGAACTGCTGCTGACCCTGCTGGCGCGCGACGACCCGCACCCCGGCCTGTTTGATCTTTACACCGACGTGGTGCAGATCATTGCCTCCGAGCACGGCGAGGCGCTGCAACCCGCCCTGCGCGCGTTCGAGTTGCTGTTGCTGCGCGAAATCGGCCTGCTGCCGCTGCTCGACGCCCAGACCATGACGCTGCGCGAGCTGGAGCCCAGGCACCGCTACAGCCTGGTGCCCGAAGGCGGCCTGCGCCAGACCCCGTCGACCAACCGCGCCAGCCTGAGCGGCGCGCAGTGGCAGGCGCTGCAAACCTCGCTGGCACCGAATGTACCGTTCATCACCACCTTGCGCGCCTGCGCCGAGGTGATGAACGAGCTCAAACCCCAGTTGCGCAGCTTGCTCAATTACCATTGCGGGGTAAGCACCCTGCGCACGCGGCAAATGATGATCGACCTGCAATCCCTATAGACCTATGACCCCCACGCTTTCCACTCCGTGTAATACGCTGCCCCCCGAGGGGGCTTCCTCGCCTTTGGGCGGCCAGGCGGCTCGAACCGCCCTCTCGGTCAACCTCAACAAAGTGGCCCTGGTGCGCAACACGCGCCACCTCGGCATTCCCAGCGTCACGCGGGCCGCCACGCTGTGCCTGCAGGCCGGTGCGGGCGGCATCACGGTGCATCCGCGCCCGGACGAGCGCCATATCCGCGCCGACGATGTGCGTGATCTCGCCGAGCTGCTCAAGGCCTGGCCGGAGCGTGAATTCAATGTGGAAGGCAACCCGTTTCACAACCTGATGGACTGCGTGCGTGACTTGCGCGAGCGCCAGCTGCCGGTACACCAGGTCACCTTTGTGCCCGACAGTGAAGGCCAGTTCACCAGTGACCCC
>OFRD01000649.1_pt1 | contig 12998 bp, 9 predicted proteins | sample 1543041 | NCBI WGS metagenome assembly OFRD01 (sample SAMN07774234, study PRJEB24372) | wastewater metagenome | isolation source: Exp Tend CN 100WW | collected 2016-02
TTTAACAGATGCCATTGTTTGGGACAAAGGCAATCGCTACACCTTCCGTTTGCGCCCCAGCACTTACATGCAAGCCGCCATGTTGGTGGAGGAAGCAGCGAAGCTGCCTGCCAAGCGCTGGGCCACCTTGGCACCCAATTACGAGTACGGACAAAGTGCCGTTGCCAGTTTCAAAGAATTGTTAAAGGCCAAAAGACCCGATGTTGAGTTTGTGGGCGAGCAGTGGCCCGCACTTGGAAAAATTGATGCAGGCAGCAGCTTGAGTGCGCTTATGCAAAGCAAACCCGATGCTATTTTTAATGTGACCTTTGGCGCCGACTTGGCCAAGCTGGTGCGTGAGGGCAACCAGCGCAGCATTTTCCCCAAGGTACCCGTGGTGTCCATGTTGTCTGGCGAGCCCGAATACCTAGAGGTGTTGAAAGATGAAACACCCAAGGGCTGGATTGTGACGGGCTATCCGTGGGACCAAATTGACACCAAGGAACATGCTTCCTTTGCGGCCAACTATTACAAGAAATTCAGAGAGAACCCCAAGGTGGGGTCTGTGGTGGGCTATGCCACCATGCAAGCTATTTTTGCGGCCATTAAAAAAGCAGGCAGCACTGACAACGAGAAGTTGGTGTTGGCCATGCGGGGTCTGAAATTCAGCACGCCGTTTGGTCCCGCTGAGTTTCGGGCCATTGATCAGCAGTCCACCATGGGTGCGTTTGTGGGCAAGCTAGATCTGCGCGGCAATCAAGGCACCATGACGCAATGGCGTTATGCCGATGGCAAAAACTACCAGCCTACCGATGCCTATGTGAAGTCTCGCAGGCCTGCCGCTGCACAGCAATGAACTTAGCCAAATCTTGAGGCCGCCATCAGTTTAGCCAATGATGCGGCCATGGGCAAAGGCTCGTGGTTCAAGTGCGCGGCCAACAGTTCGCCGCACAACACCGACCAACTGATGCCTCTTGCGCCCATGCCTGTGCACACATTCAAGCCTTTGAATTCAGGATGTGCAAACTCACCCACGGCGGGCAGTCGGTCTGGCAGCGCCATGCGAATGGCGGCCCAAGATGAGGTCTTTTCAAGATCGATGTGAAGGATGTCGTCTTGAAATTCAGGCATGAGTTCAGCCCATTGTTGTCTGTTAGTCAACTGGTCTGCTTCACGGGTTTGTAAATCAAAGTCGTTGCGTTGAAAGCTAGAGCCCACAATCCAATAAGGCTCGTCCATATCTTCAGAGATAGCTTGGAGGTTGCCGATGTAACTGCCATGACCATTGACTGGAAACTCTGGTAGTTTGTTGCGCAGTTGAACAGGCAATAGGCTCATAGGGCCCAAAGAAACTTGACCACGCAAGGCTGTAGCGGGCAGGTGAGGACGAGGACGTTCCTGAGTTTGCAATTCAACGCTGTCAATCAAGAATTGGCCATCGTAGGCGCTGGCAATGATGACCTGAGGTGCTTGTGCAATGACAAGCCCTGTGGCATCAAGACACTGCCATTGATTGTTTCTAGAAATGAGTTTAGCAACCGTGCTTTGCGTTGACAAACGGATGTTGCGATGCCGGAGTTGAGCCTTTACCAAAGCTTGAGTTTGAATCCAACCGGCTATGCCGTGCCACAGTGCCGGTGTACTTTGATTCAAACCTGACGCCTGCTTTTGCAATTCGCTGGCCTGTGTGCTCCACTCATGGCCAGCAGCAGGCCACAAGCTGCCTTCGGGCAATTGTCTTTTGCCAGCATAACGATGTTCAAGCAGATGAGAAACTTGCCATTCAAGGCCATGCTTTAGTAGCTCTTGTGCACGTTGTTGGGTGGCGCGCACACCATCTCGCGTAATGCGTGACAGCACATTGTTGTCAGGCGAAACGTGGGTTGCAAAGATACCAGCGGGCAAGCCAGAAGCGCCTGCACCCAATGCATGCGCTTTGTCGAGCACTTCAACTTGCCAGCCTCTGAGCGCCAAACTGTGAGCCACAGCCGAGCCTGCTAAACCTGCGCCAATGACAATGGCATCAACTTGAGGTTTTGATTTTGCAATGATCTCAGCTTTGGCACGATGGCGCAGTGAGGTTTTCACTTCCCAAGTTGGGCGATAACAAGCTGACGATGTTGCCTCATCCAAAATGAAGCCAACACTTTGAAGCTCATTGACGAGACTGTCTTGGGGGTCACGCCATTTGATTTGAGACCCCACTTGAGACAAGCGTGCCAAAGTTTTGGCGCCCCATGGCGCTAGGTGGTCAACGCAAATGCTGTCTGCCGCGATGTCAATTTCTTTGGCAATATGGGGTGCTGCGCCAATGCACAAAGTCAATTGAACGCATCCACCTTCAAAAGAAATTCGGTGAACGCCGGGCAGCAGGCCATAGCAAACTTGCGCCAGCTCAGTGGGAAGGTCTGTGGGTGCTTCGCTGGTGAAGGCGGTGAAAAAAAGACGGGGTGCTGAGTTAGGATTTGATTGCCAAACTTTGACAGCTTCAAGAAAAGACTCGCCGCGCCCAAACGAGGTTTCTAGAGCGTGCCAAGTTGTTTGGCAAGCGGTTCTGCTTTTCCAATGACTGGCGTGAAAATTAGGGGTTGGTGGGAGGGACATAACCTTGGGCGGCATCGGCGCCAGATCCAAAGAAATGGTTCTCCATTTGACGGGCCAAGTACTGACGAGCGCGAGCGTCTGCCAAATTTAAGCGATTTTCGTTGACCAACATGGTTTGGTGCTTAAGCCAGGCAGCCCAAGCTTCTTTGCTGACGTTTTCCCAAATGCGTTTGCCCAAGTCACCCGGATAGGGTGGAAAGTCTAGCCCTTCGGCTTCGGTTTCCAATTTGATGCATTTAACTGTGCGCGCCATGATGTTCCTTGATTTATTCTAAAGATGAGGTGGGTATAGGGATATAAAATTATTGTATTTCCATTACAGGCCAATAAGCTTGAAAATGGCTTGTTTTGTTTAAATCCCTAAGTTTATGAGTGCATTTTTAGAAGAAAAAGTCCTGAGTGTTCATCATTGGACAGATCGTTTGTTCAGTTTCACCACCACGCGCGATCAGGCGCTTCGCTTTTCCAATGGCCATTTCACCATGATTGGCCTGAGGGGTGACAACGGTAAACCCTTGTTGCGCGCCTACAGCATTGCCAGTGCCAATTATGAAGAGCACCTTGAATTTTTGAGCATCAAAGTTCAAGACGGGCCCTTAACTTCCAAATTGCAACACATTCAAGTGGGCGACACCATTGTGGTCGGACGCAAACCCACAGGCACACTGCTCATTGATTACCTCACGCCCGCAAAACGTTTGTACCTGATTGGCACTGGCACGGGCCTGGCACCCTTCATGAGCATCATTCGCGATCCCGAAACCTACGAGCGATTTGAGCAAGTGGTCTTGTTGCATGGTGTGCGAGAAGTGAAAGAGTTGGCCTACCACGACTTCATTACCAAAGAGTTGCCGCAAAATGAGTTTTTAGGCGAGATGGTCAGCAAGCAACTGTTGTACTACCCCACCGTCACGCGTGAAGCGTTTGAGCACCAAGGCCGCGTGACAGAGTTGCTTGAAAACGGCACCATCAGTTCAGACCTCGGCATTCCTGTTTTAAATCCCGCAGAAGATCGGGTCATGATTTGTGGCAGCCCTGAAATGTTGCGCGACCTCAAAGCATTGTGTGAAAAACGCGGCTTTGTAGAAGGCAACACCAGTATCCCTGGGCAGTTCGTGATAGAACGTGCTTTTGTTGAAAGCTAATTCTTGAAAAATTTATCGACGCAGCGTTGGCTTGCCCTGCTTGCTGCAGGGTGCTTGGCCATGTTGGCATTTGGCATTGTTTATTTGCAAAACCATTTGGGCTTAGAGCCTTGCCCCATGTGCATTGTTCAGCGCTACGCCCTGATCGGTGTCATTGTGTGGTGTCTTTTGGGCATCAGCTCAAATGCGCCGGTGCGCACATTGGCTATGACATGGCTCATTGCAATCACTTCGGGTTTTGGAGCCTTCGTGGCTGCGCGTCAATCTTGGCTTCAGTGGTACCCACCCGAGGTGGTGTCTTGCGGGCGCGATTTTTACGGCATGATTGAAAACTTCCCGCTTCAGCGAGCCATTCCCATGATTTTCAAGGGCAGTGGCGATTGCACCAAAATCGATTGGATATTTCTGGGGGGCTCTATCGCCAATTGGTCGTTTGCCGTTTTCATGGGCATCTTTTTTCTGATGATCTATCTGCGACTGCGTGACGGCTTGTTGAGAACGACTCCCAACCTTGAATCCTTAGAACCCCTTAGCTGAGTTTTTTAACCAGCACTTGGCTGCGGCGGTCCCAGTTGTATTTGCGCTTGCGGCCCTCAGGCAACCAGTCGGGATCCATTTGCACAAACCCGCGCTTAATGAACCAATGCATGGTGCGAGTGGTGAGCACAAAAATACTGTCCAAGCCCATAGCGCGAGCACGTTGCTCGACGCGTTTCAATATTTTCTCACCATCACCTTGGCCCTGCGATTGGGGTGATACCGTGAGGGCCGCCATTTCGGCGGTCTTGGCTTCAGCATACGGATACAGCGCAGCACAGGCAAAGATCACCCCGTCGTGCTCAATGATGGTGTAGTGGTCAACATCGCGTTCAATTTCTGTTCGATTGCGCTTCACCAAGGTGCCATCGTTTTCGAAGGGTTCAATGAGCTGAAGAATGCCGCCAACATCGTCCGATGTGGCTTCTCTTAATTCTTCCAGTTTTTCATCAATCACCATGGTGCCAATGCCATCGTGCACATAAATTTCTAGCAACAAGGCCCCATCGACTGCAAACGGCAAGATATGGCTGCGTTCAACGCCATCCTTGCAAGCCTTCACGCAGTGTTGCAAATAAAAGCCGATGTCAGTAGGTGTGAGCGCTGGGGGCAGTTTTTTCAACAAACTTTCTGCAGCAGCCAAAGGCAACTCGGTGTCAATGGGATTGTCTTCAGATTCAGGCTCTTCAGGGTTGATGCGCAGACCTGGAATTTCAGTCAAGAAAATAAGTTTGTCAGCTTGAAGTTCAATGGCCACGCTGGTGGCCACTTCTTCCATCGACAAATTAAAAGCTTCACCCGTTGGCGAAAAACCAAAGGGCGAGAGCAAAACCATGGCGCCCATTTTGAGGGTCTGGGTAATGCCAGCGACGTCAACTTTGCGAACCAGACCTGAGTGCTGAAAATCTACGCCATCGACAATGCCAACTGGGCGTGCGGTCAGAAAATTACCACTGATCACTCGCACCGTAGAACCTGCCATGGGCGTGTTGGGTAAGCCTTGGCTGAAGGCCGCTTCAATTTCATAGCGCAGTTGGCCGGCGGCTTCTTGCGCGCAATCTAGCGCCACCTCGTCGGTGATGCGAATGCCTTGCGAGTATTTGGGAACATGGCCCTTGGCCATGAGTTGCTCATTGACTTGAGGCCTAAAGCCATGGACCAGCACAATCTTCACGCCCATGCTTTGAATCAAGGCCAAATCTTGGGCCAAGTGTTGTAGCTTGCCTGCTGCGATGGCTTCACCTGCAATGCCCACGACAAAGGTTTTGCCACGGTGCATGTGGATGTAGGGTGCCACCGAGCGAAACCAAGGTACGAAGGTGAAGTTAAAGACAGTAGACATGAGCTTGTGGGTCTCTAGAAAGGGTCCAAGAAAGCGGATAATTCAAGGCTTACGCCATCCCTGATTTTTACAGAAGTTTTGCCATTGTCCGCTACCCCCTTGAAAATCGAGTTTCCCGAGTCTTTGCCGGTGTCGGCAAAGCGCGACGAAATCGCTCAAGCCATGTCGGATCATCAGGTCATCATCGTCTGTGGCGAGACGGGATCGGGCAAAACCACTCAGTTACCGAAGATCGCTTTGGCCCTTGGCCGCGGCAAGCTCAATGCCGTGGCAGGCCAGCGAGGCAAATGGATCGGACATACGCAGCCTAGGCGCATTGCAGCCAGCAGCGTGGCCAAACGCATTGCCGAGGAGCTTAAAACGCCACTGGGCGATGTGGTGGGCTACAAAATTCGATTTCAAGACCGCTTGTCCAAGGATGCCTCGGTCAAGCTCATGACAGACGGTATTTTGTTGGCCGAAACGCAAAACGACCCGCTTTTAGAAGCCTACGACACCCTGATCATTGACGAAGCCCACGAACGAAGTCTGAACATTGACTTCTTGTTGGGCTACTTGCGTCAAATCTTGCCGCGCCGACCCGACCTCAAAGTGGTGGTCACATCGGCCACCATCGATGCCGATCGTTTTGCGCGGCACTTTGCTTCCAGCAAGGGGCCCGCGCCGGTCATCATGGTTTCTGGCAGAACCTTTCCGGTTGAGATGCGATGGCGTCCGTTTGAAGAGACGCGTGAGCACGACTTGAACGATGCCATTGCCGAGGCTGTCGACGAACTTTGGACAAGCAATGCTGCTGGTGACATCTTGGTCTTCTTGCCAGGTGAGCGTGAAATTCGAGAAGCAGCTGACCATTTGCGCAAGCACTTATCTCACAGCGCTATCACGCGGGGAGCTGAAGTACTTCCCTTGTTTTCGCGCTTGTCGCAAGCCGATCAAGAGCGGGTGTTTGATACGCATTCAGGAAGGCGCATTGTTTTGGCCACCAACGTGGCCGAAACCTCACTCACAGTGCCAGGCATTCGGTATGTGATTGATGTGGGTACCGCCCGCGTGAAGCGCTACAGCCTGCGCAGCAAGGTGGAGCAGCTCATGGTGGAGCCTATCAGCCAAGCGGCGGCCAATCAGCGCGCAGGCCGGTGCGGTCGTGTGGCCAACGGCATTTGCATTCGTCTCTACGAAGAAAAAGATTTCAACGGCAGGCCCCGTTTCACCGATCCAGAAATTTTGCGATCCTCTTTGGCGGGTGTGATTTTGCGCATGAAGTCATTGCACCTAGGGGTGGTCGATGACTTTCCGTTCATTGAAGCACCGTCCAAACGCGCCATCACCGATGGCTACCAATTGTTGGCTGAACTGGGTGCCGTGACCGAGGCCAATGAGCTCACGCGCACGGGCGCTGAATTGGCCAAGTTGCCCTTAGACCCTCGGGTGGGCCGAATGATTTTGGAAGCACGCGACAGACAAGCTTTAGACGAAGTCTTGGTCATTGCCAGTGCTTTGTCGGTGCAAGACGTCCGTGACCGACCTTTAGAGGCGCAGTCGCAAGCCGATCAGGCGCATGTGAAGTTTGACGACGAGAAAAGCGAATTCACGGGTTATTTGAAATTGTGGAAATGGTTGGCTGATGCACGCGGTGGTAAATCACCTGCTGGTTCAGAGCACAAGTTAAGCAATCGCCAATATGAGCAGTTGTTGCGTCAAAATTTTGTCAACATTCGGCGTGTGCGTGAATGGCGCGACACGCACACACAGTTGCACACCACTGTGGCGGAGCACCGTTGGCAATTGAACGCCAAGCCTGCAAGCTACGAGCAAATTCACATGTCAATGATGGCCGGTTTGCTAGGCAACGTGGGTTGCAAACAAGACGATGAAGACGTTTATTTAGGCGCGCGTGGTATCAAGTTTTACCGCCATCCGGGCGCGCACTTGTCCAAGAAGCCAGGCCGCTGGACCGTGGTGTCTGAGTTGGTAGAGACCACACGTTTGTTTGGCCGTGGCATTGCCAACATTGAGCCCGCATGGCTGGAACAAGTCGGTGCTCATTTGTTGCGCAAGCAACTTTTAGATCCGCATTGGGAAAAGAAGTCGGGTGAAGTGATTGCGCTCGAGCGCGCCACACTGTATGGCTTGGTGGTTTACAGCGGCAGGCGTGTGCCATTTGGCAAAGTCGATCCGCAAACGGCCCGCGAAATTTTCATTCGCGAAGCTTTGGTTCAAGGGCAATGGGAAACCAATCTGACGTTCTTGGACGCCAATCACAAAATGATTGCCAAAGTGGAAGAGCTGGAACACAAATCCCGCAGGCAAGACGTGTTGGTAGACGATGAACTGATCTATGCGTTTTACGACCAACAAATTCCAGCCGATGTCTGCTCTGGCCGTTTACTAGAAGCTTGGTATAAAAATGAAGTGAAGCGCCAGCCCAGTTTGCTGGTCCTAAGCCGTGAAGAATTGATGCGCCACGAAGCGGCGGGCATTACCACGCAAGCCTTTCCCAAAACTCTTCGCTTGGGCGGCACCGATTGCACAGCCACTTATTTGCATCAGCCTGGCGATGCACGCGATGGCGTCACGGTCACGGTGCCTTTGTTTGTATTGAATCAAGTGAGCGAAGAGCGTTGTGAGTGGTTGGTGCCAGGTTTGCTCAAGGACAAAATTCACGCATTGCTTAAAAGCTTGCCCCAAAAGCCGCGTACCCGATTTGTGCCATTGCCAGATTCTGCTGCCAAGTTGGCCGAGACATTGGGTGTGCCAGAAATTTTTGGAACAGGCTCATTGACTGACGTCCTTTTGAAGAAAGTGCGCGACATCACCAGTCTGGATGTCAAGCGCGCAGACTTTAAATTAGACATGCTCAGCCCGCACTTGTTCATGAACTTGTGTGTGGTCGACGAACATGGCCGACAACTGGGCATGGGTCGCAATCTCGGCGCCCTCAAAGCCGATTGGGGCTCGCAAGCACGTGGCGCTTTCCAAGCGCTGGCACAGCTCAGAGTGCAATCAACCGGTGGTGCAACGGGCAGTGGAACGCTAAAGGCAACTGATGCCAAGGACCCACACGCTTCGCAAGCTGCGGCCAGTGTTTCAGCAAATGCAGCCAAGCCAGGTTCATCTGCCTTCGGGGCCAAGTCAGGCCAGAAGACGGCCATTGCGCAGCAGCGCTACACGTCATGGACCTTTGGTGATTTGCCAGAACTCATGGAGATCAACAAAGGCGGGCAAAGCTTGATTGGGTTTCCTGCCTTGGTGGACCTGAACGACGCGGTGCAAATTGAGGTGTTTGACGAACTCGAAGTGGCAACTCAAAAACACCGCGAAGGCTTGCGCCGTTTGTTTGCCTTGCAAATCAAAGATGCCTTGAAGTATTTGGAAAAGAACATTCCTGAGTTACAAAAAATGGCAGTGGCCTACATGCCCTTAGGGACGGCAGATGAGTTGCGTCAGCAGATCATTGAAGTGGCTTTGGACCGTGCCTTCCTCATGGACCCTTTGCCATCAGATGAGCTCAGCTTTAAGAAGCGCATTGACGAGGGGCGAGGGCGCTTGACCCTGATTGCCAATGAGGTGGCCCGTTTGGCGGGTGTCATTCTGATTGAATTTGCTGTAGCCACTCGCAAAATAAAAGACACCAAAAATGCACCCGAGGCCACAGCCGATTGTGCCCAACAGTTGCAACGCTTGGTGCCCAAACGATTCTTGGCGCTCACACCTTGGACGCAGCTGCAGCACTATGCACGGTACTTGAAGGCCATTGTGTTGCGCTTGGAAAAATGGCGTGCCGATCCTGCACGCGATGGCGCTAAGTTGTTGGAGCTCAAACCACAAGAGCAGCGCTATTGGCGTTTGGTAGCCGAGCGCAAAGGTGCGGTTGACGACCGCATGCTGGAGTTCAGATGGCTGCTTGAAGAGCTGCGCGTGAGTTTCTTTGCACAAGAATTGCGCACGCCACAACCTGTGAGTGTGAAGCGCCTTGACAAGGCTTGGACGCAGTTAAATCACTGAGTCTTTGGTCAAGTTAAATTAGAGTGCTTTGGGCAAAGTCATCAAGGGGATGTCTTTGTCTGCTGCCAATTTGTCCAATTGTTGTCTTGTCTTGCTGGCCAAAAAGCTTGCAATGGTGTCGTGCGTTGACTTGGCATACAAGGTCTTATCGTGTTTGACCACAATGCCTGCGGCTTCGCACAATGACTTTGCAAAATGCGGCTCTAATGCAGCCACAGCCACGCGGCCGTTTTTGCAGGCGTACATGTTGTAGCCAGCGTGCGCACCGCCCACTGCGCCCTTGGGCAAGGTCATGCCCCATTGTCGTGGCAGGGCCAACCAAGCGGCTGCGTCGCTCAGCGCCACTTCGTGGAAGATGCCTTGACCCGAGCTGCGTTGCTTTAAGACGGCTTTTAAAACGGCCTCGCTGGCCATCAAGGCGCCGCCCATGTCGGCAAATAAACTGGCTGGCAATGTCATGCCAGGCACCAAGTTGACTTCGGCTTGATAAGTTAAATCATGCCCTGGAATTTCAGCCAACAGGCCAGGGGCTCCGACCAGGGTGATGCAGCTGAGGTTCGGGTATTGTTTGTGCAATGTCTTCCAGCTCAAGCCCAGTTTGTTCAAGGCAGAGGGCCTGAACGAGGTAAGCAGCACATCGGTTTTGGCCAGCAACTGATGCAAAGCTTGTTGCCCCTTGGCTTCTTTCAAATCACATTGGATTTGCTTCATGCCTTTGTGCAAAACTTCATAGAAGCTTGGCGTGTAGTGAGCCATGGGATCGCCTTGAGGCGGATTGACCTTGGTGCAAGTGGCGCCCATTTGTACCAAGCGCATCAATGCGGCGGGCCCGGGTAAGTTCAGTGCCAAACTGACAATGCGCACGCCTTTCAGGGTGGAGTCATTGGCCATTTTGATTACACACCCAAATGTTGAGCCATGATTTCAGGCTGAGATTGAAGCAACTCAGAGCTGCCCTCAAACACGACTTCACCTTTGACCAAAATGACATTGCGATCGGTAATCTTGGTGACGTGCTTCCAGTTTTTATCAACGATGACGCTGCTGATGCCGCTTTCTTTGATGACACTGCAGATGCGCCAAATCTCTCTGGCGATCAGGGGCGCTAAACCTTCTGTGGCTTCATCCAAAATAAGCACATCGGGGTTGGTCATCAAAGCCCGGCCGATGGTCAACATCTGTTGTTCGCCACCGGAAAGCTGTTGTCCACCATGCCCCAGTCGCTCTTTCAAGCGTGGAAAAGTTTCGAGCACACGCTCGCAGGTCCAATCGTTTTGACCTTGTGTACCAGGACGGGCCGCCATTTTCAAATTCTCAAGCACACTCAGGTTGCCAAAGATACCGCGACCTTCGGGGACATACGCAATGCCAAGTTGCGCGACTTCAAAAATATCGCGGCCATTCATGCGCTGGCCTTTGATGTGCACATGACCCGATTGGGGTGTGACAATGCCCATGATAGATTTGAGCAAAGTACTTTTGCCCATGCCATTGCGACCCATCAGGCCAATGGTTTCGCCGCGATTTACTTTGAAGTCAATGTTGCGCAAAATATGGCTGGCCCCGTAGAAGCTGTTAAGGCCTTGCACTTGAATCAATGTGTTGCTCATCTCAATGATCCTCACCCAAATAGGCCGCTTGAACGCCTTCGTCGGCGCGCACATTAGCAGGTAAGCCGCTGGCAATCACTTGGCCATTGACCATCACGGTCAGCTGGTCTGCCAAAGCAAAAACAGCGTCCATGTCGTGCTCAACCAGCATCATGGCGTGCAATGGTTTTAAACGAAGCAGCAACTGCACCATGCTCTCGGCTTCTGCCAAGCCCATGCCTGCCAGGGGTTCGTCAAGCAAAAGAACTTGCGGCTCTGTGGCCAAAGTCATGGCAATTTCCAACTGGCGTTGCTCGCCATGACTGGCTGCGCCTGCAATGGCTTGGCGGCGATTTTGAAGGCCCGCTAATTCAAGGGCGCGCTCTGCACGCTCGTTCACGTCTGCCATGAGGCTGGCTTGTTGAAGCCACGCCAGTGGATTGAAAGGCATGGGTTGACTGCGCGACTGCGCCGACAAACGAACGTTGTCCCACACGCTAAAGCTTCTGAAGATGTTGGTCTTTTGGTAGCTTCTGCCCATGCCATGGCGGGAAATTTTTTCTGGTGTCCAGCCGGTAATGTCTTGACCGTTCAAGCTCACTTGGCCTGATGTAAGTGGCAGGTCGCCCGTGAGCAAATTGGCCAGCGTCGATTTGCCCGCGCCATTGGGCCCAATGACTGCATGAATTTCGCCTTTGCGCAAATCGACTGACACTTCGTTCACGGCAGTCAGGCCACCAAACTGTTTGGTAATTTTGTTGGCGCGCAACAGCAAGTCGTGCGCTGAATGAGCGTTCGTCATGGCTGAGGGCCTTGTTTTTCTGACTTGTCTTTGAGCAGCGAGGCAAACAAGCCCAAGATGCCTCGGGGTGCCAGCACCACCAGCGCCACAATGAACAAGCCCATCCACAACTGCCAATGCTTGCCTAAATTAAAGCCAGCCACTTGGGGCAAGTCTTTGAACACATGCAGCAAATACTCGAACGAGAAAGCGCCCACAACAGCGCCTGCAAAATTACCCATGCCGCCAAGGATGACCATCATGATGACATGCGCACTCATGTGAAAACCCATGAGTTCAGGGTTGACATACCCCGATTGCGCGCCCCACAAGAAGCCAGCTAAACCTGCCAATGCGCCGGCCAAAGTAAAGGCCGCCAGTTTGTGATTGAACGTGCCATAACCCAGTGCACGCATGCGGTGTTCGTTGACACGAATGCCAGCCAGTGCGCGGCCAAAGGGGCTCCAAAGCAGACGCCGTAAAAACACATAAACCAAGACCATGATTGCCAAGGTGAAGAAATAGAAAACTTTTTTGTTTTCTAAATCAAACAACACAGCTTCAGGTTTGAAGTTGATATAAAGGCCGTCTGAGCCGCCCAATACCTTGTTGTCAAAGAAGGCATAGAACACCATTTGTGCAAAGGCCATGGTGACCATGATGAAGTAAATACCGTGGGTGCGCACGACCAAGAAGCCAATGATCAAAGCCAGTAAGGCTGAAGCGCCAACCGCTGCAGGCAAGGTCCACCACAAGGACACGGGCTCTCCGGGGGGCGTTAAAAATGCCAAAGCATAGCCTGCCACACCAAAGTAGGCGGCATGTCCTAATGAGACAAGGCCCGTGACACCTTGCAGCAAATCAAGGCTCATGGCAAAGATGGCCAAAATCATCATGCGGGTGACCATTTGCAGGTAATAGTCCGTGCCGACAAAAGGGAAGGCCGCCAGTGCCAAGAGCGCAGTACCTAGCAAAATTTTCAAACTGCGGGGCAGTGTTTCAAGGGGTGCGTGTGC
>OFRD01000652.1_pt1 | contig 12945 bp, 12 predicted proteins | sample 1543041 | NCBI WGS metagenome assembly OFRD01 (sample SAMN07774234, study PRJEB24372) | wastewater metagenome | isolation source: Exp Tend CN 100WW | collected 2016-02
TTGTCGCTATAAAAGGCCAGAGGCTTGCCGTATTGCTCAATGTAGGCTCGGGTGGAAAGCATATAATCAAAGGTCGTTTCAGCTTCACAAAAGCGCAGATGCAACAGCTTTCCAGTGGCATCATCGATATAAACCAGCAAGCAGCATTTGGCGGCACGTCCTTCAAACCAGTCGTGATATGAGCCATCGATCTGGATCAGCTCACCGAAGCAATCACGGTTATATCTAGGCTGATATGGACGTTTCAGGCGCTTGGATCGAGGAATCCAGAGGTCATTAGCCGTCATCCAGCGACGGACCGTTTCTACCGGGATATGCAGGCCGAACATGCTGCTGAGCTTCTCATGAGCCAAGGTTGGGCCAAAGCCCAGCAAATGTTCAGAAATAATGGAAAGGCATTCTGATTTTAACAGGTCGTCATGGCGACGATGACCCGGTTGACCACGGCTGGCATGTGCCAGACCTGAAACACCGTCTTGATTGAGCTTGTGCAATAACCGGGTTATTTGACGGGTTGAAAGATTCAGAATTTCAGCAGCACGGACTTGTGTAATACGTTGATCTCGAACATCTTGCAGAACAGCAAGACGTTGTATTTCCTTGTCAGACATAGTGATCAGCATCTCGATTCATATCCAGTCCATGATGTTGATGCGCATCATAGACCAGACATTTTTATTGGTGAGAATACAGACACTTTAAATGGTTTCTAACATTTTGATTTCGTATAACGGCCATTATGTTAAATGAATGATTCAAAAATCTTTCTAAGAATTAGTATAGTGGTAATATTTATTGCATAAGTAAAAGAATTAAGATGATGAAATACTCAAAAGAAAAAATCAAAAAGGCCCTCTTACTTTCTCCGTTACCAATACTCTTATTTCATTTCTTCTTTAAATTCATGCATCATGAAGGCAAACTCAGCTTAAATGCAGATTTCTTTTTCGCTATTTTTCTTGGTTTTTTAGGTTATAGTCTTGTTTATTTAGCTTATTGCATTTTGACCGTACCTTTTAGTTTCATTTTCTCTATTCTTTTAAATCATTATAGTTGCCTCAACTTATTAAACATCTGTATTAGCTCTTTAATTATTTCTACACCATTTTGCCTTTTTCTGAGATGGTGTTTTAAAGGAGAAATTTCTCCAACGAACTATATGGAAGAAATGCCTCAAGGATGGTGGATGATCTATACCGATATATCTTTTTTAATTTTTACATTATCCACTGGCCTATTTTATTGGTTATGTTTGATTATTCTAAAAGAGAAGCAATCAAACATTGTAATCACCCGCTTTATGTAATATTTCTAAAATTAACATAATACACCTTATACGAAATTTAACTTTTATTCTGATATAAATCATTTGTTTAACTATTTACATAAAAAGTTCAATCAACCCCGATTGAGCTTTTTATGTGAATAGTCGCGTTCCACGCCTATTATTTAACCATTATTTCATAATGGTTGATAAGCTAATATTTATAGTGAGTTATCGTCTATTTCAAACGCTTAAAGAAAAAAGCAATCAACATAGCCACCACGCCCTAAATTTTGTAGAATACCCCTTTACTCCCATGGTTCTTTTTTATGACCGCTTGGACAGCTCACGTTACCGTAGCCACAGTTGTTGAAAAAGACGGAAAATTCCTGTTTGTTGAAGAACATACTGAAGGTGTTACGCATACTGTATTCAATCAGCCTGCGGGTCATGTTGAATGTGGTGAAACGCTTATTCAAGCCGCTATTCGTGAGACCATGGAAGAAACGGGCTATGATGTCGAAATTGAATCATTGCTCGGTATATACAGCTATACACCGCCAATGTTCCCCGATCGGACTTACTATCGTTTTTGCTTTTTAGCGCGTGATGTTAAACATCATCCTGATGCAAAACTCGATACCGATATTATTGGTGCGGTGTGGATGACTGTAGATGAACTTGTTGAATCTGCACGAGCACGTAGTCCCTTAGTGACTAAAGCCGTAAAAGATGCTTTATCTGGTCAAAAATATCCTTTATCGCTCGTTTATGAGCACCAAAACTCTCCTTTAATTTCAAATTTGGATGCCTAATCCTATGCAACAACGTGTCATCGTCGGTATGTCTGGTGGTGTAGATTCTTCTGTTTCTGCAGCACTTCTTCTTCAACAAGGATATCAAGTTGAAGGACTTTTCATGAAAAACTGGGAAGAAGATGATGGCACGGAATATTGTACGGCAATGAATGATCTTGCCGATGCACAAGCTGTTTGTGACAAGATTGGCATCAAACTGCATACTGCTAACTTTGCAATGGAATATTGGGATCGTGTATTTGAGCACTTCTTGGCTGAATATGCTGCGGGTCGTACCCCAAACCCTGACATTTTATGTAATAAAGAAATTAAATTTCGTGCATTTTTAGATCATGCAGTGAATCTGGGTGCAGACTTTATTGCTACAGGTCATTATTGCCGTCGCGGTGAAAGCCAAACTAATTCTAAAGGTGATGAATATGCGCCTTTATTACGTGGTGTAGACAACAATAAAGACCAAACCTATTTCTTACATGCGGTACATGGGCGTGAAATTAATAAGACCTTGTTCCCTGTCGGTGAAATTGAAAAACCTGAAGTTCGTCGTATTGCTGAAGAACTGGGTTTAGCCACAGCGAAGAAAAAAGACTCAACGGGCATTTGTTTTATTGGTGAACGTCGCTTTAATGACTTTTTAAAACAATACTTACCTGCACAATCTGGAAAAATTCTACTAGATACGGGTAAAGAGGTTGGTGAACATCACGGCTTAATGTACTATACGCTCGGTCAACGTGGTGGCATTGGTTTAGGCGGCTTAAAAGGCGAGTCTGAAGGTGCATGGTTTGTGCTTTATAAAGATATTGAAAACAACCGCCTCGTGATTGGTCAAGGTCATGAACATCCACTCATGCAAAGTACAATACTTTGGAGTGAAGCAATTGACTGGGTGGCTGGCGAACAAGAGATTCCTGAAACGGGTTTCCGTTGTACGGCTAAAACGCGTTATCGTCAACCTGATCAAGCCTGTGTCTTATTTAAAGATCCGAATTCACCCAACGGTGTACGAGTTGAATTTGATGAACCGCAACGTGCGGTGACTCCAGGACAAAGTGTAGTGTTCTACGCAGATGAAGTTTGTTTAGGTGGCGGTGTGATTCATCATACCAATGCGCCAAAACCTGATTTTATTTAAAAGGAAGCGATAGGCATGGCTGAGTTACCCTTTCAACAGCCTCAAACTTTGAATGTTCGCCAAAATAGAGCTTTGGCATTAGCAGCTGTGTTTCAAGCGACACAGCTGACGCATATGACTGCCATGTCGGGGCAGCAAAGTATGGGTGAAAGCGGTGGTTTCTACTTAGAAAAACTCATCAAAGCCAGCCTAAATATCCGCCCAAGTGCCAATGAATCCTGTCAAACACTGTATTTTTTTAATCAACTTGCCGATCTTTCTTTAGGCTTAAAAACGCTAGAAAATAGTATTACACAACCATTTAATACGTCTCCTAAGTCGCGTTTACCTAAACTTCCTAACACTAAATTGCCAATGAGCTATGCTATGGCACTATTGCAGTTAGAAAAAAAAGTCTATGGCAATCCTAAATTTGTCGAGATTATTGAACAATCTCAACAGAAAATTCTGAAACAACTGTCTTTCTTTGACAATAATTATCTGCATCCCAGTATTATTGCCAACCTTGCCCAAACCTATATTGAAACTGCGGGACAAATTAATCCACGCATTATGGTGAAAGGCAATGCAGAAGCCTTCAAAGACGCTTCTCACACCAATCGTATTCGCGCTTCCCTCTTTACTGGCTTACAAATGGCACATTTATGGCGTCAGTTGGGTGGCAGTTCATGGGGCATGATTTTCAGTAAGCGTAAGCTGCTCCAAGATATTCAAGATCTTGCTCGTTTACAGTATCAGGTGGTTTAAATCTGATCTGTGACGTGCTTTCGTTTCGGTTTAATTCCAAAATCCAAGGAATCTATATGAACGCTTTAACCGCACTTTCTCCATTAGATGGACGCTACGCGAGCAAATGTGATGCTCTCCGTCCTTTCCTCTCTGAGTTTGGTTTAATCCATGCTCGTGTGACTGTTGAAGTGCGTTGGTTACAAGCGCTTGCAAACCGTCCTGAAATCACTGAAGTTCCAGCTTTTTCAGCAGCAACCAATGCTGCTTTAGATGCCATCGTGACTGATTTCTCTGAAGACGATGCAAACCGCATTAAAGAGATTGAACGTACCACCAACCACGACGTAAAAGCGGTTGAATATTTCCTAAAAGAAAAAATTGCGCATATTGATGAATTAAAAGATGCTGGTGAATTTATTCACTTTGCATGTACTTCTGAAGACATCAACAACTTGTCTCACGCCCTTATGTTAAAAAATGGTCGTGACGTTCTTGTTGCTTCTATGCAAAGCATTATCGACGCAATTGCGACTTTGGCTGAAACACATGCTGAACAAGCGATGTTGTCTCGTACACATGGTCAAACAGCAAGCCCAACCACTTTGGGTAAAGAAATGGCAAACGTGGCTTACCGCCTTGCTCGCCAGATCAAGCAATTTAACAATGTTGAACTTTTGGGTAAAATCAATGGTGCTGTAGGTAACTACAATGCGCATTATTCAGCTTATCCAGACATTAACTGGCCTGCGCATTCACAAGCATTTGTTGAATCTTTAGGTTTAGCATTTAACCCGTACACCACGCAAATTGAACCACATGATTACATGGCGGAACTTTTTGATGCGTTACGTCGCTTCAACACCATTTTGATCGACTTTAACCGTGACGTTTGGGGTTATATCTCTTTAGGTTTCTTCAAACAACGTTTGAAAGAAGGTGAAGTTGGTTCTTCAACGATGCCGCATAAAGTCAACCCAATTGATTTTGAAAACTCTGAAGGTAACTTAGGTTTAGCCAATGCAGTATTGGCTCACTTGGGTGAAAAACTGCCTATTTCTCGCTGGCAGCGCGACTTAACTGACTCTACAGTGCTTCGTAACATGGGTGTTGGTTTTGCACAAAGCTTAATTGCATTTGATGCGTGCTTAAAAGGTATTGGTAAATTAGAGCTAAATGCTGCGCGTATTGCTGAAGATTTAGACCATGCTCAAGAAGTCTTGGCTGAACCAATTCAAACCGTTATGCGTCGTTACAATGTAGAAAAACCATACGAAAAATTAAAAGCCCTTACTCGTGGTCAAGCCATGACGCGTGAAATGATGGTGGACTTCGTGAATGGTCATGAGCTTGCAGTTGTTCCTGCTGCGGATCGTGCACGTTTAGCGGAAATGACGCCTGCCACCTATACAGGTAATGCTGCTGAACAAGCCAAACAAATTAAAGATTTAATTGCTAAAATCTAATTAAATTTTAGTAGCAAAAAGCGAAGCTTCGGCTTCGCTTTTTCATTATAATTCCAATACTTTATAGTCGAAAATAACAAGATGATTGAATACCAATTCAGCTTAAAACACTGGCTTCTTTTAGGTTTTTTAGCCATTGCGATTATTATTGCAAGTATTCAACCGCTCGAATTATCCTCTTATATACTGCATCAGATTGGTACAGTATTGATGCTGATTGCCCTGTTCATTTGTTTTAAAAAAATTGGACTAAGCTTTTACAGCTTTACTTTATACCTTGGCTTTTTACTGATTCACATTGTGGGTGCACACTATTTATATTCTTATGTGCCTTACAATGAATGGATTAAAGAAGTATTCAATTTTGATTTGAACCAATTTATGGGCTGGTCACGTAATATGTACGATCGTTTAGTTCATATTGCTTATGGCGTATTGCTGTATCCTTTTTTCTACCGCTTATTTCAAGTCTGGTTTCCCACCCTAAAACCATGGGTTTTATTTCTACTTATTATTCAATTTGTCATGGCCAGCAGCCTTGTATATGAATGGATTGAATGGTGGATTGCGATGGGTTTATCGCCTGAAGATGCGGAAAACTATAATGGACAACAAGGCGATATTTGGGATGCGCATCAAGATATGCTGCTGGCGACCATTGGTGCGATGATTTCTGGCGTGATCTGCTTAATTAAAGCTTCCAAACACAGCTAATCCCGAAATAACCAAGCGTCTACATCAATTTTTTATTGCTGAATCGAGATTGGCTCCATCCATTTTAAGATTATCGATTCGGATAATTGTGAATTTTTCTGACGATCATAAAATTTAAAACAAATATGATCATCTTTATGCTTACGCGCTAAGCTTTCAACAAACCGAAAATGGCGAAAATATTGAGAATCATCGAGTTGTAGCGTAATTCGCTCAAAACTTTCATGCCTGCTATGACGTCCACCTGTAGAATATTTTTTATAATACTGCACCGTACCACAAGCAGTTGACACTGTTATCGGCTGATCACTCTTTAAATGCAGTCCATAGCCAAAAATTAAAAATCCAGGAAGCATCAATAAAAATGGTGCACCCGCTTTCCAATCATCTGGCTTGACCTTAGGAATGATGTAAAGAATGGCATAGACTGGCAATCCGACAATGCACATTAGCCCCAAAACAATAAGAAACGTCGCCATTTTATAGATAAACAATCAAGTCATTATGAAATAATATGAGCATAAGTATTGAATATCGCTAAAAAAAGCACACCGAAGTGTGCTTTAAAAAGCATAATCAAACTTTATGATTAAAGTTTCGGATCACGCATTTGCACTAAACTTGAGTTGCTACTCGCTAAAGTTTCCATGATTTTATTCATAATTGCTGGCACCAAACCATCTGCAATTTGTGCTGCCTGAAAACCTAACTTTTCACCTAAAGTCGGCTTACGACGTGTATCAATCACATAGACATCGTGCTGTGCCAATAGACTCAGCAAATATTCATCTGAGGTTTGTAGTTTATCCACCAAGTTTAACTCAAGTGCATCTTTACCATACCAATGCTCACCTGTAGCCACTTTTTCAACATTCAATTGTGGGCGATATTTTTCAACAAAGTGCTTAAATAGTTCATGCGTTTGCTGTAATTCTTCTTCAAATTTTGCTTTACCTTCAGCCGTATTTTCACCAAACATCGTTACCGTACGTTTAAATTGACCTGCGGTATATAGTTCGAAATCGACATGATGTTCTTTCAATAAACGATTAAAGTTCGGCACTTGTGCAACCACACCAATTGAACCGACCACTGCAAATGGCGCAGAAACAATTTCGTTCGCAATACATGCCATCATATAACCACCGCTGGCTGCAACTTTATCCACACAAATGGTTAAGTTAAACCCAGCATCACGTAAACGTACCAGTTGTGCAGCCGCTAAACCATAACCATGCACCATACCACCTGGACTTTCCAAGCGAAGTACCACTCGATCACGTCCCACTTTTGCAGTTGCTAAAATTAAGGTAATTTCTTCACGTAAACTTTCTACAGCAGATGCTGCTGTATCGCCCTTAAAGTCAAGTACATAAACTTTTTGATTATTCTTTTTACGTAAGCGTGCTTCTTTTGAAAGCTGTTGAGTAAGTTGTAATAGTTCAAATTTAGACGCTGTGGTTTGCGCAATTTTTTTACGTTGTTCATTTACACGCGCATTTAAATGACTGATTCGAATTTCAGCAGGTAATTTCGGGGTGTGGAATAACATAAAGGTATCAAACTCATATATTCATATTTATGTTCTTAAGATGTGGTCTTTTAAGGCAAAATTCAATAGCTCAACTGTATTTTCTTCAAGCAAAATTTTCTCAGCCATACTTTAGGATCACTAAGACCTCAGCAGATTGCATCCTTTACTCTAATTAAATGGATTTCTTTCCCACTCAACAAGGCATGAAATAAAAAAGTAAATCTAGGGTCTGTTGACATTTCAGCCATGCATTGCGTTATTCACTAAAACAACTCAAACAAGGCATGAAATGCAGACAATGGTGATCCCCTTGTCAAGTTTCATAACGAAGTTTGGGGAAGTTTTAGTGATAACCCTATGGGACAGGGACATTTTTTCCGCTACTGCGTTATCTTGCGCAGCTTTAGTCACTGCTCATCATTTAGAATGACTAAATTTCGCAAAACATGCCTTGTAACGTCTAAAAAATGTCCTCTGTCGCAAGCATCTGTGAAATGTCAACAAACCCTATTATGATGATAAAAATTAAAAACGTCCTAAACAAATCTAATGAGTCATTGAATGATCAATATTCAAAATTTACAGTTTTATTATGAAAATAAACAAGTCTTATATGACATTAACCTTCAGCTAAAAAACAATACGATTACCGGTTTAATTGGCCCAAATGGTGCTGGAAAATCAACATTAATGCGCTGTATTTCAGGTTTAGAAATTCCACAGCAAGGTTCAATTTTTCTCGACAAGCAACCAATTTTAGATAATCCAAGACAAAGTTATACTAAAATTGGTTATTTACCTGATATTTTTGGACTTTCTGAAAATTTAACTGTTCTACAATGTTGGACATATGCTGCATCGGCTCGAGGCATTCAAGATGAGCAACTAAAAGACACCCTTATTTCTACTGCGAAGTTGTTAAATTTAACCGATAAATTAAATGATAAAGTCGCACATTTATCGCGGGGACAAAAACAACGTGTTGGAATCGGGCAAGTGATTATTCATCGCCCCAAATTATTAATTTTAGATGAACCTGCCAGTGGCTTAGACCCAGAAGCACGTTATGAGCTTTCACAACTCTTCAAGCAACTTCGTGATGAAGGTATGACGCTCTTAATTTCCAGTCATATTTTATCTGAACTTGATGAATATTGTACGCATATGCTGGTAATTCAAGAGGGACAAATTAAGCAGCATAAGACTTTAGAGTCTTATGAACAAATCATGCATCATTCAATCCTTGATGCAACGCTTCCCATTCTTTTACGTTTTTCAGAAATTAGCCCTGAAGCTAAAATACTGATTGAACAAGCACCACATATCCAAAACTTACAATTTAATCAACTTCAAGTGACGGCCACTATTTCTAGTCAGGCGCAATGTAGAGTTGAGCTTATACGTTATTTAGTACAACAACAGTTGCCTTTAATTGGACTAGAACCACTGAAAGAATCTTTATTACAAAGTTACCGCAATAGTTTATTTCAGGGAGAACAATAAAATGAATCAACCACCGATAAAAGTCCCTAAAATTAGAATTAATGCTGAACATCAACGTCTTTTGTGGCTCAATTTTAGCCCCGCCTTAATCTTTGGCATCATGACACTTTATGCTTTTTTTATTTTCTGGGGATATAACTCTAATAATTTTAGAACCAATCCGAGTCAGTTTTTTAATTACTTATTTATCGTCGGAAATATTGCTTATATTATTTCAAATTTTGTGCTCATTATTTTAATCAAACGTAGTATCAGCAGCGATATTAAATCGCATGTTTGGGATCAATTGAGGATGTCTTCCCTTAGTGCTTGGCAAATGACGTGGACACGCTTAATCACTGCACCTGTATTAGCTTGGATCAGCATTCTAGTAAGCACCACCCTCATTAGTATTGGCATCATTTACGGTGATTCTAGATTTTCAGACTTTTTTTCATCTCCACTTTTGCAATGGAGCCTCTATATTTTACATAGCTGGATGATTGCCAGTATTTTCTTAATCAATTATCTACAATTCAATCGTTCACAATCTGAATGGCAAGGCTCATTACTGCACTGTATTTTATTATATTTGGTCATAAATACCTTTATTGTGGGCAATATGCTACACCTTGGGAAGCAACTTTTATCCTTGATCGATTCAGATGCTGGCCTCATTTCATTAAATTCAAACCCTCTACTTGGCTTATTTATTATTTTCGCGATCTATATCAGTTTAGGTGTTTGGCAAAGTAGCGCGTATAAATTACATTTAAAATCGAGCAATTTATACTGGTTCATTTCCACCTTATTATTGCCTATTATTCTCTGGACCTATCAAAGTCTATGGTTCGTTAATGTTCAATCTTTATTATTTTATATGACCTTAATTTACGGCATAGCAATAATTTTCTCACTTAGCATTCAAGATAACCGTATAAGTACACTCAAATATGCTTTTAAACTAATTCAGCAAAAACACTGGCAACAAGCGATTAAAATCCTCCCTATTTGGATGCCCCTTTTTAGTATTTATCTGTTATTGCTCATTCCTTATGGATTGATGACAGCCAAAGTAACTGGACACTATATTGATAGCTTAATTTTTTTAATCTGTTACGGCTTAATTATCTTAGTTACCATTAAAATAAGTAAGCACTACAATGCCATCACTTTAGCTTTAGTTTGGTTCTTAATTTTAAAATTCATCTTTACGATTTTCATCAATATTTTCTAATCTTACGACATAAAAAAAGAGCCATAAGGCTCTTTTTTTAACGAAACCAAGTCTTAACCAAAACGACCTGTAATATAGGCTTCTGTTAATTGATGATCTGGCTGGGTGAAGACTTTTTCAGTCGCATTCACTTCAATTAAATCACCTAAATGGAAGTAAGCAGTACGGTCAGAAACACGTGCCGCTTGTTGCATTGAGTGAGTCACAATGGCAATAGTGTACTGAGTTGAAAGCTCTGAAATCAGCTCTTCAATTTTTGCCGTTGCAATTGGATCAAGCGCAGAACACGGCTCATCCATTAGAATCACTTCTGGACTCACCGCAATGGTACGTGCAATACATAAACGCTGCTGTTGACCACCAGACAAACCTGTACCCGGCTGATTTAAACGATCTTTCACTTCATTCCAAAGACCCGCTTTATGCAAACTGTTTTCAACAATTTCTTCAAGGTCATATTTATCACGCGCTAGACCGTGAAGCTTTGGACCGTAAGCGACATTGTCAAAAATGGACTTCGGAAATGGGTTTGGTTTTTGGAACACCATCCCCACTTGCGCGCGCAGTAAAACCACATCAAGGTTTGGATCATAAATATTTTGATTATCTAACCTCACTTGACCAGTGATACGGCACGAATCAATCGTGTCATTCATACGGTTTAAAGTACGCAAGAACGTCGATTTACCACAACCTGATGGGCCAATAAAAGCAATCACTTCATTTTCATAAATATTCAGGTCAATCCCTTTGATTGCTTCTGCTTCACCATAATATACATGTACATCTGAAGTACTAATTTTCACATTAGCCGTTTTTGCGTCTTTTTTTGCCGAAGTTTGGGTATCAAATTGAGAAACAAATGAAGTCCCTTGACGTTTTTTATCCACTTCGGGAGAGATAAATTGTTTCTGTTCTTGATTCACGGATTCGTCCTGTTCTAAGGAATTTGTTTTTGATGCAGTTACAGTATTCATATATTGCCCTCTCTACCAGCGCACTTCAAATTTCTTACGTAACCAAATCGCAAGGCTATTTAAACCTACCATTAGTGCCAGTAAGACAATAATCGCAGCAGCAGTACGTCCTTCAAAGAAGTTACGTAATTCATTGCCCTGCCATAAATAAACTTGGACAGGTAAAGCCGTTGATTGATCTAAAGGTGATACGGGAATATTGGCAACAAATGCACTCATCCCAATCAATAACAATGGTGCGGTTTCACCTAAAGCATGTGCGACACCAATAATAGAACCCGTCATGATTCCAGGCAAAGCCAAAGGTAAAACATGATGAAAAACAGTTTGTAAACGTGATGCACCAATCCCTAAAGCAGCTTGGCGAATTGATGGTGGCACGGCTTTCAGTGATGCACGTGTTGTAATAATCACCGTTGGCAGCGTCATTAAACTTAACACCAAACCACCCACCAAAGGTGCAGAAATAGGTAAATGCATCCAACCAATAAAGATCGCAGCACCTAACAAACCAAAGACAATTGATGGAACTGCTGCAAGGTTATTGATATTCACTTCAATAATATCTGTGATGAAATTTTTAGGTGCAAATTCTTCTAGATAAATCGCACTTGCCACCCCTAATGGAATCGAGATAAAAATCACGATCAGCATCATGAACAATGAGCCCATGAATGCACCCGCCAAACCTGCTGTTGCAGGTGAACTACGAGAGTCTGGATTGGTAAAAAGTTGCGTATTGAATGTACGCTCAATCACGCCTTTCGCTGCTAAATCATCAGAAAGTTGACGCACTTCTGGACTCAATTGCTGCTGATCATCAGGTAAAGAGCGATCGATATTATCTGCTAACCAGACATCAATATTGGCATCGGCTAAGAAGTTCATCTCAACTTTTTTGCCAATTAAAGCTGGATCTTTAAAAACCATGTCACGAATTCGGTAAGCTTCTGAACTGGTATACAAACTACTTAACTCATCACGACGGCTCGCAAGTGAAGGGTCTTTTGCAATTAAACCATTCACGATTAAAGCATCCCAATCGACCATGCCCATTTTAGTTTGCCAGTCAACATAACGCTCTTCATACTGTGCTGGAGACTCACCTACTTTCTGAGTTGGTCTAGGACCAGCATCAATCAAGGTAGGATCAAAATACACAGGAACCGTCATACTGGCTTGCCAAAACGCGGGAAGACCTTTATACAAAATACTGCCAAATAATAAAGCAACAAAGGCCAGTCCGATAATGACGGAAGAGAAACCGACAAAGCGAAATGTTTTTTCTTTACGATGGCGCTTGGACAATGAACTCGCAATTTTAGCTTTACGTTTTTCGCGTAATTCCGCAGCTGCACGAGGGTCTAATGCCTGATCTAGAGATGATGTATTCGAAGTACTCATTAGTCGTATTGCTCACGATATTTACGCACAATATAGAGTGCTACAATATTAAGGCACAGCGTAATTACAAACAGGGTCAAACCGAGTGCAAATGCCACCAAAGCTTGAGGGCTTGCGAAATCTGTATCACCCGTTAATTGCTTCACAATCGTTACGGTGACTGTCGATACGGCCTCAAAAGGATTAAC
>OFRD01000654.1_pt1 | contig 12922 bp, 10 predicted proteins | sample 1543041 | NCBI WGS metagenome assembly OFRD01 (sample SAMN07774234, study PRJEB24372) | wastewater metagenome | isolation source: Exp Tend CN 100WW | collected 2016-02
CAAGAGCAGGCGTGCCTCGCTGGTTTCTGCCAGCATTTGTGCCACGGCGGCGCTGCTGGTGGCCGGCGCCAGCGCCAGTGCCAGTTCGCGGCTGGCGGAGAACTGCGTGTGCGCCGCCAGCTGCTCGAGCACACGCGGCAGCTCCAGCATTTGCAGGGATTTCGAGTCCATCAGAGCGATTATACTGAGCGGGCGCAGCGCATTGCGCGCACCCAAATGCTGAATCCGCACCCCCCGCCGCCAAACAGCCCGCAGCTGGTGGACACGCTGCGCCGGCCGCTGCGCGACCTGCGCATCTCCGTCACCGACCGCTGCAACTTTCGCTGCCCGTACTGCATGCCCAAGCACATCTTCGGGCCGGACCATGTTTTTATGGAGCGGCCGCAGCTGCTTACATTTGAGGAGATCGAACGCCTTGCGCGCATTGCGGCCGGGCTGGGCGTCACCAAGCTGCGCCTCACTGGCGGCGAGCCGCTTTTGCGGCGCCAGATTGACAAGCTGGTGGGCATGCTGGCGCGCGTGCCCGGCATTCAGGACCTGACACTCACAACCAACGGCGCGGCCCTTACGCCGGAGCTGGCTAATGCGCTGCAAGCTGCCGGCTTGAAGCGCATCACAATTAGTTTGGATGCGCTTGACGATGCAACTTTTGGCGCGATGAACGATGCGGGCTTCACGGTGGCGCGTGTGCTGCAGGCGATTGAGGCGGCTGCCCAAGCCGGGCTGCTGCCGGTAAAGGTGAACATGGTGGTGCAGCGCAGCGTGAACGCCCATTCGATTGTGCCGATGGCGCGCCACTTCCGCGGCAGCGGCCACATCCTGCGCTATATCGAATACATGGATGTGGGCACCACCAACGGCTGGAAGCTGGCGGAGGTTGTGCCGGCGGCGGAGATTGTGCGCCTGCTGGATGCGGAGTTTGGCATTGAGCCGGCCGGGCGCAACTACACCGGTGAGGTGGCCGAGCGCTGGCGTTACCGCGATGGCAGCGGCGAAGTTGGCATCATCTCGTCCGTGACGCAGCCGTTTTGCGGCGATTGCACGCGCGCGCGCATTTCTGCCGACGGGCGCCTGTACACCTGCCTGTTTGCAGCCGAGGGCCACGACCTGCGCACGCTAATGCGGGCTGGCGCCGATGATGCGCACATCCAGCGCGAGCTGGCGCAGATCTGGGCGCGCCGCACAGACCGCTACTCTGAAATGCGCAGCCGCGAGACCATCCCGCTCCACAAAGTTGAGATGTCGTTCATTGGCGGGTGATGCCCGTGAACTGCCGGCTAGCGCACGCGAATAACCTGCAATGGAAATAATCCAAAACTGCAACGCTGTCCTATTTGATTTGGACGGCACGCTGCACCTGAACATTGCCATCTATGTGCAGCGTTTTCTGGACGTGTGCACGGGGCGCGGGTTGCAGCTGCCCGTGCTGGCGCTGCAACGCGTGATGCGCAGCGAGCACGCCTACTGGGTGGACCGGCCGCGGGTGGAGCGCGACCGGGTTCGTTTTGGAAAGGGCGCAGCATTCTGGGAGCACTTTGCGGCGATGCAGCTGCGCACGCTGGGGCTGGGCGCTGCGGTGGCAGCGCACGCTGCTGCAATTGCGGGCGGCGTGGCCAATGATGGCGCGCTGTCCACCGCTGCTGTGCCGGTTGACGTGCGCCCCACACTGCAGGCGCTGCGCCAGCGCGGCTATACGGTGGCGCTTGTTTCCAATCGCATGGAAGCGCTGGATGCGGTGGTGGCGGAGCTGGAGATGCAGGACCTGTTTGACTTCACGCTGGCGGCCGGCGAAGTGGACTGCTGGAAGCCGGAGCCGGGCATTATGCATGCCGCGCTGCGCATGGCACGCACTGCGCCGCACGCGGCGGTATACGTGGGCGACAACTACTACGCCGATGTGGCGGGCGCGCGCATTGCCGGCCTGACGCCGGTGCTCATCGACCGCCATGAAGTTTTTCCGGTTGTGAATTGTTTGCGCATTGTGGAGCTGGGCGAACTGCTGGCGGTGCTGCCGGGCGTTTGACTTTGATGCGCGTTGAGCCCGCCGCAAAATAAGTGCACGGCTGCAGCGGCTTGCATTGCGCACACCAATTTGCGAACCCAAAAAGTTGTTTGACGCTGTGCGGCGAAGCAAGCAATAAACCCACAATGGCAGGCGCGCGATGACCATCTCACTTGAAGCGGTGGGCTACGTGCGTGGCGGGCGCGCGCAAGCCGTGGATGACAATTGGGGAGACGTGTGCGCTGTGATCGAGCTGGACAGCGCGCGCTTTGGCGCAGCAGCGCTGGCCGGGCTGGAATCTTTCTCGCACGTCGTCGTCATCTTTTATTTTCACGCAGCTGATCCTGCCAAGATTGAGCTCTCCGCCCGGCATCCGCGCAACAATCCCGCCTGGCCCAAGGCCGGCATCTTTGCCCAGCGCGGCAAAAACCGCCCCAACCATTTAGGCGTTTCTGCCTGCCGAATTCTCAAGGTGGAAAGCACCTGCATCCATGTGCAGGGCTTGGACGCGATTGATGGAACGCCGGTGCTGGATCTCAAACCATACATGCGCGCCTTTGAAGCACGCGGTGAAATCAAGGAGCCGGCATGGGCTGGCGAACTGATGTCAAACTATTGGTGAGCAAATCCGATTGCGGCCCGCGGGTGCGGGCTGTGCTAGCGGACTAATTGGAAGCTGCGTGATTGCCGTCGTCCCGCAGTGCACCGGTTGTTGTATAAAACTTTCCGGCTCGCATGCGTTTTGGCGCACCGCGCGCCGGGCAGGTTGATGGCTGCGGATTGCGGGGACCGTAACCGGGAAGCGGAGCGCACTCTTGCGCAAGTGCGCGGCCTTCAGCTCCTCGGCCTGGACTCGAACCAGGAACCAACCGGTTAACAGCCGATCGCTCTGCCAATTGAGCTACCGAGGAATATTTGTGGATTATAGTTTTGCGCGCCAACAAGTGTCAAGCAACTACGCTCCAAACTTGCTCATTCGCATCGACCATGCGGTAAATTTACCTTTTCATGAACACTAAGCAAACAGCGCCGGGTGCGGGGCGCCTGAGTCCGAACGCGATATTGGCGCTGGTGAGCGTGCCCATATTTATTGGCGCACTGGACTTGACGGTTATCTCTGCTGTGCTGCCGGCATTGATGGCGGACCTTGGCATTCCGGCGCAGACCGGCCTCAACGATGCCGCGTGGATGGTAAGCGGCTACCTGCTGGCGTACACCATCTCCATGACGTTCATGGGCCGCGTATCAGATATCTGGGGCCGGCAGCGCGTACTGCTGCTTGGCCTTGCCATTTTTATGCTCGGTTCTATATGGGTGGCACTGGCGCCCGGCTGGCCGGCGCAGCTGGTGCAATGGCTGTTGCGGCGCACGCTGCACTTGCGCCCTGACTCTGGTTTTCTGAAGCTGTACGTATTGATTGCCGGCCGTGTGGTGCAGGCGTTTGGTGCCGGTGCGCTTGTGCCGGTGAGCATGGCGCTGATCGGCGATGTGTTTCCCGCGCAGCAGCGCGCCGTGCCACTTGGCATCATCGCTGGCGTGGACACAGCCGGCTGGGTGTTGGGGCATTTGTATGGCGGCGTGATGGTGCAGTACTTTGCGTGGCCGGTTTTGTTTTGGTTGAATGTGCCGCTGGCCGGCGCTGCGCTGCTGGTGCTGGCACGCTGGCTGCCGGCGGGCCGGCCGCAGCCGCGCGGCATGCGTTTTGATTGGGGTGGTGCGCTGCTGGTGAGCCTGATGCTCGTGGCGCTCAATCTGGGGCTCAACACCGGCGCTGACGCAGCGCCCGGCAGTCCAATGCCCACGGTTGCGGCAGCATTCTCGCCCGGCTGGCTGCTGGTGGCAGGCGGCGCACTGCTGGCCTTTGTGCTGGTGGAGTGGCGCAGCGCGCAGCCATTGCTTAACCTGGGCGCATTTCGCAATCGGGCGTTCAGTGCTGCCACATTGCTGAACTTGCTGCTGGGCTTCTGCCTGATGGTGGGCCTTGTGAGCGTGCCACTCTACATCAATACAGTCACCACCATCATGCAGCGCCTGGAGCCGCAGCGGGCGGCGCTGCTTACCGGTTATTTGCTGTCTGCATTTACACTGCCGATGGCACTGGCTGCAATTGGCGGCGGATGGGTGGCACAGCGCGCCGGCAACCGCGCTGCAGCGCTGCTGGGCTGCGCGCTGGGTGCGGCTGGCTTGCTGGCAATGAGCCGCTGGCAGGTGCAGCACAGTGCCGCCATCCACGCACTTTTTACACAGGGGCCGCGGGGCCTGCTGGGCCAGGCCCAATTGCAGCAGGGCGCTGCCTTTGTGACGGGCAGCCTGCTGCTTGCCGGCAGCGGGCTGGGGCTCACGCTCGCGCCCATCACCACAACCGTTGTTGACGCCGTGCCCGAAGGCGAGCGCGGCTCGGCCGCGGCGCTGGTAATCATTATGCGCTTGATTGGCATGAGCGTGAGCGTCTCGGCCATGACGACGTACGGGCTGGAGCGCTCGCATGCGCTGCTGCTGGCCGGCACTGCCGGCATGCAGTTGGCGGACTTTGCCGCGCAGGTGCAGGTGCTGGTGAATTCCACAACGCAGGTGATTGATGAGATGGCGCTGATTGCAGCGCTGGTGTGCGCACTGGCCCTGCCAATTGCGGCCGCCTTGCAGCGGCGTACGGCGCCGGGCACTGCCGAATGAAAGCGCTCGCAGCTGAAGCCCATGCACTGCTGGGCCTTGAACTTGACGGCGGGCAGATGAACGCGTTCGAGCAGCTTGCGATTGAGCTCACCAGCTGGAATCAGCAGCGCAACCTCACCACCATCATTGATCCGGCGGGCATCCGCATCAAGCATTTTTTGGACTCGCTGTGCTGCGTGCTGGCCTTGCGGACTGCCGGCGCCGTGCTGCCGAACCTGAAGGTAGTGGATGTGGGCAGCGGTGCCGGCTTTCCGGGCCTGCCGCTAAAGATTGTTTTTCCGGCGCTGCACATGACAATGGTGGAGGCCACGCGCAAGAAGTGTGAGTTCATTGAGCATGTGGTGCAGCTGCTGCAGCTAAAAGGCGTCACTGTGCTGCATGCGCGGGCGGAAGAAATCGGGCGTACAGCGGCGCACCGTGAGCGCTACGACTGGGCAATTGCGCGTGCTGTTGCACCGCTGCCCGCGCTGCTGGAATACCTGCTGCCGCTGGTGCGCATTGGCGGATTTTGCCTGGCGCAAAAGGGCAGCACTGCAGCGGCCGAAGCCCAGCAAGCTGGCGCAGCGCTGGCCGTGTTGGGCGGGCGTCTGGCGCAGTTGCTGCCGGTGGAGCTGCCGGGTGTGGTGGAGCCGCGCTTTCTGGTGTTGGTGGCAAAGCAGGCCGCAGCGCCTGCCAAATATCCGCGCCGGGCCGGCCTGCCCGCCAAGCGGCCGTTGTAGCTGGCCCGGTCGCTTAGCCGATTAATCTTGGATGGGGTGCCGGCGCGGGGAGCCCATCCACCGGGCGCGGTGCAAGCAAGTAGGTGAGCACCGCTGCCACTGGCAGCAATAGAATGCTGGCGCGCAGCGGCCAGCCGGGGTTAATGGCATACAGCCAGCCCGCAGCTGCCGGCGCCAGCATGCCGGCTGCAAAGGTAACTGTGGCGCTCAGCCCAAAAGCCAGCCCATGCTGCTGCACCGCCACCACGCGCATCGAGATTGCATCCACAAAACGGCGTGAGATGCCCACGCCGGCGCGCAGGAAGAACGCAATTGCCAGCAGCGGAAGGCTGCCCGTGTTCAGCAGCACCAGCGCATACACAATGCCGGCGGCCTGCAGCACTGCAAACACGCGCCGGGGTGGCAGTCCGCCCAGCGCAAACCCAAGCGCGAATTCACCAAAGGCAAGCACGGACCCAAGTATGCCGATATGTGCCAGGCTCACCTGCCAAGTCTCTTGCAAGTATCGCGAAGCAAGCGGCACCCCCAGCTGCAGCGAGAACATTCCAAAGAACACGAGCAGCATAAAGCCCATGAAGCGCCGGTTGTGCATCAAGCTCAGGTAGCCGCGGTTTATTTCTGTCGGTGTGTGCGGCAGTGGCCGCGTAAAGACAATCACCACCGTGGACGCCACCACCAGCACCAGCCCCAAATAAAACGCGCTGCGCAAGCCGAAGGTTTGCGCCATCCAGCCGCCGATGGTGGGGGAAATCATGAAGCCCGCGGAAAATGCAGAGAACACCAGCGTCAATGCGCGCTGCGGAGTCAGCTCGCCGCGTCCGTCCATGATGTAGCGTGTGAGCGGTGGAATTACAAAGCCGCTGCAGCCAAATAGAAACCAGCCCAGCGTGAACCACGCCAGCGTGTTTGTGAAGGCAATAATCGCCATGGCAAAAATGCCCAGCGGCCAGCTGATCAGCAGAGAAATATGCGGCCCGTAGCGGTCGGCGGTAATGCCGGCCGGCAGCATGGTGATTGCCAGGCCAAAGGAAGAGAGGGCGATGACATAACCGGTTTGCACTGCATCGGCACCCATGTCGCGCAGGTGCAGCGGCACAAAGTCGTAGAACAAGCCCTCGCCAAATCCCCAAAAAAACAAACTCAGCGACACCAGCTGCAGGTTGCGGCTAAGGCCCGCAAACACGCCGGTCACCCAGCCCGTGACGGTGCGCATCATGCCGGCATCTGCTGCGCCAAAAACTTTTCGACGGCGGCAAACACCTGCGCGCGCTCCACATCTTCAGTGATGACATGGTCGCCGCGCGCCAGCAGCAGCATCTCTTTGTGCTGCGAGCCCAGCCGGTCGCAAATGCGCTGCATGTCGGCCGGCGTTACGGCGCGGTCTGCATTGGAATGGATCAACAGCGCCGGCGCAGTTACTGCGGGCAGCAGTTCCGGCAGCACGCGCAAATAGTCCACAACCTCGGCCATTGCGCGCAGCGGGCGCACGCCGTACTGCACGCGCCGCTGCAGCGCCTGCGGGTCCACCCATGAAGCCGTGGCGCTGGTCTTTTTCATATAAGGATGCACGTGTGAGATCTGGCGCAGCAGCGCAACGCGCCAGTCGGCCGGAATTGTGTACGGCGTGCTGAGCGCAATCACGGCGGCTACGCTTTGCTCCGCGGCCAGTTGCAGCGCAAGCATGCCGCCCAGCGAGAGGCCGATGACGGCAACATGCGTGCAGTGCGCGCGCAGCAGCAGCAGGGCGTCCTGCGCTGCGAGCTGCCAGTCCCACCAGCGGGAGCGCGTTAAGTCTGCCGGCTGCGTGCCGTGATGCGGCAGGCGCGGCGCGTGCACCGTGTAGCCGCACGCCGCCAGATGTTCGCCGAGGCCGCGCAGCTCTTGCGGCGTGGCGGTGAAGCCGTGCAGCAGCAGGCAGCCGGCGGCCGTGCCCTTAAAGTAAAACGGCTCGGCGCCCGGCATTACGCGCGGCGCTGCGCGGTTGGCGCTGAAAGTCACGCCAGCGGTACCAGCTCGCGCGCCAGCGACGAAAGGCTTTCCGCGCCCGCAGCCGTGATCACCATGTTGTCTTCAATGCGCACGCCGCCAATCCCGGGCAGGTATACGCCGGGCTCTATTGTAAAAGTCATGCCCGGCTCCAGCAGCAGGTGGTTGCCCATCTTCATGTCCGGCTCCTCGTGCACCTCCAGCCCCAGCCCGTGGCCGGTGCGGTGAATGAAGTAATCGCCCAGGCCGGCGGCTTCGATTTCGGCGCGGGCTGCGCGGTCTACGGCATGGCCGGTGGTACCGGGGCGGGCGGCAGCCCGCCCGGCGGTGTTGGCTGCCAGCACGGCGGCGTAAGCCTGCTCCAGCTGCGGCTGCAGCTTGGCGCCGGCCAGCGCATAAGTGCGCGTCAGGTCCGCCACATAATTTTCATGCGTGCAGCCCCAATCCAGCGTTACAAAGTCGCCGGCTTGCAGCGTGCGCGCGGTGGGGAACGCGTGCGGGTTTGCGCCGTTCGGGCCGCTGGCCACAATCGGGCTGAACGGGATGCTGGCGTCTGCGCCGGCGCGCAGCAGCTGCACCGTCAACTCGCTCGCCAGCTCGCGCTCACTGATGCCGGGGCGGATGGCGGGCTGCGTTGCCAGCATGGCGCGCTGCGCCACATCAATGGCTGCACGCATGGCTTGCAGTTCGCCGGCGTCCTTGCACATGCGCAGCGTTGCCAGCACCGCGTCCGCATCCGTGGGCTGCGCCTGCAGGCCGGCGCGCGCCAGCAGGTCCAGCTCCAAAAAGCGCATGCGCCGCCCTTCGATGCCCAGGCGTGCTCCGCGCAATGCCAGCGCGTGCAGCGCAGCTGTGGCTGCCTGCAGCGGGCCGGCTTCATCTGTGTAGGTAAAAAGTTCGCAGCCCGCGCTTTGCGCTTTGGTTTTCTCCAGCGCCGGCACCATCAGCAGGGCGGCGCCGCTGGCTGGCACAAAGCACAGCGTGGCCCTTTCGCTAAGGTGAAACTCCAGCCCGGTAAGGTAGTGCATGTTGGGGCCGGGCAGTACAGCCAGCGCTGCCAGGTCTGCCTGCTGCAATTGTTTTTGGATGCGTGCAATGCGGCCGGGGTGTAAAGCCATGTTGTTCCTTCCTCTAAAAGTTTAAATTGGGCGGGTGTAGTCTGGGCGCTGCGCAGCTAGCTGCTGCTGTTAACCAGCTCGGGGAAGGCAGCGGTTGGGTTTTGCAGCAGCAGCTGCGGCTGGCCGCGCAGGTATTCATCAAAGAATGCCACGCTCATCGCGCGCACTATTATTAACGCGCGCTCCCCGTCAATCGACCCTTTCAATCCCAGCAGCGGCGCCAGCGGGCTCAGCATTGGCAGGTCTGAAAAATCATAGTGGCCGCTATTGCGCATTGTGAGCAGCAGCGTGCGCCCGCGCAAGTTGGGCCGCACCTGCGCAAATTTCTCCTGGTTCTCCTGCGGGTTCCAGCCCGTCAAAGATTGCCGGTCGCTGAAGAGGAACAATGCGGGCTGCGCGAGCCCGGCGCTGCGCGCCTGCTCAGACACGGGATTAATCCACGGGTCAAAGCCAAGATAAGCACCGCATTGCGGGCTGCGGCTGCAAAACTCCAGCGCCGCTCCGCCGCCATTGGAGTGGCCGGTGATGCCCACGCGGTCCAGTGCGAGGCGGCCGGCCAGCTGGTTTGCGGGTTCGGTTTGCGGCAGCGCGCGCAGGTACCCAAGCACCAGTTGAGTGTCACCCACCCATTGCCCGGCCTGGCGCATTGCTGCGGCGTGGTACACGTCCGCCGGTGCGCCGCGCGGCAGGATTGCGCGGTTGTGCTGCAGTACGCGCCCGTCCGGCATGATGGTGCCCACCGCGCCATACGGATGCTCCGTGCTTACAACCACATAGCCGTGGCTGGCAAGTTCTTCCATCAGGAATGTGCTTTGTGTGCGGAAGCTGTCCCACCCGTGTGAGAAGTGCACCACCGGCAGCAGCGCGGGTGTGCTGATGATGGGTGCATTGGGGTACGAGTTGGCCACGCCATACTTAAGGTGGTCCAGCAGAAAGTCCGGCATCTTGATCGCGCGCGAAATCATGGGCGCAAGCTGCTCCACGTTTTCCAGCCACGGGCCGCGCTGTGCGCCGGGCGCGGGCACGGCCGGATACCATACCTGCACCAGCACCGCGCGCGCATCCTGCGCGTTGTTGGAATAAATTTCTTTGCGCACCGGATCGGTTACTGCAAAGCTGGTGACGCCCACTGCATAGCGGCCGGTGGGTGGCATGAGTTGTGGCACGGGAAACAAAAGTGGCGGTGCGGCGGATAGCAGCGCAAGCAGTGCCAGGCTGCTGCCGGCCAGCAGGCGGCGGCCGCGCAACAGCTGGCTGCCCGCCAGCAGCACGCTGCCCGCATACAAGCCCCACAGCTGCCAGCGGTAGCCCTCCAGCACAGGCTGCAGCACCAGCAAGCCCGCCAACAGCGCGGCCCAGCCCAGCCGCAAGCGCGCATCGCGCTGCGCTGGCCACGCCAGCCCGGCAGCGGCCGCCAGCTGCGTCATTACCAAAGCCCATTCCAACGCGCGCACAGTGTGAGTCTACCTGCTAAATTGCGGCACTAAACACACGCGATTGGGGCCGTGTTTCCGTTATACTTTGCTGCGCCTATGCCTGATTTGGCAGGGGAAACTGCAATGCCGCAACCTGCCGATCTGATTATTTCAAACGCGCGCGTGCTCACCCAAGATCTGCTGCTGCCGCGGGCGGCGGCGGTTGCGGTGCGTGGTACGCGCATTGTGGGCGTGGGCAGCGTGGAAGATTGCGCGGAGTTCAAGGGGCCGGCCACGCGCATGGTGGATGCGCAGCAATGCACGCTGCTGCCGGGCTTCATTGACAGCCACCTGCATTTGCTTTCCGGCGCAATTGGGCTTGGCCATGCACAGCTGCAGGAGGCCGGTTCGGCCGCAGATGTGCAGCGCTTGCTGCGCGAGCACGACCACGCGCACGCGGGCCAGCCGGGGCTGCGCGGGCTTGGGCTGCGCTACAACATCATCAGCCAGCGCGCGCAGCTGGATGCGGTGGCTGCGGACCGGCCGCTGCTGGTGACAGCCTACGACGGGCACACGGCCTGGGCCAACACCTGCGCATTGCAACAGGCGGGCATCCTGAATGGCGGCGAGCCCACCGGCCCCAACAGTGTGATTGTGCGGGATGCAGCCGGCGTGGCCACTGGCGAATTGCGCGAGGCCGGGGCCATGGAGCCGGTGCGCAAGCTCTTCCCGGACCCTTCCACTGCGCGCCAGCGCCAGCTTGTGCAGCATGCCGTGCAGCTGCTCAACGCTGCCGGCGTCACCAGTGTGCACAACATGGATGGCGACCTGGAGCAAATGCAGCTCTACCAGGCCATGGAACAGGCGCACGAAATGAGCCTGCGCGTTTATGTGCCGTACCATGTGACGCCGGCCGCTACGCTGGAGATGCTGGCCGAGGCGGCCGAGATGCAGTCCGTGCGCGGCGCGTTTGTGCGCGGCGGCGCTGCCAAGTTCTTTATGGATGGCGTGCTGGAGAGCTACACCGCGCTGCTGGTGACGCCTTATGCAGACGCGCTGCACACGCGCGGGGATGCGCTCTTCAGCCTCGACCACTTCATTCGCATGGCAGGTGCTTGTGACCGCATGGGCTTGCAGGTGGCGGTGCACTGCTGTGGTGATGGCGCGGTGCGGCGTGCACTAGATGGCTTCGCAGAGATGCGCCGCCTGAACGGCCCGCGTGACAGCCGCCACCGCATTGAGCACATAGAGCTGATAGCGCCTTCAGACTTGCAGCGCTTCCGCAAACTGGATGTGATTGCGTCCATGCAAACTGCACACTGTCCGCCCGATATGCTGGCCAACGATGTGTGGCCCGCGCGCGCCGGGCATGACCGCTGGCCGCTGTCGTTTGCATGGCGTGCGGTGCGCACATGTGGCGCACATTTTGTAAACGGCAGTGACTGGTCGGTTGCGTCGTTCAATCCCATGCTGGGGCTGGATGCCGGCCTCAACCGCATGCCGTGGGCGCCCGGCCAGCCCAACGACCACCTCACGCTTTATCAGCTGCTGCCGGGCTACACACGCGATGCAGCCTGGGCTGAGTTTAAAGAACATGAGAAGGGCCGCGTCTGCAGCGGTTTGCTGGCGGACCTTGTGCTGCTGGATGCGGATCTGGAGCAGACTGCACCGGAGCTGGTAAAAAATGTGCGGCCGGTGATGACTGTGGTGGATGGCCGCATTGTGCACGGCGCCGGCTAGTTCCGGCCGGCATAGTCTTGGCCGAACTTCCTGTTTTGGGCATTAGTGCTTGCTGCGCAAGCGCATGCGATTGCTGGGCCAGGCGCTAACAAGCCACAGAAGTCTCCAGTAGCGTGTGGCGCAGGGTATCCTGCGCTGGCTTAGCCATGGGTGTAACGCACTTGTGCATTAGGGCCAGTGTGCTGCCACCCACTCCTGGCGCACTTCGCGCACATCTTTAACCCGCGTGCCAATGCAACACCCCAAAGTTTTTCAGTCTGTGGGCTGGTTGTGCGCCGGCATCTTTGTTTTCTCGCTGCAGGATCTGGTGGTCAAGTCTGTCAGCGGCTTGTATCCGGTACACGAGGTAATTGTGATCCGCAGTGTGGCTGCGATTCCTTTTCTATTTGTGTTGGTTTGGCAGGCGGGCGGCTTGCGTGCCGCCCGCTCTCCGCGCGCTGGGGCCCTGTTGCTGCGCAGCGTGATGATGCTGCTGGCGTACACAACTTATTTTCTTGCATTTCCGGTGATGAAGCTGGCTGACATCAATGCTTTGTATGCCACTGTGCCGTTATTTGTGACGGCGCTGGCCGGCCCGTTTCTTGGCGAGAAGATTACCGCGCAGCGCTGGGCTGCGGTCGCGGTTGGCTTTGTGGGCGTGCTGATTATGGTGCGGCCCGGCGCAACGGTATTTGAGCTTGCGTCGCTGCTGCCAATTCTTTCAGCGCTCGCTTATGCCACGGCGCAAATCTTGGCGCGGCGCATTGGGTTGGCGTACTCGGCTGCGGTGATGTCGTTTTATCAGAACTTCATTTATCTGGGTGGCGCTGCAATTCTGGCTGCGGTTGTTACCGGCTGGGGCGGCGGATATTCGGGCCACCCCAGCATCGAGTTTTTGGTGCGGCAATGGGTTATGCCGGACCTGCAAGACTTGATTCTGATTGCGCTGTGCGGCCCAATTGCTGCAATCGGGATGACAATGCTCGGCCAGGCCTATCGCCTCACTGAGGTGAACTTTGTTACATCGTTTGAGTACACCGCACTAATTTGGGGCACGTTGTGGGGTTATGTGGTGTGGCACGAGGTGCCCGGCATTAGTTCGGTGATTGGTGCTGTGCTGATTGTGCTGGCCGGTCTTTCGCTGCTGGTGCGCTTCAATCCCCAGCAAGCAGCGGTGCCAGAGTTTTTAGAGCGCTAGCGCCACACAGCTGATTGAGGCACCGCTCGTAACTGGTCTTTTCCGTCCGTAGCACTCAGCCGGCAGCTGCCGGCACGCCATGGTTTGCTCAC
>OFRD01000655.1_pt1 | contig 12919 bp, 10 predicted proteins | sample 1543041 | NCBI WGS metagenome assembly OFRD01 (sample SAMN07774234, study PRJEB24372) | wastewater metagenome | isolation source: Exp Tend CN 100WW | collected 2016-02
TCCTCCATAAACGAATAAAAAATCTTAATTAAAAGGACACTTAAACAATGGCATATTCAAGCATTGATTCAGTATTTGTACGTCAGTACGCAGATACTTATGTAGCACTATTAGAACAGAAAGAATCTAAACTATTATCAACAGTAACCAATATTGGCTCAGTAACAGGTACTTCATTCACAGTTAACGAAATGGGAACTTTAGGTGATGTACTAGCAACTCCTGACCGTTTCGGTAACACATCTTATGTAGATGCATCATTTGCTTCTCGTTTAGCAACAATGAATGACTTCTCTAATTTCAGTCGCCTGGCTATTCAGGACTTACCAAAACTCAAGGCTAATCCACAAGATCAACTATTAACTCGCTTACATTCAAAATGGAATCGTAAAGTAGACTCAGTAGTTTATAACGCTCTTATTGGTAACGCTCCACGTAAAGAAGTTGGTGCAGATACTTATACAAACGTAGCTCTTCCTGCTACTCAAATCTTAGGTACAACTACAGCAGCAATCACTAAAAAATTACTGATCGACATCCGTACTAAGTTCACTAAAAACTTAGCTGACGATGAAGAAATTTATGTGACGTACAATGCTGACCTGTTAAACGCTTTACTAGCAGATACAACTCTTACAAGTGCAGACTACCTTGCTGGTCAGATGCTTCAACGTGGTGAGATCAGTAACTTCTTAGGTTTTAACTGGGTTCACTATGAAGGCATTACAGCAGCAGATGGTTTATCAGCTACAGGTGTGGCATATACAAAATCAGCAGTAGAAGTAGGTATTAACTCTATCTCTCCGTTGAAGATCGTAGAAGTTGAAACAGCTAACCGTTTTCATTCAATCGGTCATATTGAATCAGTTGGTGCTGTACGTACTGAGGAGAAGAAAGTAGTAGCTTTCAAGTTTAAAATTTAATAGCTCTATTTAAAAAGCTAATAAACAATCAAAGCTCCTTATCTGTAACAGGGTAGGGGGCTTTCAATACCTAATAATAACAATAACTAAGGAAGCTACATGACGACAAAGACAGACATAGCAAATCAAGCTTTATCTTTAATTGGAGCAGATTCAATTACAAGTTTTGAAGAGAACACAAGTACAGCTAGACGTATGAGAACAGTCTATGATTCAAGTCGAAAAGCACTACTTAGACTTCATCCTTTTCAATGCTCAACCAAGCGCATTAAGTTAAATCCAATCTCAACTCAACCTGAGTTTGGCTATTCATATCAATTCCAATTACCCGATGATCTAATCAGAATCATCAATGCAAATAAAGAAGACTATGTTGTAGAAACAGACAGACTTCTTTCAGATCAATCAGAACTTAACCTGGTCTATGTATTCGATAACAAGAATGAAGAAACATACGACAGCCTATTTATTGAATGCTTAATCCTTTATCTAGCATCAAAGATCACTAAAGCTGTAACAGGCTCACAAGGCACAGCAGACAGCTATTACATGCAATGTCAGGAGCTTATCAAGCAGGCAAAAGCAGTACAGGCACAAGAAGTACCATCACAACAATTCTTTAAAGATTCAGACTATTCACTGATCAGAGGTCGCTAATATGGCTAAGATCAACCTAATTAAAAACAACTTCACTTCAGGCGAACTAAGTCCACATATATGGATGCGTACAGATCTACAGCAATATAGAAACGGCACAAAAGAGATGCTGAACTTTCTTCCAATTGTAGAAGGGGGCTTAAAGCGTAGAGGTGGTACAGCAGTTACAGCAGTAACAGAAGGAGCTGTTAGAATCCTTCCATTCATTATCAGTCATTCAGTAGCCTACCTACTTGTTTTTAAAGCTCTATCAATAGATGTATTGGATAGCAACGGAACATTAATTAAAAGCCTTGCGACTCCATATACAGAAGAAGAGATCCATGAAATTAACTATACACAAAATAGGTATCAATTCTTTATAGCACACAGCGAGCATCCATTAGCCTGGGTAAGAGCTTCAGAAGACTTAACCAATTGGGCTTATGATGAATTTGATTTTTATGTACCGCCACTGGAAGAAGTTGTTACTCCAACATTACCGCTTAAACCAAACGAAAAGAATGCAGGAAAGACAGTAACATTAACTGCTTCAGCTTATGCTGTATATGACAGTACTAAGCGTTATCAGGTGGGTGATATTTGTCATCATACAATTAGCGGTACAAGGTATTACTTTAGAGCTAAAAAGATCACTCAAGGAAATACACCCACATTAGGACAACCCTCTCAAGGTGGAACAATACCAGATGAGTATTGGGGTACAACTTCTGTAACAGAAGCACAAGCTTTTACAGCAGCAGATGTTAATAAATTTGTATTTATCAATGAAGGTATTATACGAATAGATAAGTATGTCAGTCCAAGTACAGTACTCGGTGAGATTCTTTTAAAACTAAATACTGATATTGAAGCTATAGGCAATAGCTGGACTCTTAAACAAGACATCTTTGAAGTCAATCTAGGGTATCCAAGAGCCGTGACAATGTATCAGCAGCGTCTTGTAATAGCAGGAACTAAAACCTATCCAAACTATGTATGGCTGAGTAGGGTAGGGGATGTAACAAACTTCCTTCCAACAGTAGCAGATGGAGACAGTTTTACAGTATCAGCAAGTTCAGACCAATTAACCAACGTACTACATCTAGCTCAATCAAGAGGTATATGTGTAATGACAGGGGGATCTGAATTAGTCATCAGTTCACAGAATGCAATGACACCTACTAATACTTCAATCCTAGAACATACAAGTTTTGGGTCAACAGAAAACATCAAGCCATTGAAAGTAGGATCAGAACTTATCTTCGTACAACGTGGAGCAGAACGAGTCCGTACATTGCTTTATGACTATTCCATTGACTCACTAACATCTTCAGAACTGACAGTATTAGCAAGTCACATTGCTAAGAAGAGTGGTGGTTTTAAAGAGATGGTATATTGTGCTGAACCTGATTCTATTATTTGGTTTGTATTAGGCAACGGAAAATTAGCAAGCCTAACACTGAATAGAGAGCAGTCAGTTATAGCATGGTCAACACATGATATAGGTGGAACAGTATTAAGCGTAACGTCATTACCTTCTACAACTGGATCTGACAGACTTTATTTTCTAGTCAATCGAAATGGAACAGTACAGATTGAACAGATGAAGGAAGAGCTGTTATTAGACTCAGTAATCAAAGTAGACGTACAGCATAACAATCCTTGTATCATCGAACATACACAGATTGGCGTATTAGGAAATGATGTAGCAGCTTATTACAAAGACGGCAATTCAACCTACTCACTTCCAATCTTAAACAAACAAGGCAATACATTAACCATTGATTGTGATCCATCAGTCCATCAGGTCTATATAGGTCGCAAGTTCACATCGAGAGTAAGTTTATTTGCTCCTGAGCTACAGGGCAGTCCTGCAACATCAAGTCCAAGCATTATCAAGATCAACCATATTAACCTTTATCTATATGAATCTCTCAATCCTACAGTGAATGGGGAGATGGTCGAGCTAAAACAGTTTACAGAGAACTTATTTGAAGCTCCTAAACCATTTACAGGTAACAAGCGCATAGAGATGAACGGATGGAACGACTTTGATAACTTCAAACTCATCATAGAACAATCTGAACCATTACCACTTCATATAACGGCTGTAGTCATGGAACAGAATATTAACGACAGATAAGAATATAAATGGCATATACAGTAGAAAAAGCAAAGATATTAGACATACCTGAACTGTTAGATTTAGCAGTTCACTTTTGGAATGAATCCGAAACATACTCACAACGTCCTATGGACCTAGCAACAGTTAAAACACATCTTCAAACTTTAATACTGTATCCATCTCAAGGATGCGTATTGGTCTGTAAAGATGAAACAGGAAAGATCTTAGGCGGTTTTGTAGGTGGACTAACGAGAGAATGGTTTAGTGCTACAAGCCTTATGGCTTTTGATTACTGTTTATTTGTTAGCTCTAATAATAGAGGTAGTAAAGTAGCTTATATGCTTGTCACAGCTTTTATTGAATGGGCTAAAGAAGCAGGAGCTACAATCATTCAATGTGGTACAGCAACCAAGATCAACACAGAAAGAACAATAAGCTTCTACAAGAAGTTTGGCTTTGAACATACAGGCTCATTTCTTGAGATGAAGCTATAAAACACATAATAAAAATAATAGTGAGGTAATTATGGCAGCAGCAGGAGCAGCAGCAGTCGCATATTGGGCTGCAACGGCATTAGCTGTAGCAGGAACAGCTTATGCAGCATATAACTCTAGGCAGTCGGCTAAAGCACAATCTAAACAAGCAGAACAAAATGCCAAGAATGCAGAGTCTCAAGGTGTAGTTGAAGCCAATAGGATTAGAGAATTAAGTAAGAAGCAGAAATCAGCAGCTCAAGCACAAATGGCTGCTAACGGACTAGATCTGAATGCAGACGATACAGTAGTAGATACCATTGAAGAAGATATTGATCTGAATGCTTCTAAAGATGCATGGACTACTTTCTTTAATGCTAAGAATCAGTCGGCTCAATATAAGACAGATGCTCAGAACTACAATCTACAGGCAAAACAAGCAACAGTGAGTGGTGTACTAAATACAGCATCAACAGCTTTATCAGGCTTTGGCAATGCACCTAAGAATGCAACAGTAGGGAAGACAACTACACAATCAATATCAGGTATTCAATCGAATACTTTAGCTATGGACACATCAAGAATCAAAACTTCAGCAAGTGGATGGGCTTAATAAATGGCAAATATCCCTATTGGAAATTTTGGTAATGTCATGCCACAAGCTCAACCTGGAAGAGTAATTGATTCAGGTGCAGGACAAGTCGCTCAAGCAGTTAGCAATCTTGGTCAAGTTGGTATGCAAGTATCAGCTAAAAAACTGAATGAACAGCAGAAGATCCAAGATGAAAAGGATGAGTATTTCTTTAACACACAAGCTGCTAAATATGGAGCTGAATATACAGACATCGTTACCACAACTAAGCAAAAGTTGGTTACAGGTGAATACGATGAGAACACAGCTAAAGCTTATTTAAGACAGCAATCAGATAATTTAACTGAGACTTACAGACAGACACTTCCTGAAACCAAGCATGACAGATTCAATTTCTATTCTGAGAAGATGTACCTAGAATCAGAAGTCAACGTAAAGCCATTGGCTTATGAAACAGAACGTAGAGCGATTAATGCAGACTTTGAACAAGTGGCTGAAGCTACTCTTAAAATTGAGAATAGAGAACAGGCATACGCTCTATACCTGGACACAGTAAACCGTAACCCTGTTTTAACTCCTGAACAGAAGAAAGAAGCTCCGCAAAAATGGAATGAACGTAGAGACTTATCAGATGCTAAAGGTGTGTTGAGTGGTTTAGAAGGTCAGCAAGACGTTAAAGCACTACAAGAATTGCAGAAGAATGTAGATACAGTTTTTCCTCACATGAAGGTAGAGACTAGAGATGCATATAAGGCAAATATTGAATCTGCAATTGACCGTATCAATAAAGGGCTTGAGATCAAGGCTAAAGAACTTGATAAAGAACATGCACAGCTAACCAAAGACTTTGTAGCAGATGCTTTTACAGGTTATCCAATTGCTGAAAGCTTAGTCAACAGTACATTAGATGCAGTTAAAGGTACGAAATATGAAGTTGAAGTTAAAGAAGCTATAGCACTAAATAAAGATGCTCAAAAGTTTAGGAATGCTTCACCAATTGAACAGGAACGTAGTATTGCAAGACTAACTTCAGAACTGGAAAACAGTCCTCAAGATGACGCTACACTTCTTCAGAAGAAGTTAAACTTATTCAAAAGCATTGCAGCTACATCTAAACAACGAGCAAATGATGATCCTGTAGCAGCAGTTCAATCTCAAACAGGACATAAGCTATATACCGTTACTCCTGAACAGATCGGAACAGGACAAGTAGATTTTAAGAAAGCTCAGATTACAACTCAATTACTGGCTGAACAAAAGAAAGCGAATGGTGGAGTAGGTTCACTTATTCAATGGAATAAAACAGAACGCCAAGCCTTTCTAAATCGCTACCATGATGCTACTCCTGCAAAACAGAAAGCAATGCTCTTAGATCTGACTAAGATGGCAGGAGGGAACAGAGACGCTACTAAAGAATACTTCACTATGTTGGCAGGGGAGCAGAACTCATATGATTATATGGGTATAGCCAAGCTTGCAAGTATGGGTGTTCATGTACCTAAAACAAATATTCAGTTGGCAGATGTAGCTTTAGAAGGTAAGCAATTAATCAATCAAAGACAAGATAAGTTATTTGCTAAACAAGATGCTTTCAATTTACAGATTCAATCAGAATTTGGTAATGCAGCAGGTGTAGGTTCAGTAGAACATAGAGCTTTTCAGAATATAGCTTATGCAGTTTATGTAGGACTAGCTAAACGTGAAGGCGGTATTAAAACAGACGATAAAGGCAATCCAATCATTGATAAGGAATTAGCTAAACGCTCTTTTGATATTGCTACAGGTGGTACTTATAAACAGAAGCTAGGCAAGAATACAAACCACATCTTCATGCCATATGGCTTTACTCAAACAAGCTTTGAAGATCATATCCAAAACCATTTTAGAACTCAGTATCGTAAAGATACAGGCTACCTTCCCCCTGAAGGTAATGTACTTAAAACTCATGTAGTACTTCCTGTAGAGGGTTTTCCTGGTTGGTACAAGTTTGTAGGGCATGACGGAAAAGAAATGAAAAATCCAAAAACAGCAAAAGCTTATGTAATCAAAATACAAAAATAATAAGGAAAATAGATGAGTAGCTTATTAAGCGAATTTATAACAGATAAAGATCAAGCTTTCGATATAACAACAACTACAGATCCTAAGAAATATAAACGTGGAACGCTCTCAGATATTGGACTAGGAGCTTTATCAGGTGCAGGTAAAGGTGTTTTATCTGTATCTAATGGAGTTAGCCGATTAGTTGAAGGTGATGAAGTTGCCGATAAACGTATGGCTCAGACCAATGAAGCATTAACTCCGCATAGTCAAGGAACAGCAGGTAAGACAGCTTCAGGCATTACAGAGGTCCTAGCAGCAGGTGCTACAGGTGCGCCATTAGGAACATTTGGTGTAGCAGGAGCAGTAGGACTTGGTACTCGATCAATTGAACATACTAAGCTTACACAAGAGCTAGGAGTTGATCAGGATACAGCAGACACAGCATCTAATATTTATGGTGCTACGAATGCAGCTATGGCTTTTCTTCCTGTATCCAATGTATTTAAAAAGTCTTTAATGCTTGATTATGCAGCTCTAGTTGCTGCGCCTACAGCAGTAGGACAGGGCTCTTTATATTTAGAAGGTGCTTATTTAGATAGTCAGGGATACAAGAAACAAGGACAGCAGTACAAAGACATGGCAACAGATCCAACAGCTATCTTTACTAACTTAGCCATTGGTTCGGTATTCTTTGCAGGCAGTCGTTATCTAAATGCTAAAACTAATCCTGATCTTCCTGAAGCTCAAGTTCATCAGGCAGAAGCAGACTTTAACGCTACAGTTGAAAATGCTTTAGCAGATGCAGATACATCGAGTATGCCAAACGTGGCTCAATCAGTAGATGATCTTGCTCAACATGAAACTAACTTGAATCAAGCTATTGATCAAGTGATGAAAGGTGAGAAGGTCAATATCTCTGAAGCTACAGGTGGACAGCTCAAGACTTTAGATGATGTTAAAAAGCATATTCAAAATAATAGCTCTATTAAGACAGCAACTAATAAAAAACAGACATTAGCTGAAGCTACTGAACAGAATAGAAAAATAATATGGGAAAAGCTTAACCCTGGGATGAAGTATCCTGGTACAAGCACACCAAAACAACCACAAGTTAAACCTTTTACTGCTACAGGTACACAAAAACGTATTTATGATGAAGCAACGGCTAAAGGCTTATCAGATGCAGATGCAAGAACAATTGTTGCTTTGGCTCACTTTGAAAGTGGTGGATCATTTAGTCCTACAATCAAAAATAAGAAGTCTTCAGCTACAGGTGTATTTCAGTTTATTGATTCAACCTGGCAAGCAGAAGGTGGTACAGCAGCTAATAGACATGATCTAAATACACAGATCAACCTTGGTATCAAACATACTAAATCCAATATTAAGTATATCGAAGACAAGACAGGTGTAGTTCTAACAGGTTCACAGATCTATATTCCTCACTTACTTGGCAGGGGAGGGGCAGAAATAGTATTCAAAGCAATTAAAGACAATCCTAACCAATCAGCTAGAGCTGTCATTAGTAAGTTTAGTAAGAATCCTGATCATTTAATGAGTATTAACGGTATTCCTAAAGATGCAACCATAGGCAATGCAATACACAACTTCACTAAGAAGATAGATGATATTACAGCTCAACATTATGGCGGTTCAGGATCAACTCACAAATCTGTTTTTGAATCTGAAACAGCATCAACTGTAGAACAAGCTCCTATTAAGCCTGAATCAAGCTATGAAGGAACAGTAGATCGTTTAGACCTAGATAACCTTCCTGACGTAGATGATCTATTTATTAGTCCTCACGACTTTAACGCTTTTGAACAGCGAAATATGGAACATGAAGTAATGGGAGATCTGACAACAGAACAGCTAGATCTGCCAAACATGGTATTAGATGAACATGGAAATCTAGTTCCTGATCTTCCTGATCCAAACTATAAACCTATGTCAGATGTAGAACTCAGTAAATTGATTGATGATGTTTTTGCAGAAAGTGAGACTGTATCAGTACCTCATACATCAAATACGATTAAAGTGAAGGATAGGGTAGATGATCCTGCAAAAGAGTTTAAACCTGACGAAAGTATTGCAGCAGACTGGAAAGAAAAGCAACGCTATGAAGACAAGAAATATCACAAAGAACTGACACGTACTTATAAAGACAAGGATGGAAATACAGTTCAAGAGCTTCAATATCGTGGCTCATACGTGCGTAGAACGGTAGATGATGCACATCAAACTAAATCTATTCACGTAGGACGTTCAAATAAGAGTAATTTTGTAGACCATAAAGGCAATAAAGAACTAGAAACAGCTTTAGATCGTATATTTGATGAAGGTCGAGCTTTTGGATACCTATCTCAAATCCCTAAAGGACAACAAACAATAGACAAGCTTATTGCTAATCCTGATCTAGTCATTTCATCTAAAAAAACAGGTGAAGATCTAACAGCTCAACAATGGCAACAGAAGCTACAAAAAGAACAAGACAACATACAGCTACTCGCTAAATCTATGGCGACATTGGCTAAATGTGCTTGGAAACAAGCAGCATAAAAATAATAAGAGAATTGAATGAAGAACGAATGTAGAACAGCCGTAGAAGGTGTATTAGGACGCAAGCTTACAGATAAAGAAGCAGACTTATTAGAACAACAATTTATCAAAGCAAGTCGTGAACTTCCTGCCGAAGACATTAAAGCCTGGAAGAGTATGACAGACGAAGAACGTGCTGAAGCAATTGCAGATCGAGCAATCAAGAACTATACCGATCAGCATATTAAAGAAGTAACCAATCTTGTTAATGATTTAGAGATCCGTGAACAATTGGTCCATGAACTGACTTCTCATTCAAAGCTTAATCCATTAGAAAGTTTGAACAGAAAAATCGTTATGCATACTGATCAATCAGGTATTCAGTCAGTTGAACACAATATTCAGGCGGTTGAAGTAAGGTATATGTCGGCTTTAGCAGATGTATTTACTAAAACTCAAAAAGGCTTAGGCTATCTAATAGATGCAGATAAAGTAAAACTTTTAGTTAAAGAGATCTTTGGCAAGCCTTCAGGTGACGCTGAAATAGCAGGATTAGCTAAGTCAGTACAGGACACATTAGAACAGCTCAGACTTCACTATAACCGTTATGGCGGTGATATTAAGAAGCTTGCTAACTATGGTATTCCTCAATCACACAGCCATTACAAAGTCATTCAGGCAGGACAGGAAGCGTGGGTTAAGTACACATTACCTTTAACTGATAGATCCAAGTATAGAAAAGAAGATGGATCATTAATGAGTGAAGCGGAGGTAGCAGATGTCTTAAAAGCTGTCTATCACACCATTGCATCAGAAGGACATAACAAAGCTTCAGTACAGGCTCATGCTGTTCAATCAGAATCAGATCTACCTGTAGGGATGAATATGCAAGCTCTTCACCAACATCATAGGGAAGTGCATTTTAAAGATGCGGACTCCTGGGTGAAGTATCAAGAAGACTTTGGAGAAGTAAATTTCCATGATCTGTTATCTAACCATGTAAGACGTATGGCAACAGAAATTGGACTCATGCAGACGTTTGGTAGCAATCCTGAAAAATTAGTCAAACAACTTGGACATGATCTGCTTAATCAGATGATGCAAGATCCAAAGTACGTTAAAGAGCATCGTAAGATTCAAAAGCAAGCAGCTCTTATAAACAAGCATTATGATGAACTGGCAGGACAAGCTCTTCCAATCGACAGCAACTTAGCTCAAGTAGGCGGTATGCTCAGATCATGGACCGTTGCTACTAAGATGGGTAGTGCTTTTATTACAGCATTCTCAGATCAGGCAACTATGAAATTAGCTTCAGAAATGCATGGAATGGCTTATTCAAAAGTATTCGGTAAACATCTCAAACAGTTTACCAATAAAGAAGACAGAGACTTTGCTATCAGTATTGGTTTAGGTGTCAGAGAGTTGACCAATGCACTTGTAAGATTTGGAGATGACGATTTAGCTTCAGCTTCAACCAAACTAGCTAAAGCCAATACCAATACAAGAAAGATAGCGAATGCTGTTATCAGATCTTCAGGCTTAAACCACATCACAGCATCAGCTAAACGTGCTTTTGGTGTCAGTTTAATGCACCACGTATCAAACTTGAACTCAACTAAACATTGGGATCAGTTAGGACCTAAAGATAAAAAGATGCTAGAAGGTGGTGGTATCAAAAAAGAAGACTGGACACTACTACAACAGATCCAAAGAACTGAAGCTCCAACAGGAGAAAAGCTAGTCACGAATAAAGATATATTCAATGCTTCAGATGATGCAATCCTAGCTCATTACAACTTTGACAAGACAGGCTATACAGCTCAAGAACTTGCTGACCATGCTTTTAGATTGAAAGAGCAGTTAGCTAACAAGTATATGAACTATATCTATACAGAATCTGATTCGGCAGTGCTTTCTGTGGGAGCTAGAGAAACTGCTTTCATGGGCTTAGGTCGTGAACGTGGAACAGTAACGAATGAACTTACTCGCTTCTTTTGGCAGTTCAAACAATTTCCGCTTGCTATGATCATGCGTCAATGGACTAGAGGTATGGCTCAAGGTACACCACAAGAAAAGTTTGTATATTTTGCAAAGCTATTTGCTTATACAACTGTGATGGGAGCTTTAGTGAGTCAGATCCAAAACCTAACACAAGGTAAAGATTTAGATGATCCGACAACCTTAGACTTCTATATGAAGTCCATAGTCAAAGGAGGGTCGGCTAGTTTCTTGGCAGATGCAATTTCTGCTACTTCAGATCCAACAGAACGTAGTGTGAAGGACTTTATTATTCCTGCTGCATTCAAAGATGTAATGTCAGTTGGAACAATGGTATCAGGAGCAGGAACAGCTTATCTTTCAGAACGAGAATCAAGCTATGGAGCTGAAGCTGTAAATACAGTTAAGAACAACATTCCATTCCAAAACGTATGGTACAGTAGGTTGGTGTTCGATAGGATTTTGATTTCTGAACTTCAAGAAATATTCGATGAAGGATATAGAGAACGTAAAGCAAGAAGACAAGAATCTAACTACGGTATTAGTTATTGGTGGGACTTAGATAATAATGAAATACGTGTTCCCGATACTAACTCAAGATCAGAATGAGGATGCTATATCTATTAGTAATGAAGAAAATCTATCGAAATTTAATGTATTGGTTAGTGAGATAAAAGCAGCTTTAATGATAAATAATGCTAATAAAAACACATTTACTTATGCTAATATGAACATAATAATAACAGAGGGTATACATTAATGAAACGCATTTTATTAGCAACTGTCATTGCAACTTCAAGTTTTGCTTATGCAGATAGTGGTTTTTATACATCATTAAAAGCAGGGGTGAGCGACACAAAATTTGAAAATACTGAATATCAATCTACCCCAGTAGCAGATGTAGATTTGACTTATCATAACAAAGATGTTGATGAAACTGTTTACCCAAATATCGCACTAGCTGTTGGTTTTGATTTCAGTAAAATCAGCAAAATAAATGCTAGAGCTGAGTTAGAATATACATATAAAGATAAATTTAAAGTTACTCCAAAAACAGACAGATTAGAAATAACCACTCCTGATTTTTCTGATTCATTGCCAGCACCTGAAGATTTTCCTGGCATTTTTGTAAATGAACTTAGAAGCCAATCTTTAATGTTAAATGGTTACTATGACTTTAAAAATACCTCTAAATTCACTCCGTACTTAGGTGCGGGTGTTGGTGTCACTCGTATTAAGAACAAGCTAACATTTAATCCAGATGTTTTCGTAGAAGGCGACAGCCAGTCTGATACAAGCAATACTTTTACTTGGTCAGCTAACGTTGGTGTAGCTTATCAAGTAACTGAGAATGTTGCGCTTGATTTAGGTTATCGTTATGTGGATGCTGGCGAAATTGAGTTTAATACGAATAATTCTCTTTTCTTTGGACCAAATTCCGATATGAAAACTACAGCAGATTTAGTATCACATGATTACTCATTAGGTCTTCGTTACAACTTCTAATTATACGTTCAATAGTTTAAGCACATTAAAGTAAAAGGGAGATTTATCTCCCTTTTCTATTACATCAAATAATAAAATTTAA
>OFRD01000656.1_pt1 | contig 12912 bp, 11 predicted proteins | sample 1543041 | NCBI WGS metagenome assembly OFRD01 (sample SAMN07774234, study PRJEB24372) | wastewater metagenome | isolation source: Exp Tend CN 100WW | collected 2016-02
TATAGCTTTACATATTCAATTGGATTATTTTTTATACAAAATGTAAATTTATATACAAAAAACAAAGAATGCTCTTGTATCCTATAAAAATAAAGCCACCCAATAATGAAATTAGATGGCTTTTTATTTAGATGACTTTCATTTTTGAATCATTGATTAATGAAAGTAATATCAGAGTTTCTTCCAAATCATATTGCTAACAGTATTGCTATTTTTAGCTTTACCTTGGACTTTTATTTGATCTCCTGAAGCATTTAGACGGGCATCAATATTATATACTCGCCCATCCTGTGGGTTGACCCACACTCCTTTGCTGAATTGCTGATTACTGGCATCTGCAACAAGCCCTTTTAGCGCCTCCATTCCAAAAATCGGCTGATTCTTCAGTGCACCCTGACATTTGGTACACACTTCAGTCATTGGTGTACCTGGTAAAGGATAGTTTTTAGTAATGACAGCACTATATTGCTGTGTTTTTGAATTTTTACGGATCACGATATCTGAAATATAATAACCAGTATAGTCATCTATAACCTTCCATGTACCAATTAACGGATCAAAAGGCATAGCAGATAATGGATTAATAAGTCCAAGGAGTAGTGCAACAGCACCAATAAATTTAAGGTTCATAAAAAGATATTTACAATTCAGGGGAAAAAGAAGCACAGTTGTGCGCAAAGTACGCGAGATTATAACAATTATTTTTTTTACAAAGACAATAATTTCATTAAAATTAAATATATAGTTGATAACTAAATTAAGAGATTAAACAAAAATTCAAATCAGAATATTACTTTTTTAGTCAAAATTAGGATTTATTTTGATTATCATACTGTTTAATTACGATCAGGCTAAGACAAGATAAAATATGGTCTGCAATAATCATTTTTTAGTTTATTTTATTTAATATCAATATCTTATAAACATTAATTCAATATAGAAAACCTATAACAACACCTCCCTTTAATACTATGAATAGTATTAAATCACACAAGGCCCACTTTGGTGGTTTTTTAATATCTTCCACTATTCGTTTCAAACCTGATAAAATTTATACACAGCACAAGAACGTGGTGAATATATGAAAATGGAAACAGCCTTCATCTCACTAATCATCGCTATTGTCATTATTATTCTTATTACTATGTACAATAAAAAGCGCTGATTTTAAAAATGGAATTTTCAAATCTACTTTGATGTGGATTTTCTTTTATCAATTTTTCTTTATAATTCTCAATTCAATAAAATCAAAATGATGAGAGAAAAATACTGCCGACTCTACTTCTTGCACTTCTTATTACAAACCACTAAAAGCAATGAGAGAAAGTAATGCCATCTGAACCAGTCAAAGTATATGAGTTTGCTAAAACTCAATATTAAGCTATTATTTTTAGAATCTTATCCATTTTACTTGCACTATTTTCTTTAATAATATTTGATAAAATAAATCTGGACTCAATTTTTTGTTTAAAACATGAAAAGTATTGCTGAGAAAATACTAAATCATTTTTTTGATATTAATTTTTACTATTAATGGCAGGATAATTAGATGAATAGTGCTGAATTTAAAAACTTCGAAGAAGCTGGTCAGGCTGTTTTAAAATTTTTATATCAAAAATTTGGTTTTAATTTATGGATGATTACTCGTACTGAGGGTGATGATTGGATTGTGCTTCAAAGTGAAGATAATGGATATAACGTTCAACCCGGTCAAGTATTTCGTTGGGCTGACTCTTTCTGTTCACATATGGTACAAGGCAAAGCCCCTAGAATTGCTCCCCGATCAGAAGATATTCCACTTTATGTTAATGCACCCATAGCTAAGCAAGTAGAGATCAAAGCATATATTGGCCAACCACTTACAAAAGAAGATGGTTCTCTTTTTGGTACGCTCTGCGCAATTGATCCCAAGCCTCAATCAGAGGCAATAATAAAAGAAGCCGGACTAATTGATCTATTAGGTCAAATGCTAAGTTATATTTTACAAGGAGAATTACGAGAAGTTGAACAAATACGCCAACGTGAACGCTTTAAAGAAGAAGCTCTAAATGATTCATTGACTGGATTATTCAACCGTAGGGCATGGGATAACTTAATTAGTTTAGAGGAAGAACGTTGTAAACGTTATGGGCACCCTACTGCCATTTTAATGATTGATCTTAATAATTTGAAAACTGTAAACGATAGTTTGGGACATACTGCGGGTGATGAACTCATTCAAAAGGCAGCAACGGCTTTAAAAGGTTGTGTACGCAGTAATGATATTGTGGCTCGTTTGGGTGGAGATGAATTTGCGATTCTGAGTATTGAAAATAATCAAGTAAATGCAGAAAACTTAGTAAACAGAGTGCTTCAAGTTTTTGCAGAAGCGAATATCAGTGCTGCTATTGGTCTTGCTATGCGCAATCCTCTTAATGGATTATTAAAAACACTGCAAGAAGCAGATGAGAAAATGTACGCGCATAAGAAAAAGATTAAGTCTTAAAGCTTTTGAAAAAATTAAAATTTTTAAGTAACCCGAATCCTGTTTAAGCGGATGCTTCCATAGTTTGAATCATCGGCTTATTTTGATGACAAAAATGTATTCAAATCAACAGGTGTTTCCCACATTACTGAAGCATGCGTCAGGACACTGCGTATCTGTAATAATTCATGAAGAATAGTACTAGGCACAACAGGACCAACTTGCACTTTCGGACAATACGTTTTCCTTAAAGCAACATGGTCTGATAAATCCATACTGTTTAATTTCATGATAGACTTTTAAGCAATTGGAAATTTCTTAATCCACTTTTCAGCAATGCATTTTGTGCTCAAAGTTTTACGTGCTCTAAATGCCAGATAATCTTTGTGGTGGAGCGGATCACTACTCTATATCTTAAAACACCATCTGATTAGTGTTATGGTAAAAACTGTAAATTACTGAAATTTAATATTATTAAGGTTTAAAGGTGTAACTTATGTTGAAGTGGTTTGAAAAACTTGTCGATCCTTATCCATCTAAAGGTTTAACCGAACCCCTTCCAACCCGTTTCTTCCCTTTCGTTTGGCAAGCTGCAACAGGTGTTCGCCCCTATTTATTATTGTTGGTATTATGTACTGCTGGAGCTGCGAGCTTTGAAGCAGTACTTTATGCAAAAATTGGTGATTTAGTAAACTGGTTAAGCAAAAGTCAACCTGAAACATTCTTGGCTGAACATACACAAAATTTGACCCTTTTGACCTGTATTCTTTTTGCCAATATTTTCTTTGCAAGTTTTCAATCAATTATTAAACATCAAATTCTTTACAGCACCTTTCCAATGCGCCTGCGCTGGCGCTTTCATAATTTATTACTACAACAAAGTCTGGATTTTTTCCATAATGATTTTGCTGGTCGCCTATCTGCCAAAGTTATGCAAACTTCGCTTGCAGTACGCGAGTTCTGGGTGATTTTAGGTGACATGCTGGCTTATGTCGTGATCTATTTTGTGACCATTAGCTTTGTATTGGGCGCAATTTCCCCAATGTTGATTTTGCCTCTGATGCTCTGGTTAGTGTTGTTTATTGCGGCAGCTTGCTTTTTTATTCCTCGTTTAAGCCGAATTTCCAATAAACAAGCCGATGCTCGTGCAGTCATGACGGGGCGCGTAACCGATGCTTACACGAACATTCAAACCGTTAAATTATTTGCCCATGCGGGTCATGAAAGCCAATATGCCAAAGAGTCTATGCAAGGCTTTATGACCACGGTTTATCAGCAAATGCGTTTAGGGGTACAGTATGAAATCAGCATCAACTTATTGAGTGTGGTTTTATACGTTGGGGTTTTAGGCACAGCCATTTGGCTTTGGATCAACGGGCAAGCGGAATTGGGGATTATTGCGGCAACGACCGCCATGATTTTAAAACTCAATAGCATTGCTGAATTTATGATGTGGCAAACCTCTGCACTCTTTGAAAATGTCGGAACTATTCAAGATGGCATGAAAACACTGGGGCGTCCTATTAACATCCAAGACAAAAAAGATGCTTCCCCATTACAAGTGCCGCAGGGTGAAATCAAATTTGAAGATGTTAGCTTTGCTTATAGCAATAAAAATGTGATTGATCATTTAAATTTAACCATTAAACCCGGTGAGAAAATTGGTATCGTGGGGCGTTCTGGCGCAGGGAAATCGACTTTAATTCAATTGTTATTGCATTTTTATGAGATCAACCAAGGTCGTATTTCGATTGATGGTCAGGACATTCAAGATGTAACCCAAGACAGTTTGCGTAAAAGTATTGCCTTGGTGACCCAAGACACCTCTTTATTACACCGTACCGTGGCTGAAAATATTAAATATGGTCGTCCCGATGCAACAGATGAACAAATGTTTGAAGCTGTTCGCAAAGCCAAAGCAGAAGATTTTATTCCTCAACTCACCGACTTACGGGGTAAATCGGGTTATGAAGCCTATGTTGGTGAACGCGGTGTAAAACTATCTGGTGGGCAACGTCAACGTATTGCAATCGCACGCGTATTTTTAAAAGATGCACCTATTTTAATTTTAGATGAAGCAACCAGTGCTTTAGACTCTGAAGTTGAAGCTGCAATTCAATCCAGTTTGGATGAATTAATGAAAGGAAAAACTGTCATCGCAATTGCGCATCGACTTTCAACCATTGCACAAATGGATCGTTTGATTGTATTAGATCAAGGACATATTGCAGAACAAGGTACGCATGATGAACTGGTCGCACTAGGTGGAATTTATGCCCATTTATGGCAAAGACAAACAGGCAGTTTTTTAATCGAGCAACAAGCTTTGAAGAAAAAGGAATTGGATTAATGTTGTATTTAGAAGATATAAAACTGGGTGATTGTTTCATTAGTCGTGAATATGAAATGACATTAGAAGAAATTAAACAATTTGCCCATGCTTATGATCCACAAGTTTTTCACACTGATGAAGATCAAGCCAAAGTACATCCTATTTTTCAAGGTATTGCCGCAAGTGGATGGCATACTTCTGCGGTAACAATGCGCTTATGGACAGAATGTTTTCCTGTTTCTTATGGACTGATTGGTTCAGAATCCAGTATTCGCTGGCCAAGACCAACTCGTCCTAACGATAAAATTCATGTTGAAGTTGAAATTGTTGCGATTACGCCATCAAAAACCAAAACTGACCGCGCTATCGTGACCTATGTAACGCAAACTTTAAATCAAAATGATGATGTTTTATTAATTTCTACAACAAAAATTGTGGTCTTTAAAAAAGAATTTAAAGCCGCTTAATTTGAAGACTTTGAAATAATTGTCGAACAATTTTAATAGAATACTGTTTCTTTTCATGCCAATATGAAAATCAACAAATAGAAAAACAACGAAAGTGCAATGGATAGCGCATGAAAACGATTTCTCCAAAACAAGATCAAGGAATCCCCGGTGTTTACGGTCTGCTCCTCTTAGATGTCGTGTCTCGTTGGGGCTACAATGCCGAAGCATTGTTTACACCCTTTCATTTAACCAGTGAGCTATTGGCGGATCCAAATTTTCGCATTCCAACATCGGTTGCAAATGAGTTGGTGAAACATGCATTACGCTTAACAGGAGAACCGACTTTAGGTTTTCATTTAGGCACGCAAATGCGAATCTCGATTCATGGTTTTATTGGCTATGCCATTATGACTGCACATGATATTACGGATGCTTTGGTGTTAGCCAATCGCTTTATTCAGCTCCGTATGCCCTTTTTACAGCTTTATTTTTCCACCTTTGGTGAGAAAGCAACGCTGCAATTACAATGTGATTTTGATATTGAGCCTTTACGGACGGAAATTACCATTGCTCTGACGTTTGGCATCATCACTATGGCAAAGGCTTTAACAAGTTGTGATGATTTATCGGGTGATATAGATTTTGATTTTGCTCAACCCTCTGGTTTTGAACGCTATATCAATAAGTTTCCATCACATAACTTCCGTTTTGAACAACCGCATTTATTGTCAAGTTTTGATAAAAAATACCTCAGTTTTAAAATGGTGAATGCCGACCCAATTGCCAGTCAAATTGCGATTAATCAATGTGAAGCTGAATTGTCTGCATTAGGTGAACGCCGACGCCTAGCCATGCGAGTACGCGACATTTTGACCAATTCAGAACAACATTATTTAAGTATTGAAAATGTCGCAGACCGTTTACATATGTCTGATCGGACTTTAAAACGTCAGTTGGCTGCCGAAGGAACTTCTTTTTCAACCTTAGTGGATGAAGTCCGCTATCGTCATGCAACATCGCTCCTTTCACGAACAGATTACACCTTGGAACTCATTGCAGATGAACTTGGCTACAGCGATGTTGCCAATTTTAGTCGGGCATTTAAGCGTTGGAGTGGTCGTAGCCCAAGCAATTGGCGTAAAGATCCTTATTTATAAACTTTCGTTTTGATCAAAAAACATGTATAAAACATGGCAAAAATGATTTGAATATTTTAAAGGAGTCATCAATGAATCATCCTTCAGAATTGAAGTATGCAAGCACTCACGAATGGGTCAAAATTGAAGGTGATCTGGTCATTACAGGTATTTCTGACCATGCACAGGATGCATTAGGCGATTTAGTGTATGTAGAAACACCTGAACTCGGTCAGCAAATTACCGCAGGTCAGCAAACTGGTGTGGTCGAATCGGTGAAAACAGCGTCCGATATTCATGCGCCGATTTCAGGTGAAGTGGTTGAAGTAAATTCAAGCCTTGAAGATGATCCAGACTTTGTTAATGATGACCCTTATGGTAAGGGCTGGATTTATAAAATTAAGCCAAACAACATAGCAGATATAGAAAAATTACTCTCAAGCAGTGAATATGAAGCAGGCTTATAAACCTAATCTTCAGCATCAAAATCAGCCTTTATGGCTGATTTTTTTATTTATGTAGAGATATAAAAATTATCATTAAAAATCATAATATGATTTTTTATTAAAAATAATTATTAATTTTTTTATATTTTAATTAATAATTATTAAAATAATATACTTTTCAACAAAAACAATTTAAGATCTATAGCGTCTAACGACGATTTGACTTATCTCTAATCATGACAACAATGATCTTCCTAGCTTAAAAATAATTGTTTGATAAGCCTCATCAGCCGTATATCACTTATGATTATCTAGGTAAATTATGTCTTCAGAGAATGCCGAACAACTGTGGAATAAATCATTTATTCTATGTCTAGCCAATAACCTTTTTTTGTTTGTGTTTTATTTTGCACAAACGACTATCTTGCCGATTTATATTTTAAATGAATTACATGGCACGTTAGCACAAGCGGGGCTAGCCATGACCTTATTCATGGCATCATCCATTGCAGTTCGTCCGTTTAGTGGATTAATCATTGAGAAATTTGGACGTAAAAAAACACTCTACATTTCCGAAGCCTTATTTTGTTTATTCTCTTTTGCCTATTTATTCGCAGATAATCTGACCACTCTCTTGGTCATTCGATTCTTGCATGGAATTTGGTTTAGTATTTTAACCACTGTGGCCGTCCCGATTGCTCATGACTTTATTCCTGCAAAACGTAAAGGTGAAGGCATGGGATATTTTGTCATGTCGATTAATTTAGGGATTGTCCTTGGGCCACTACTCGGTCTTAGTTTAATTCAACCCTTTGCATACACCACAGTTGCAGGAATTCTTGCTGCAATTATTTGCCTCGGTTTTATTTTTTGCTTCATGATTCCAATTCCAGCAGAAACTAAATCGGCAATCACTCAAGTAAAGCGCCGTTTAACGCTGCAAGATTTTGTCGAAAAAAAAGCACTCCCTGTTTCAATTATGGCAATGATCGTCTCTTTTTCTTATGCCAGTATTATGTCGTTTATTTCAACATTTGCGGAATCAAAAAATTTACTGCCCTACGCCAGTTTATTTTTTGTGGTCTTTGCAATTTCAATGATGAGTTTACGACCCATTACGGGAAAAATTTATGATCGAAAAGGTGCAAATTATGTGGTTTATCCTGCTATTGCCCTGTTCTCAATTGGGCTAATCATTTTAAGTCAAATCAATTCCGTCGCGGGTTTAATGATTGCTGCGATATTTATCGGAATAGGTTTTGGTTCAGCTCAGCCTTGTTTACAAACCCTTTCTATTCAGCGTTCAGCGAAAGATCGAATTGGGCATGCAACATCTACTTTTTTTACCTGTTATGACTTAGGCATTGCACTTGGATCAATTTTATTGGGTCTTGTGATTGCTCAGCACAGCTATAGCTTTGCCTATTTACTTTGTGCATTTATTACCGCATTAAGCTTAGTATTTTATAAATTATATGTAGATCAACCGAAAGCATCTTAATCATGTAAAGTCATGATCGTGCGGATGAAGTCGACTTATTGCAAACAATTGAACATTTTTAAGTGCTATAAATGGCCTCATTTCTAAGTCTAAATAAACTGGGCATGATCCAAGATTTGAATCATGCCCATTCTATAAACCAACACACTAAAAAATTTATTTTTTAACTGGAAGTCACAGATTCTTGTTTCGTATCGCTTTCATCGGCATCACCCTCTTGTTTCATGCTAAATGATGAAGCTGGAGTTGCAGCGGCTTGATCTGCTCGGGTACTTTTTAATTTAATCTGTAAACGTAATTCATTCATCGAGTCAGCATTACGCAAGGCTTCTTCATAACTAATTGAACCCTCATTATAAAGATCAAATAAAGCCTGATCGAAGGTTTGCATACCCAGTTCGCGTGACTTTTTCATGATTTCTTTAAGTTCATGAAGCTGACCTTTAAGAATATTATCGCCAATCAATGGTGTATTGAGCAAAATTTCAATGGCTGCACGACGTCCACGACCATCTTGAGTACGGACTAAACGCTGAGAAATAATCGCTTTCATATTTGAAGATAAATCCATCAACAATTGATTTTTTCGCTCTTCAGGGAAAAAGTTAATAATTCGATCTAGTGCTTGATTGGCATTATTGGCATGCAAAGTGCCTAAACATAAATGCCCTGTTTCAGCAAAGGCAATGGCGTGTTCCATGGTTTCAGTATCACGGATTTCGCCAATCAAAATTACATCAGGTGCTTGGCGTAAAGTATTTTTCAAAGCATTGTGCCATGAATGACTATCGACTCCCACTTCGCGGTGGGTAATCATCGACTTCTTATGTTTATGCACATATTCAACCGGATCTTCAACCGTAATAATATGTCCTGCTGAGTTTTCATTACGATGATCAATCATGGCTGCTAAAGATGTGGATTTACCCGAACCTGTTGCACCAACAACTAAAATTAAGCCACGTTTTGCCATCATCACATCTTTGAGTGATTCAGGTAATTTTAACTGGGCAAAATTTGGAATTTCTGCGGTAATGGTACGAATCACCATACCCACTTGTAATTGTTGTTGGAACACATTAATACGAAAACGTGAAACATTGGGAACACTAATGGCAAAATTACACTCAAGTTCTTTTTCAAATTCCTGTCGTTGAGTCTCATTCATTAAACTATAGGCAAATAATTTAGTTTTATCGGCAGTTAAAGCCTGTTGCCCAATAGGTTTCATCAATCCTTGGTGTTTAATACTCGGTGGAAAATCTGCTGAAATAAATAAGTCAGACCCGCCATATTCCACAACTTTGGTCAGCATATGAAATATTATTTTACGCGCTTCTTCCAATAATTCCGCACTGTACATACTCTTCCCCATTAAACATTATTTAAATGTACTAAATAACAATTGCATATCGTTAGTTATGTATTTATTAAACAATTAGTTATTACTTAGTATCAATTTTTAATATTGTGCATAAAGAAGCGCGATGACTCAAATTTGTTAATTTTAATTGGTTAAAAGAATTTTGAAAAATTGTATATAGCATCAACAAAGTCGTGATCTAAATTTAAACATCTAACATAAATGGACAGATTTAAAAGAATGAAGCCCTTTTAAAAGAGCTTCATTGCAACATAACCATGTTTTTAGTCGTCTTAAGCACTACGTTTCAATTGAGAAATACGTAATGAATCTGCAACGTCCAATAAAATTTGATGTGTTTTATCCCAACCTAAACAACCATCTGTTACAGATTGCCCATAAGTCATATCACATGAAATTTTTTGCTGACCATCAACCAAATAACTTTCTAACATCACACCACGCACATTGGTGTGTACACGTTCAGCCACAATGGTACGTAATACTTCAGCTTGTACTAATGGGTTTTTATGACTGTTACCGTGACTACAATCAATCACTAAAGCGGGTAATTCAGCTTTGTTTTTTGCTTTAATTTTTTCAATTTCAGCCAATTGATAATTAGGACCTGAATTTGCACCACGTAAAATCAAGTGTGCTGCTCTATTGCCTTGTGATTCCAAAATACAAGGTAAACCAGACTGGCTCATGCCCATGAACTGGTGTGAGTGAGATGCAGATTGAATCGCATCAAGTGCAATTTGAATTGAGCCATCCGTGCCATTTTTGAAACCAATGCTGTACGGCATGTGGCTTGAAATTTCACGATGAATTTGTGATTCACTGGTACGTGCACCTATTGCACCCCAAGCCAGTAAATCATCAAAATAAGCTGTTGCCATAGGGCTTAAAATTTCTGCTGCAATCGGCAAGCCCATATCAATAATTTGTAAATACAACTCACGTGATTTTTCTAAGCCCAATTGCATATTCGATGAATTATCTAAATTTGGGTCATATAGAAAACCTTTCCAACCAATTGTGGTACGTGGTTTTTCAATATATGCACGCATGACGAGAAAAATTTGATCTGAGACTTGGCTTTGTAATTGTTGTATTTTTTGAGCATATTCAAGTGCAGAAATGGGGTCATGAATTGAACATGGACCTGTCACAATCATCAAACGATGATCTTTGCCTTCTAAAATATTTTGAATTGTCTGACGCTGATCGGCAATTTGTTGCGCCAATTTTGCAGACAAAGGCAATTGTGCCTTCAATTGATAAGGCAAACTTAAGATGGTTTCTTTTGTAGTCGTTTGAGTCTGTTGTAAAGCAGTATTTAAAGCATTCATGGAACTTTCCTAGGGACTGTTTTTTCAGTCCAATCTTTTATTTGAGCGTTATGGGTCTAATGGATTGCGTCATCATTTGATTAAAGTAAAACCAATAAAAGTTGCTAAAATATGAATAAGTTAATGTTTTCATGAGGTAACTCCAAAAAGTGTAAAAAAATAAAGCATAAAAAAACCTGATCAGGGTTGCCGATCAGGTATTAACTTGGTGGGCAACCATTTTTTGCCCGAACGCATTCAGGCAATTATCTAAATTGCCAAAAATAATAAGTCGCGTTTGAGATTACTGGTTGCTTTAACATCTTTATTTCTTCAAAAAAGTATGTGTCTTGAGATAAAAATACGCTGTATTTATACATTTGACAATAGTTTTATACAAAATAAAATGACATAAATCAGTTAATCTTTACTTAACTTAGACCTATGGAACATTTCTGATTGCGGTCAAGGTCATCAAATGCATTTTGCCATAAACACAGCATATGCTTGATTCAACATCCCCTATTTTGAATCAGTTATATCTTAAAATAAGCAAGTTTAAAAATAAGAAAATAACAGACAATCGATTGGCATTAAAAGATAAAATACGGGCTATAGCAAAAGCTTAATTTGTTTACTACATATAATGAAGGATGTATTCATGTTCCAACATGTTGATACTTATGCAGGTGATCCGATTCTTTCTTTGATGGAAGAGTTTGGTAAAGATGAACGGACACAAAAAGTTAATTTAAGTATTGGGCTTTATTACAATGAAGATAACATTGTTCCGCAGTTAAATGCCATTAAAGCCGCATATAAAAACATTGAACCAAGCAATAATAAGGTCAAACTCTATTTACCGATGGATGGTTTGAAATCTTATAATACAGCAACTCAAGCGCTTGTTTTAGGCGAACATAGCCAAGCTCGCCTAGAGGGTCGTGCGGTGACCATTCAAACTTTGGGTGGCTCTGGCGCGCTTAAAGTGGGTGCAGATTTCTTAAAAAAATATTTCCCTGAATCTGACGTTTGGGTCAGCCAACCGACTTGGGAAAACCATATTGCGATCTTTAATGGCGCAGGGATTCACTCGCACTTCTACCCTTACTTTGATGCTGCAACCAACGGTGTAAATGTTGCTGAAATGCTGGAAAAATTAAGCAAACTTCCTGCTAAAAGCATTGTGTTATTACACCCTTGTTGTCATAACCCGACAGGTGCAGATTTAACGCCTGCGGAATGGGATCAAGTGATTGCAGTCTTAAAAAAACAAGACCTAATTCCATTTTTAGATATTGCCTATCAAGGTTTTGGTCAAGGCTTAGAAGAAGATGCGTATGCGATTCGCGCTTTAGATCAATCAGGAATGAATTTTATTGTCAGTAATTCATTCTCTAAAATTTTCTCGCTTTATGGTGAGCGTGTGGGTGGTTTAACATTTGTCTGTGATGATCAAGCCACGGCACAAAAAGTATTGGGGCAGCTTAAAGCTACTGTACGTCGTATCTATTCAAGCCCAGCAACGACTGGTGCATTATTGGTCGATAACATACTTAATGATGCGGCTCTCACTGCACAGTGGGAAGCTGAGCTGAAAGAAATGCGTGAACGTATTATTAAAATGCGTCATATTTTAAATGACAAATTAAGCCAAGCATTGCCTGAACATGACTTTAGTTATTTGGTTAAACAACAAGGTATGTTTAGCTATACAGGTTTAACGGCTGAACAAGTCGATATTTTAAAAGACAAATACGGTATTTATTTAGTGCGTAGTGGTCGTATGTGTGCGGCGGGTTTGAACTTAAATAATATTGATTATGTTGCTGAATCTATTGCTGAAGTGATTAAAGCAACTGCTTAAAATAAGCTGCTAAAAAAATG
>OFRD01000658.1_pt1 | contig 12894 bp, 10 predicted proteins | sample 1543041 | NCBI WGS metagenome assembly OFRD01 (sample SAMN07774234, study PRJEB24372) | wastewater metagenome | isolation source: Exp Tend CN 100WW | collected 2016-02
CACGCCCCGCCGCAGCTGCGTTGGAGCTTCGCGCCGCTGCCCGACGAAATGCACTCCACCATCTATCACCGCGCCGCGCAGGCGGGGCTGACCGCGAACAGGCTGGCGCTGGCGAAAGTCAGCAGCGGGCGGAGCCGCTTGCCGCCCCCGATCGCGGCGTGGCGCATCGCCGCATAGAGCTGCGCGCGGGAATCGGTCGGAACCGGCAGCAGCAGATCGAACTGGCGGTCGATCTCGTCCGCTACGTCACGCATCGCCGATTCGAGCGCGAGGCTGGCGCGGACCACCGTCCGGGTCATCCGGCCGCGAAGGGCGTGGTGCCGGTGACGCTGCCACTGGCGTCGGCGCGGATCGCTTCGATCCGGGCCTGTGCCGCATCGAGCCGGGCAGCGCATTGCTTGCGCAACGCATCGCCGCGTTCGTAGAGCGCGATCGCCTCGTCCAGCAACGCGTCGCCGCTTTCAAGGCGGGACACGATCCGTTCGAGTTCCTTCAGCGCATCCTCGAACGAAAGCGCGGTAATGTCGGTCCCCTCGGTCATGGCGTCGCTATGCGCTGTGGGCGGAACCAATTCAACCTCCCGCTATTGCCATGCCGTCCCTACATTGCCCGCGAAGGAGATCTGCCATGTTCATCAGCATCAACCCGGCGACCGGTGAAGAAGGCGCGCGGTTCGAGGCGCTGGACGATGACGGGATCGAAGCGGCACTGACGCGGGCGCATGCGGCGTACCGCTCATGGCGGGTGAGCGATATCGCACAGCGGACGGCGCTGCTGACGGCGATCGCCGAGTAAAGACATGGGGCGGGGCGGTTGGCGCGGCGCTGCCGTGTCCGCCGCCGCCGGGGCCAGATCGCCGACCTTGCGCGCGCTGGACGCCGACCGGGCGGCGCATCCCGCCTGGTTTGGCGCGCCCGACATGGTCGGCTACAGCTTCTATGTCGATCGGTTCGCCGGGACCCTCGCCGGGTTGCGGCAGAGATTGCCATGGCTGGAAGCGCTGGGCATCCGCTTGCTCCATCCCTTGCCCATGACATTGGGCCAGTCGGAGCACAGCGATGGCGGTTTTGCGGTGGCGGACTATCGCGCGATCGAGCCCGCGCTTGGCAGCCTGGACGACGTTCGGGCGCTGGCCGCCGATCTGCATGAGCGCGGCATGGCGCTGGCGATGGACTGCGTGTTGAACCACACCGCGCGGGATCATCCCTGGGCGCAGGCCGCGCTGGCGGGCGATTACGAGATGCGCGGCTATTACCGCATTGTCGACGATGCTGCCGACGTCGCCGCCTGGGAGCGCGATCTGGACGAGGTCTTCCCCGATACCGCGCCGGGCAACTTTACGCATGAGTCCGCGCTCGGCGGGTGGGTTTGGACGAGTTTCTATCCGTTTCAATGGGATCTCGACTGGTCGAACCCAGCGGTCTTTCGCGAAATGCTCGATGTGTTGCTGTTCTGGTCGAACATCGGCGTGGATGCCTTTCGCCTCGATAGCGCCCCCTATCTGTGGAAGCGGCGCGGGAGCGTATCGCGCAACCTGCCGGAAACGCATACGCTGGTTGCCGCGCTCCGCGCCGGTCTCGATATCGCCGCGCCCGGTGTCGCGCTGTTGGCGGAAGCGATCGAACGCACCGCCGACGTGCTGCCCTATATCGAGCCACAGGATGGCACGCGCGCGGCGCAGCTTGCCTATCACAATGGCGTGATGGCGGCGTTATGGGTGGCGTTGGCGACGGGCGACGCGGCGATCGTCGGCGATCTGGTTCGCGATACCGTGCTGACGCGGCCCGATACGGCGTGGCTCACCTACCTGCGCTGTCATGACGACATCATCTGGTCCGCACTCAATGGGCGGGTGTCCGCCGAAGCGCTGGATCGTATTTCGGATTTCTACACCGGTGTGGGCGGGTTCGGCGATGGCCGCCGCTTTCAGGCCCGCCCCGGCGCGGCCGCCAGTACGGTCGGGATGCTCGCCTCGCTGGTTGGCACTAAGGGCCCAGAAGCGCTCGGCCGCTACCGCTTGCTGCTGGCGACGATGCTGGCGCTGCCAGGCATGCCGATGTTGTACATGGGCGACGAAATCGGGCTGCCCAACCATGTCGATCCCGCTGCGCCGGACGATGCGCGCTGGCTGCATCGGCCGCCGATGGACTGGTCACGCGCGGATAGCGCGGCGGCGGGGAAGGGCGCTGGGGCGGAATGGCTGGCGCTGACCAAGCGGCTTCTCGCGGTGCGGGCCACCTTGCCGGCGTTCGACGCCAAGGCCGCTACAAACGTGCAGGCCGATGTGCCGGGCCTGCTGGTCGTGTCACGCGGCGGCGATAGCGATACGGTCGTACTCGTTGCGAATTTCGGTGATGTGCCGCAGGCGTTACCCTTTGCGGGGCGGTGGAAAGATGCGATCGAGGACCGTCCGATTGGGCGCGTGATCGCGCCAGGGGCCGTGCTCTGGGCAATCCGTTGTGATTGACCGGTTTACAAACAGCGTCCTTCGCTGATCATGCGATGTCGCCCCTGACCGCGAAACCACCGGCCGCCAACGTGACGGTGCCGGTCGGGATTCGCGCGCGCGGTTGACATCAAGAAACGATAGCTATCAATATCGCCTTGTCGCTATGCTCCGGTCGTGAGAAGCGCGCCGGTCGCGACAGGAGAGATGTATTGAGCAATCATCGCAAGCCGATGCAGGAGCGGTCGCGCAAAACCTATGAGCTCCTGCTTTCGGCTGCGGAAACGCTGCTTGAGGAGGTTGGCATCGAGCGGATTTCGAGCAACCTCATTGTCCAGCGCGCCAAGCTGACCTCTCCTGCATTCTATCGATATTTCGATGATAAATATGCCGTTATCGAGGCATTGGCGGAACGACTGATGCAGCGCCAGAATGAAGCCCTGACCCGCTGGATCGACCGGTATCGGGATGCGGGATACGATACCTTGGTCGATCATATCGAAGATCTGGTTCGCGAAATGGACGCGATCACGCGTCAGCAGCCAGGCGCGATCTGGATTATGCGCGCCCTCCGTGCAGTGCCGAGCCTCACCCACATCCGACTCGCTTCGCATCATTTTGTCACCGATCTGATGACGGACGTTTACATGACCTATCTGCCTGGCGTGCCGCGCGAGCTGGTCCGCCGCCGTACGCGGCTGGCGGTGGAGATCGCCTATTCGGTGGATGAAATGCTCAAGGAAGACGCGGGCTCGCGCGAGGAAGTCTTTGCAGATCTGACCTATATTTTCCGCTCGCTCTATTATCATCCCGATTTGGGAAGGGTGCCGCCGACGCCCCAGACGACTGTGGCTTCGGGCCTTGCGCTATCGGCCGACGCCTGACGGGACAATTCCCGACCTGTCATAAAAACGATACCGAATACTATCATATGCGCGTCGACACGAATCATTCGGGGCGCACAATGATCCATTCCATCGTTCATCGATCGACGCTGGTCGCCACCTTGCTGGCTGGCACAGCGATCGCCACTCCAGCGCAAGCGCAGCACAATGCGGTGGCCGATCAGGCCATGGCGGCGCAGCAGGAACCGGATAAGACGCAGGTCGCCGATGGTGACGATATCGTCGTGACCGGCCGCGCGGGCACGTCGCGCCAACGCAAGGTCGAGACGAGCTATGCGATCTCGACGATCTCGGACCAGGATCTGCGCATCCGCGCGCCGATCGGCGTGGCTGAGGCGCTCAAGCAGGTGCCGGGCTTCTACAGCGCACCGACCTCGGGTGAAGTCGCCGGCGGCGTGCGCGTGCGCGGCATCCCGAGCGACGGCTATCAGACCGTCGCCTTGCTCGAGGACGGTATCCCGATCCAGGGCGACCCGGGGCTCGGCTGGCTCAACGGCGACCAGTCTTTGCGCATCGATCAGAGCGTCGAGCGGATCGAAGTGGTGCGCGGCGGACCCTCGGCGATCTTCTATTCGAATGCGCCGGGCGCTGCGATCAACTTCATCACGCGCAAGGGCGGCGACACGCTCGAAGCTCTCGCGCGCTACGAAGCGGCGAGCTACAATTCGCACCGGATCGACGGGTGGATCGGCGGGCCGATTGGCGCGACCGGGTGGCATTTTTTCACCGGCGGCTATTACCGCGTGTCGGATGGTCCGCACAATTCGGGCTTCACGCAGGATCGTGGCGGCCAGATCCGCCTGAACCTGTCGAAGGAGTTCGAGCGCGGCGGGATCAGCTTCGGCGTAAAGCGGATCGACGAGCGCGTTGGCTATTGGGGCGGTGGTATTTATCAGGCCAATGCCGACGGGACGCCGGCCAATGTGGTTGGACTGGACAATAAGGTCGACAATGTCGTCGGTCCCGACACGCGCTATTTCACCTTTCTGACGCCGAACGGCACGGTCAAGTTCGACAATGGCGTCGGCAGCAGCGTCAAACTGACGCAGCTCAGCTTCCAGGCGCATTACGACATTACCGACAGCTTCAAGGTCGAGGAGAATGTCCGCTATCGCACGAGCTGGACGCAGCGGAACAGCATCACGCCCTATTCGGTCGCCGCGTCGGCGAGCGCGCTGCTGACCAGCACCTTCGGCAAACCCCCGACCGGGACGAGCTATGCCCTAATCTACCGCGACAGTGGTGCGGCCTTCAATCTCGCCAATCAGAACGGCAACGGCTTGGCGTTGATCGACCTTGCGCGCACGCACACCGTGCCGCTCGACGAATTCATCACCGACACCCGATTGGTCGGCAAGGTCGATTTTCTCGGCACGCACAACCTGGCGTTCGGCGTCTATTATGCGCGCGAGCAGGAAGATTATAACGCGCTCAGCGCCGCCGTGCTGACCGACGTCAAGCCGCATGCCGAAGTGCTCGACGCCTATCTCGTTGATGCGAAGGGCAACAAGCTGTTCAAGATCAGTGACAATGGCGTCATCCAATACGGTGCCGAATATGCCAATGCGAGCGGCAGCTCGGACAATATCGCAGCCTATGCCAGCGACGAGTGGCAGCTGACCCCCAAGTTCAGGCTCGAGGGCGGCGTGCGCTACGAGCAGATCAAGACGCGCGGGCAGGTCGAGGGCACCAAGAAGGTCAATCTCGGCCAGAGCGCGACCAGCGCCGACGATTCGGTCGGCGTCGGCACCGGGGTGTTCACGCCCTTTTCGCGCAAATACGATCATGTCGGCTGGACCGCGGCCGCCAATTATCAGGTCCGTCCGTTTTTCGGCGTGTTCGCGCGCTATACCGACACCTTCCGGCTTCCTGCAGTGTCGAGCTTCATCACCAACGCCAATGCTGCGCCCGTCGTCCAGACGCTCAACATGCTCGAGGGCGGGGTCAAATATTCGCGCGGCAAGATCGATCTCTACGCAACGGCCTTCCGCACGGTGTATAACAGCTACGCGATCAGCGATTATCAGAAGCTCGCCAATGGCCTGTTGTCGCCGGTCACGGTCTATGGCGACACCAAGACCACCGGCACCGAGATTGAGGGGACGTGGCGGCCGACGGACTGGTTCGATCTGCACGCTTCCTGGACCTGGCAGGACAATCGCTTCAGCAAGTTCGTCTATACCAACAGCGCGGGCGTGCTGACCGATTATTCGCACCACCGCGTCAACGGCGTGCCCGACAATACCTTCCGCATCACGCCGGGCCTGACGCTGTTCGACCGCAAGGTGCGGCTCCAGTCGGACGTCAATTATGTTGGTGCGCTCTATACCGACGTCGCCAACCAGATCCGGCTGCCATCCTATTGGTCGGTCGATTTCGACGCGCAATTCCAGATCACGCCAAAACTGCAATTCGGGCTGATCGTCGCGAACGTCACCAATGCCTTTGGCCTGGTCAACGGCAACCCGCGCGCGGGCACGATCGACAACAGCCAGGCCGGGCAGCCCGTCTACATCGGCAGTTCGCTCTATCAGCGCAACTACCGCGGCTCGCTCACCTACCGCTTCTGACGCGGGCGCGGCGTGAAGCCATCACGCCGCGCGCCGCTTTCTCTGTTCGAAAGGATCCTGCCGTGCGTGTTGGTCTTACTCTGCTGGCGCTCGTCCTGGCACAAACGCCGTTGCTTGCCGCTGCGGGCGATTCCCCGCGGATCCCGCCGGTCGCCAGCCTGACCGATGGCCAGTGGCTCAAGGGCGATCTCCATCTGCACTCGCGCCACAGCAAGGATTCGACCAACAATCCCGAAGCGAAGATCATCAAATTCGCCGAGGATACGGGCTTCGACTATCTCGCCATCACCGATCACGACAATCACGTCGCGGGTGATGTCGCGCACAACACCTGGAGCGATCCCGAATTCAAATCCAAGTCGGTGATCCTGCTCTACGGTGCCGAATGGACGACCGAGCGCGGCCACGGCAACGTGTTCTCGGCCAAGCCCTACGACCATCAGCGCCTGTTCGATGTGCGCGATGCGCGGGACGCGAACATCCTTGCGGTCAAGAAAGCGCTCGGCATTCACCTTTCGGGCAACCATCCCGCCGGCAAGGACCATTTCGGTTTCAGCTTCGACATGCTCGATTCGCTGGAAGTGTGGAACTCGGCGATCTGGCCCAACAATGCCGCTGCCATCATGATCTGGGACGACATGCTCAAATCGGGCCGCAAGCTCACCGGTCGCGGCGGCAGCGATTCGCATCACGGCACACCCGATACGCCCGAGCAGAAGACGTCCCACACCGGCGAACGCAGCGCCAACTATGTCGGCTCGCCAACCACCTGGGTGTTCGCCAAGACACGCGATGCCAGGGGCGTGGTCGACGCGCTGACCAATGGCCGCGTGTCGATCAGCGCCAATCCGTACGACCCGCGCGTAGAGCTACGCGCCGATCTCGACGGGGATGGGCGTATGGACATGATGATGGGCGACAATGCGCGCCCGACCGGAAAGCCGGTCACGTTTCAGGTGCGCCTTGTCGGAGGCGGCGTGCGCGGTGGGGTCTATCACGTCCGCGTTATTAAGAATGGCGATCCGCTCGGCACCTATGACACCGACTCGGCGAGCAACGCCGTAACCTTCGCCGACACGCCCGCCGCAAAGGGGCGCAGCTATTACCGCGTCGAGGTCGAAGGCCCGCAAACCCCCTATCCGCAAGTGCCGGTTTCGAGCCTGCTCAGCGGCAAGATGATCGCGCTGTCGAACCCGATCTATTTCAATTTCGATCCCCACTTCTGAAGCGCCAGTCGACGGCGGACGCACGACCTGAAAGATCGCGGCGAGCGAACCGCCCGCTTGCGCGGTTTGCAAGGCGGTCCGCTTTCACGGCTGGGGTTGGGGTGTCAGATGTGTCGCCACCCGCGGACCAACAGTGTCGCAGATGCGTATAAAGTCGCGCAGTTCCTCACCGGCCGCAGGTAACCGGTTCCGGTCGAGGAGGAGCGCTGTCGGCTCGAGATCCGCTACGCCACGTAAACGCTATCAAAGCCCGTTGCTCGCTGCCAAAGCGATGGTGAGGGCCTGCCTGAGCCGACCGGATAGGATGAGACAATGATGATTCGCGCAATCGTGGTGTTGACTGCGTTAGCCGCTTCCGTGCCGGTCATCGCGCAAGATCCTCCCGTCGAACAGTCCACCATACCGGCAAGCGTGCCGCTTTGGCCGACGGGCGCGCCGGGCGTCGGCGCGCGAAGCACAGAAGCGGAAATCGGTCGCGACTATTGGGTGCGCAACATCCACCGGCCGTCGGTGATCGCCTATCCGGCCAACCGCGATCACAATAGCGGTGCCGCAGTGGTGATCTTTCCGGGCGGCGGGCACAAATTGCTTGTCTGGACCAATGAGGGGACCAAGGCCGCAGTGGCGCTCAACCGGATGGGGATATCGGCCTTCGTCGTTAAATATCGCCTCGCGAATGAGCCTGGCTCGCCTTATTCGGTGGAAGGCGATGCCGCCGATGACGCGCGACGTGCGGTGCGATGGGTTCGTGCCAATGCCGCGCGTTATGGCATCGATCCTAAGCGGGTCGGCGTCATGGGCTTTTCGGCCGGCGGCGAGCTTGTCTCGCTGATCGCCGACAATCCCGAGCCTGCTGGTCGTCCGAAACGTGACGCGATCGATACCGAGCTGGCACGGCCGGACTTTCAAATCCTGGTTTTCCCGGGGTCGCGCGGAATCCCCGCCAAAGCGATCAAGCAAGCGCCGCCAGCGTTCATTGTTGCGGGATCCATTGACCCATGCTGTGCTGCACCATCTGTGGCGCTGTATGAACAGTTGCGCACCAATGGCATGTCGGCGGAACTCCATATGTATGCCGAGAGCGGCCATGCCTTCAATCTGGACGAATCGAACCGCATCTCGATCCTGCATTGGCCGGACCGTCTGCACGACTGGTTGGCCGATGGCGGGTGGCTCGAGCCTCGCCACGCTCAGTAAGCGCAGCGGCATCGATCGCGCGATCATGGGGCAGCGCCGCGATGAACGAGTGCGGCCTACAGCCGCACTGAATGTCTGGGGCTCCCAAGAAACATCCATCCCGCATCGGAGCGATTTGCGCCCCTGTGTGCCAGCCTCAGGACGCTGCAGGGGCGCGGAAATATTGGAACATATGTGAGGCGTAATCGGCTTTCCCGAGATCAATGCCTTGAGCTCGAAGGATCGAATAGGCAGTCATCACGTGGAAATAGAATTGTGGCAGCGCCCAGTCGCGGGCGTATTGCTGCGCAGTGAGGTCCAAAATCATGCCGTTCGGCAGAGCATGGGCAATTGGGGCCGCAGGTTCAATTGCGATGCCCGCTGCCCCGGCGGACTCTACGATCGCCAGCGTTTCCGCGATCCGGGCTTGTGCGTCTGCCACGGTGCCCGGCCGCTCGTCGGCGTTGCGCCCTTCGTCCAGCAGGATCTGCAACGACGGCGGAAAGTCTCGTTGCAACAGCCGGAAGACTCCTTCCTGCGCTTGCCGACATGCGAAGCGCACCTGGGTCGCCAAAGGAAACATGTCCGGCGCGAGCCGCGCGCCCAACAAGGCGTCTGCGCCGCCGGTCGGTCGCTGGGCCTCAGCTTTGGCAAGCCACTTCGACAACGCGCCGAGCATCTGCACGTAAGTGGGTACGAGGAGGTCTGACAGCGTCATAAGAGATTGCTTTCATAGCGGATCAGGCGCGCGCAGCCCAAGCCGCTACGAGCATGAGCGTCAAGCGCACCGTCGAGCGATCTAGACCGCGAGACCCGAATTGGCGACCCACTCCGCTGTCGTTTGCGCCGTCGCAAGCGGGAATGAACCGATGCCGGAAATTGGGGATCGCAAGCCGCCCCTTGAATGTCGCACCGTCGCATTGTCGGCGGTGTTTTGAACGGCATTGGTTTGTTTAACGCGGTCGTTTTGATAGTTTACGAATCATTTTTAAAGTTTCAAAAATAACAAGATAGCGACATGAATCGAGCGGAAGGGGGAGGTGGCTTACGCCCCCCGGCCTGCTTGGCGCGCGAATAGGGAACGGGCGGATGCGAAGGCTTTGGGTAGTCGCTGTGGCCTTCGCGGTGATTGGCTCGCCCTGCGCGTCCGCACAAACTCCGTTATGGGTTGCCGAAGAGCGTGGCGAGACCCCCGATCCCGCGATCCACTACGGCGAACTCGCCAATGGCCTGCGCTACGCGGTCATGCGCAGCGCCGAGCCCAAGGGGGTCGCTGTCGTCGAATATCATATTGCGGTCGGCACCGCGCAGCAGTCCGCCAACGAAAAGGAGTTTGCGCATCTCGTCGAGCATATGGCGTTCGGCGCGACCACGACGTTTCCCAAGGGCGATGCAATCGCGCAATTGCAATCGGCCGGTCTGCAATTGGGGGGTGATGTCAACGGTGCGACTTCTGCGCGCGGCACAGTGTACAGCCTTTCGATCCCGCAGGTGACGACCGAGAAGCTGGCGCTTGCGCTGCGGTTCCTGCGCGGGTTTAGCGATGGCGCGCTGTTCGACGCCAACGAGGTTGAGCGGCAAAAGGGTGTGGTGGGGGCGGAGATTGCGGGCGGCGAGACGCAGGCAACACGCGCAGCCCGGGCGCTGCGGCAGCAATTCTATCCCGAACTGCCCTATTTGTGGGAAACGCCTGCGCAACGGCTGGCCTCGCTTCATACCATTACGGCGGACCAGTTGCGCGCGTTTCATGACCGTTGGTATCGGCCCGACACCGCTTTTCTCGTCGTGGTGGGCGATGTCGACCCGAGCGAAACCGGCAAGGCACTTGAGGCTGCGTTTGCAAGCTGGAAACGGCCGTCCGCGCCGATTCCCGCGCTCAAGCCCGTGCTGTTTCAACCGCGCACCGCGTCCGCATCCGTCGTGCAAGAAGCCGGACTTACCGATTCGCTGACCCTTGGCGTGGCAAAGCCGCAGCCCAACGTCGTGCCGACGGCGGCGACGCGGCACGATGCGATCTTGGCGACGCTCGGCATGGCCATCGTGCGCGATCGGCTCGAGCGGCTCGTGTTGACGAGCCCGCAGGTTCCGATCGCCTCGGTTTCTTTCCAAACCTCGCGCTGGCCTGAGCTCGCCGAATTTTATTCCTTCTCCGCGAATTTCCGTACCGGCAAATGGCACGAGGCGCTGACGCTGCTCGAGCAGGAGACGCGCCGACCGCTGGTGACCGGATTCACCGTCCCGGAAGTCGATCGCGCCGTTACCAATACCTTGAAGGGCGCACGCAGTGCGTCGTTGCGCGCCGCCGCGCGGACCTCGTCCGAACTCGCCAACGGCATTGTGGCTGCCTATGCCGATCGCCAGGTCTTTGTGCTTCCGGAGCGGAACTTCCAGCGCATCTCGGAAGTGCTCAACGCTGCGTCCCCGGCGGACATCGCGGCGGCCTATAATGCGGTGTGGCGGGAAACGCCGCCGGCGATCGCGGTTGCCGGCTCGGAGGCATTGCCCGCATCCTCGGCGCTTGTGCGAGATGCTTACGCCCTGGCGCATCGCGGTCCGCTGCCGACGCGCGATCTCACCCTCGCCGTCGCCAAGCAATTGCCCGTTCCCGGGCCTACGGGCACCGTCGTCGAACGGCATCATGTCGATGACCTGGGTGTCGAACAGATACGATTTGCGAACGGCGTCCGGCTCAACATCAAACATACCGATTTCCGCGCCAATGAGGTGTTGACCACGATGCGGTTGGGCGGCGGGTTGCTGGCCATGCCACATGGCGAACGCCCGGTCGCGCCGCCGCTGTCGATGCTGTACCTCGGCGGCGTCGCCGGGCTGAGCGCCGAGCAATTGCTCGCGGGTTTGCGGGCGACACAAGTGTCGGTCGATTCGGTCGCGCTCGGAACGAATGTCGTCCAGTTCAAGGGGCAGAATAACCCGGCATCGTTGTCCGATCAGCTTTGGCTTTGGGCGGATCTTGTCGGCAAGCCCGATTTTGATCCGCATGCCGACTCCTTGGTGCAAGCACGGGTAGAGGCGGCGCTGCAAAAGGCGGACGCGACGGCGATGGCGGCTTTTGCACGGCACTGGCCGGTGTTCAGCAACGGCGATCTGCGGTTCGCGCCGCTCGATCTGGCCGACGTCGCCGGATTGAGTTTCTCGCAGAGCCGGCAGCGTTTCGCACCGATCCTTGCCGATGCCCCGATCGAGGTCACGATCGTCGGCGATATCGATGTCGATAAAGCGATTGCGGCGACTGCGGAAACGCTCGGCGCACTCCCCCCGCGCCGCGCCCAGCCGCTGCACGACGCCGGGCCCGATCCGAAGTTCCCGACGGGCGGCGAGCCGATCGTGTGGTCCCATCACGGCGATGCCGGGCGTGCGCTGGTGGTGTCGGCTTGGCGGGCGCACGACGGCTTCGACCCCAATGACGGTATTTCCCAGGCTGTTCTCGACGAGATCCTGCGGACCCGGCTTTTCAACGATCTGCGCCAGACGTCGGGTGCGACCTATTCTCCCGCGCCTTTATATGCGGCATCGACCAGTGTGCGCGGCTTTGGCTATATCGGTGCGATCGTCGAAGTCGCCACCGGCGACGTTCCGCTTGCCGAACGGACGCTTCGCACGATTGCGAGTTCACTCGGGGAATTGGGGCCGACTGCGGAGGAAATGGCGCGCGTGACGGCACCGATGAAAGCGCGCGCCGCGCTTGATATGCGGACCAACGCCTGGTGGCTCAATGCGCTCGACTGGGCGCAGACGCAGCCCGACGCGTTGGCGCGCGCGCGTGGCTATCAAAGCGCGCTGGCCGCGCTGTCGCTCGACCAATTGAAAGCCCGCGCCGCCGAAGTCTTTGGCACGGCACCGGTTACGATCCGCGTTTTGCCAAGCCCCGCCGCGAAACCCTGAGCCGCGCCAGCCGCTTGCTACGGCGCGATTCGGCGTGGGCGGGAGACTCTACCGCACTACCGGCAGCACGATCTTCGATCCGGCGCACACTTGCTGCGTTGCCTTGACGAAATCGGCAGGCGTGGCGCGGGCGATGTTGGGGACGAAGCTTTGCGGGTTGCGGTCGATTACCGGGAACCAGCTCGACTGCACCTGCACCATGATGCGGTGGCCCTTCAGGAAGACATGGTCGTGCTCGCGCAAGGGCACGTCCCAGCGCGTCACCTTGTTCGGTACCAGCGCTTGCGGTGTGGTGTCGCTGGCGAGGAAGCGGCCGCGGCGGACATCCATCGCGATCGGCAATTGGTAGCCGTTCAGCGACTTGGCATAATCGCCGGGCTTGGGATGTTCGGGGGGCTTGGCCGCATCCTCGGGATAGACGTCGATCAGCTTGACGACGAAATCGCTGTCGGTGCCGCTGGTCGCGGCGGCGAGCTCCGCAAGCACGCTGCCCGTCACCGTCAGATCGGCGTCGAGCGGGGCGCTGGTGTAGCTCAGCACATCGGGGCGGCCCTGCAGGAAGCGCTGGTCGGCGGCTTCCCACCACGACCAATCGGGCGAGAGATAGGTGCCCGACATTGGGCGCGTGCGGAACGGCACGGGGTTGGCCGGATCTGAGACATAGTCGC
>OFRD01000659.1_pt1 | contig 12892 bp, 10 predicted proteins | sample 1543041 | NCBI WGS metagenome assembly OFRD01 (sample SAMN07774234, study PRJEB24372) | wastewater metagenome | isolation source: Exp Tend CN 100WW | collected 2016-02
AAAGCAAGAAATCCAGCCCGGCGAGACAGCCACGAGGGGCTCAGCCGTTGGCCGAATCCAGTAAAATCGCCCGCATGAACGCCCCCACCTTCCCGTACGACACCGCGCGCCTGAGCGAACTGGCCCAGCTGCTGATCGACAACGTCCGCGAGCTGGCCCACGCCGGCTGGACGCCGGCCACCAGCAGCAACTTCTCCCACCGCCTGGATGACCGCCACGCCGCGATCACCGTCTCCGGCAAGGACAAGGGCCGCCTGATCGAGGACGACATCATGGTGGTGGACTTCGACGGCCTGGCCGTCGGCCGCCCGCTGCGCCCGTCCGCCGAAACCCTGCTGCACACCCAGCTGTATCGCCGCTTCCCGGAAATCGGCTGCGTGCTGCACACCCACTCGCCGGTGCAGACCGTCGCCTCGCGCCTGTACGCGCCGCAGGGCCACATCCGCCTGGAAGGCTACGAGCTGCTGAAGGCCTTCGCCGGCAACAGCACCCACGAGATGGCCATCGACGTGCCGGTGTTCGCCAACACCCAGGACATGAACGTGCTTTCGAAGCAGGTCGATGACCTGCTCGACCGGCAGAACCTGTGGGGCTACCTGATCGACGGCCACGGCCTGTATGCCTGGGGCCGCGACATGGCCGAGGCACGCCGCCACCTGGAAGCGTTCGAGTTCCTGTTCCACTGCGAGCTGGAACTGCGCAAGCTGCGCGGCTGAACCCGCACGCAGGTGCAGATGCCGATCCGGAATCTGCACCTCGTGCCCACCCTGCTACCCTGTCTTCCCCCCGAGACGTTCAAGCTGCCGCCATGAGCCGACTGCGCATCTACGACGACACCCGCCCCGAATCACCGCTGCTGGACACCCAGGACGGCGCGGTCATCGCTGCCGAGCTGCAGAAGATCGGCGTCACCTTCGAGCGCTGGCAGGCCACCGCACCGGTCGCACCGGGCGCCAGCCAGGATGAAGTGTTCGCCGCTTACCGCGCCGACATCGACCGCCTGGTTGCCGAGCGCGGCTTCAAGAGCGTGGACGTGGCCTCGATCGCCCCGGACAACCCGAACCGCGCCGAGCTGCGCAGGAAGTTCCTCGACGAACACTTCCACAAGGAAGACGAGGTGCGCTTCTTCGTCGCAGGCTCCGGCCTGTTCACCCTGCACGTGGGTGACAAGGTCTATGAGATCGAGTGCGTGAAGGACGACCTGATCGCCGTGCCCGACGGCACCACCCACTGGTTCGACATGGGCGACGAGCCCAGCTTCGTGGCGATCCGCTTCTTCACCGAGCCGGATGGCTGGGTCGGTCACTTCACCGGCACCGACATCGCGCAGAAATTCCCCCGTTACGTACCTACCCAGGCGTCCTGATCCATGCAGCCCCGCGTCATCCTGACCGATATCGAAGGCACCACCAGCAGCATCTCGTTCGTCAAGAACGTGCTGTTCCCCTATGCCCGCAAGGCGCTGCCCGCGTTCGTCGCCGAGCACGGCCAGCAGCCGGAAGTCCGCCGCTGGCTGGATGCGGTGGCCACCGAGATCGGCGGCGCCTGCCAGGACAGCCTGGTGGCCGAGACGCTGCAGGGCTGGATCGACCAGGACCGCAAGCACACCGCACTGAAGGCGCTGCAGGGCCTGATCTGGGACGAAGGCTACCGCCGCGGCGACTACACCGCGCACTTCTACCCGGAAGTGGCGCCGGTGCTGAAGGGCTGGCACGCCTCCGGCCTGCCGCTGTACGTGTACTCCTCCGGCTCGGTGCCGGCGCAGAAGCTGTTCTTCGGCTTCAGCGACGCCGGTGACCTCAGCCCGTTGGTGTCGGGCTGGTTCGACACCGAAGTCGGCGGCAAGCGCGAGGCCGACAGCTACCGCCGCATCGTGCAGGCCATTAGCGTGCCGGCCGGCGAGATCCTGTTCCTGTCGGATGTGGTGGAAGAACTGGATGCTGCCCGCGAAGCCGGCCTGCAGACCCGCCTGATTGATCGCCTGGATGACTACCCGCTGCCGCGCACCGGCCAGGCCGCCAACGGCCACGAGCGGGTCGAGAATTTCCAGCAGATCCAGCTGTAAGCAAGAAAAAGGGGACGGAGGGGATTAAGTCGTTTGTGGCACACATGGGCCACAAACGACTTAATCCCCTCCGTCCCCTTTTTTGCTCAACGATCGTTGAGGGTTTTTACCTTCAGCGCTTCGCGCAGCGTCGTCAGATCCACCGGGCCACGCACTGCGATGTCGCGGGTTTCGCCCGGCAGCAGATCCAGCAGGTTGTCTTCCACCTGCACGTCCAATGCACCGAAGTCGATCCACGCCGAACGCATGTAGGCCGCGCTTTCCAATCGCAGACGGTAGTGGTCGCCTTCAATGGACAGGCTGGCCTTGAGCTTCTGCCGCGGCAGGATCTGATCCTTGGCCTCAACGAAGCCGACCACCTGGCGGGCACTCACCGCCCCGTTCTGCAGCAGTTCGAACACGGCCAACGTGCGCTTTGGATCGGCACCGGCCAGCAATTCGGCGTCGCGGAAATCACCGATCGAGGTGACACCGGCGGTAGCCAGCGACACCGCTTCCTCGCGGCGGCGAAGCACCTTGCCGTCCACATCCATAACCCGCAACCGCCAGCGTGCATCCAGCGCGGCGCCATCATTGATCAGGCGCACCCGCGTGCTGCCTTCGTCGCGCAGCGCGGCCACCGTCACTGGCGCGAAGAAACGCCGCGCGGCGAAGTGCAGCGCCTTCCAGCGACCGAAATAGTCCACGCTGGACCACGAGGCGCCCGGCCAGACATCGTTGAGCTGCCAGTAGAGCGAGCCCATCGTGTACGGCCGCGAGGCGCGATGATGCAGCGCCGCCAGTGCGATGCCATCGGCCTGCATCACCTGGCTGAGGTAGACGAAGTCCTCGAAGTCCTTCGGCGTGCCGTAGCCCAGTTCGATGTAGTGCAGCAGGCGGCTGTTGCCCTCGCCGGCCATGAATTTCTGGTGCGCGCGGATCACCGGGCTGTCGATGCGCTGCTCGGCGCGGGTGGCGATCTGGTCCACCGTCGCCACCGACGGCCACGCCTGCAGCCCGTACTCGGACATGAAGCGCGGGGTCTCGCGCAGGTAGGCCTGCACCGGCAACGCCGGATTGCCCCAGACCTGCCAGTAGTGCTTGTCGCCACGCGTTGAATCGTTGGCCTTCTCGTCAAGGTCGTTGCTGGGCGAGCTGGACCAGTACGGCACGCCCAGCCCTTCCTCGCCCACCACCTGGCGCAGGTCGTTGCCGAACAGGTCGACGTAGCCCTGCCAGACCTTCGCCGCAAATGCCGGGTCAGCTGCCTTCAGGTCGCGGCCGTGACCCCAGTCCTTCCAGGCGGTTTCCTCCTCGTTGTTGCCACACCACAGCACGATGCTGGGGTGATGGCGCAGCCGGCGCACGTTGTCGCGCGCCTCGGCCACCACGCTGGTACGGAATGCCGGATCGTAGCCCGGCTGCATGCCGCCGCCGAACATGAAATCCTGCCAGACCAGCAGGCCCAGCTCGTCGGCGATGTCGAAGAACGCGTCGTCCTCGTAGTAGCCACCGCCCCAGTTGCGCAGCATGTTCATGTTGGCATCGCGCGCGGCGGTCAGCACCTGGCGCAGGCGTGCGGCATCGACGCGTGCGGGGAAGGCATCGAACGGAATGACGTTGGCGCCCTTGGCAAAGATCTCCACACCATTGATGACGAAGGCGAAGCCCTGCCCTCCCTTGCCGTCTTCCTCGCGGCGCAGTTCGACCGTGCGCAGGCCGATGCGCTGCTCGCGCGCCAGCGTTGCATCGCCGCCACCATCCAGGCCAGCCTTCACGGTATAGCGATCCTGCGCACCATGGCCCACCGGCCACCAGCGCCGCGGCGTGGCCAGCTCAACCGGCAGCTCAACCGTATTCTGGCCCGGCTTCAGCAACACCGTGCGTTGCACCTGGGCCACGTTGCGGCCTTCCGGATCCTGCACATCCACAGTGACCATCGCAGAACCGGCACCGCTGCCCTGCTCCACCTGCAGCAACACCGCCAGCTTCGCCTGCTCCGCGCTCAATGCATCGGTACGCACGGCAAGATCGGTCAGGCGGTGCGCGTCCCAGGCCTGCAGGTCGACCCCGCGCCAGACCCCGGCGGTGACATAACGCGGGCCCCAGTCCCAGCCGAAGTGGTAGGCCGGCTTGCGCGCGAAGTTGCCGACCATCGCCTCCTTCGGCTCATCGCCATAGGGCGACGGGTAATTGCCAGCGATCTTGTGCGGCATTGCCTGCACGCCCGGCAGCAGCGTGCGGATCGGTGAGCGGAACACGATCTGCAGTTCATTGCCGTTCGCGCGCAGGCGCCCGTCCACACGTGCATGCCACGTGCGGTGCGCGTTGTCCGCGCGCAGCAGCGGCTTGCCGTTGAGGCTGACCTCGGCGAAGGTATCCAGCCCGTCGAAACGCAGCTCGGCATTCGGCTTGGCCAGCGTCGCCGCATCCACGTCAAAGCGGGCGCGGTACTCCCAGGCAGCCAGGCCGATCCATTGCAGCTCGGCCTCGGGTGCACCGACGTACGGATCGCGGATCAGCCCATGCGCCAGCAGGTCGGTGTGCACGCTGCCCGGCACCTTCGCCGCCCGCCATTGCTGCAGGCCCGGGTGGGCTGCACCCTCGGCGTCGCCGGGCAGCATGCGGAATTCCCACTGCGCCTGCAGAGGCGCTGCAGTTGCCGGGAAAGCGGAGGCTGCGACCAGCAGCAGGAGCAGACGGACAACGAGGGAAAGGCGATGCACGTGGCGCTCCTGTTTTTCCGCCGGGCGTGACCCAGCGCTACCGATTTCGGATTGCCAGGCATGGCCTGGCACTACTGCATTCGAACGATCTTCAACGCACGACGTTCAACACTTCGTAGCACGCGCCCATGGTGTGGTAATCCACCTTGCCGGCAGGGCTTTTCTCGTCGCTGTACTTGCGGTTGTCGGCATCGAGAATGCGGAACCATGCACCGTACTGGTGGTCGACGAAGTGCTCCCACGAATACGCCCAGATGCGTTCGTACCACTGCCAGTAGCGGTCATCGCCGGTGCGCTTGGCCATCAGCGCGGCCGTAGCCAGCGTTTCGGCCTGCACCCAGAAGTACTTGTCGTCGTCGCAGACGAAGCTGTCGCCGCCGATCGGGGCGCCGTCCATACCGGGCTGCCGGCGCGATTCCGGTGCGAAGCCGTAGTACAGGCCACCACGGGTGTCGTCCCAACTGCGTGCGACGGCGACGTCGAACAGATGCTGCGCGGTCGGCACCAGCCAGTCGGCCTGCACGTGGCGATCGAGGATCAGCAGCAGTTTGGCCCACTCGGTCTGATGCCCCGGCTGGAAGCCCCACGGGCGGAACAGGTGCTTGGGATCGTCCAGGTTGTAGTCCCAGTCGATTTCCCAGTTCACATCGTAATGTTCCCAGACCAGGCCACCGGCCTTGGCGGCCTGGCGGCGGGTCATGTTGTCGGCCAGCTGCAGCGCGCGCTCGACATAGCGCTGCTCGCCACTGGCCTCGAACGCGGCCAGCATCGCCTCGCACATGTGCATGTTGGCGTTCTGGCCGCGGTAGCCAGTGAAGCTCCACTGGCCGTCAGCCTCGTCCTTGTACAGGCCATGCTGCGGCTCCCAGAAGCGTGCTTCCAGCAGCTGCCAGGTTTCGTCCATCCAGTCGCGCGCCTGCTCGATGCCCGCCTTCAGCGCGCAACTGTAGGCCAGCAGCACGAAGGCCACGCCGTAGCAGTGGTTCATATCGTCCTCGACCTTGCCGTCGCGCAGGGTCCAGGCATAACCGCCGGTGGCCGGGTTGCGGTGCACCTCGCGCAGATAGCGCACGCCATGCTCGACAGCCTCCCGGTATTCGGCATTGCCGAACTCGCGGTAGGCCATCGCATAGTTGAAGACGAAGCGGGTGCTGCTCACCAGGTGGCGGTGGCTGGCATCGTAGATGCTGCCGTCATCACGGAAGTAGTGGAAGAAACCGCCGTCCGGATCGATGCAGCGCGGGTGGTAGAACGCCATCGTGTCGGCGATATGCGCGCGCAGGAACGCGGGCGAACGGAAATCGGGCGAGGTGCTCATGCGGTAATGTCCTGGGCCTGCAGCAGCTGCTGCACTTCATCGAGCGAGGGCATCGCGGCGAACGCGCCCTTGCGGGTAACAGCCAGCGCACCCACGGCGGCACCGAAGCGCAGCGTGGCGGTGATCGCCTCCGGGTCCTGGCAGAACGCGGCAAAGCCTGCGCCCGCCCCACCACGCTCCAGCAGGCCGACCAGCACGCCACCGACGAAGGCATCGCCGGCGGCCGTGGTATCGACGGTGGCCACGCGGAAGCTGGTGACCGTGCCGTGGTTGTCGCGCGTGTACCAGTGCAGCGTGGCCGCACCATCGGTAACGATTACCCAGCGCGCCTGCGCGGCCAGAAGGCGCTTGAGCACCACTGACTCGCCATCGGCACCCAGCGGTGCCGCCAGGTAATCCAGCTCCTCGCGCGACAGCTTGACCAGGTCGGCGCGCTCCAGCGCCTGCCACAGGCGCGGCGTCGGATCTTCGTTGGCTGGCCACAGAGCCGGGCGCAGGTTGAGGTCCAGGCTGACCACCGCACCGGCGGCACGGGCGCGCTCCATGCCGGCGAAGGTCGCCTCGGCGATGGCCGGCTCGGTCAGGCTGTTGGAACAGACGTGGAAGCACTGCGCGCTGTCGAAGCACGCGGCCTGGAAATCGCTGTCACGGAACAGCAGGTCAGCCGCCGGCGGGCGGTAGAAACTGAAGCTGCGCTCGCCACTGGCATCCAGCGCGACGAAGGCCAGCGCAGTCTTGGCGGCGTCGGTGCGCACGATGTAATCCGTGCCCACGCCGTGCTCGACCAGGCTGTCAGCCAGGAAGTCACCGAACATGTCGCGGCCAAGCATGCCGACGAACTGGGTCTTCGCCCCCAGCCGCGCAGCCGCCACCGCGACGTTGGCCGGCGCACCGCCGGCATACTGCAGGAACGCGCGCGGGGTATCGGCCGAGGCCGGCGGCTGCGCTAGTAGATCGATCAAAATTTCGCCGAAGCAAACGATGGCACCCATTCCGGACTCAGCCTCCCTGCGTTGCGGAGGCCGGCGTACGCGCACCGACCAGTCCGTAGAAAATGATGTAGCCGTAGCACAGCAACGGCAGGATGAAGCTGGCCTGCACACCGATGTGGTCGGCCAGCACGCCCTGCAGGTACGGCACCACGGCACCGCCGACGATGGCCATGATCAGCAGGCTGGACCCCTTGTTGGTCAGCGGGCCGAGGCGCTCGATGCTCAGCGCGAAGATGGTCGGGAACATGATCGAGTTGAACAGGCCGATCGCCACCACCGAGTACAGCGCAACGCTGCCGGAGGTCAGCATGGTCGTGGCCAGCAGCGCCACGTTGACCAGCGCGAAGATCGCCAGCAGGCGGCTGGGCGAGAAGCGCGCCAGCAGCGCCGAGCCCGCGAAGCGGCCGATCATCGCCATCGTCCAGTAGGCCGACACGTAGTGGGTGGCTTCCTGTTCGCTGAAGCCGCCGATGCTCGGCATCGACAGGTAGTTGACCAGGAAGCTGCCGATCGACACTTCGGCGCCGACGTAGAAGAAGATGCCCAGCACACCCAGCAGCAGGTGGCGCTTGCGCAGCGCGTCCAGGTAGCTGTGGTGATGGCCCTGGTCGGCCTGCTCGGTGGCGTCGCTCAGCGCCGGCAGACGGAACAGGAACACGAACAGCGCCAGCAGCACCAGCGCCACCGCCAAACCCACGTACGGGCCCTGCACGGCCTGCGCCTCAGCAGCGCGGTAGGCCAGCTGTTCGGCGGCCGGCAGCGCGCTCAGTTCATCGGCGCTCTTGACCGTGTTGGACAGGATCAGCATGCCGCCGAAGATCGGCGCGATGGCCGTGCCCAGCGAGTTCAGCGCCTGCGCCAGGGTCAGGCGGCTGGAGCTGGTCTGCTCCGGGCCCAGCAGCGCAACGTAGGGGTTGGCAGCGACCTGCAGCACGGTGATGCCGGTGGCCAGCACGAACAGTGCGCCGAGGAACGCGCCATACACGCGCAGCTCGGCCGCCGGCCAGAAGCCCAGCGCGCCGATGCCGGCGATCACCAGGCCGGCCACGATGCCCTTCTTGTAACCCAGCGCCGCCACCAGCCGACCCGCCGGCAGCGACATCAGGAAATAGGTGCCGAAGAAGGTGAACTGCACCAGCATCGCCTTGGCGTAGTTCAGCTCGAACACCGCCTTCAGGTGCGGGATCAGGATGTCATTGAGGCAGGTCAGGAAGCCCCACATGAAGAAGATCGTGGTGACGACAGCCAGCGCCTTGCCGTTGGTGACGGCGGGTGCGTTGCCCGAAGAACCCGATGGACGGGGCGTTGCGGAGATCGGCATGCGGTACGCGCCTCGATGCGCGGAAGGTCGTTGTTGCGTGGAAGGGGTGTACGGAGGAATCAGTTCGGTCGTGCGGCACTGCTTTCGCGGATGCGCAGCTGCACCGGCGCAACCGTGCGCCGTGGCGGCGCATCCGGTTCGTCCAGTCGTTGCAGCAGCAGCGCGGCAGCTTGCCGGCCCCGCTCGCGCGGATCGGCAGTGAGCGTGGTCAACGGCGGCACCGCGACCGACGCCTCGGAAATATCATCGAAACCGGTAACGGCAAAGTCACCGCCCGGACGGATGCCACGCGAATTCAAGCCCAGCATCAGGCCCAGCGCGACGGTGTCGTTGTAGCAGACCGCTGCACTCGGGCGATGTCCGTCGGCAAACAGCTCATCGGTGCGCGCCGCAGCTTCCAGGCGGTTCGGCGCCGACTCGATCATCCAGCCCGGCGGCAGCGACAGACCGGCCTCGGCCAGCGCCTGCTGGACCAGGTCGGACGGCCCTTCCTTGGCCCGCAGGTCGTCGGGCCATTCCTGCCGGGCGATGAGCAGCAGGTAGTTGCGGCAGCCGTCGAGCAGCCGGCCGAGCTCGGCGTCGCCGGCGTCCAGCGCGTCGGCTCCAGCGTCAATCAGACGGCCAGCATCACTGGGGCTGATCGGCCCGCTCGACTCAAGTAGTTCGTCTAACTCCACGAAGGGAGCGTATGCGATCCACTAGACCCCCGTCTCAGCGCCACGCTCCGTAGCGGCGAGCCCAACGAGGAGAGCGTCAAACTCTGGCTCCTCAACCTCGGGACGCGGGATGAAGAGGGGTGGCGGCGAGCCTCCCCCAAGCACCGCCGATGCTGCTGAGCCGTCAGCGGGAAGGGGGTTCTTCGCAACGATGATCAGCTGCGCGCCAACAAACGAGGCATCCTCCGTCACCTGGCGAACAACGGAGGAATCAAGCGGGTCAATCAGCAACACCGTAGTGAAGCTCGTCAAATAGCGAAGGCCGAGCTGCACATCCCCCGCATCAACGGGAATGCCGCGTGCGGCGTCGCCAGCTGGGGTTACGAGTGCGGGGTCGCGCAACAGCGCAACATGACCGATCCCGTCGCGCGAGAGGGAGAGGATCGCCTGATCACCCGCCGCATCCGCACCAACGCGACCGACAAGCTCCACTCGCTCGCCGCGCCGGACAAGTTCAGCGGCGACCCGAATCGCGAGCCCCGCCGCCTGGTGCACCCCGCTCTTATCCAGCAGCGCCGTTGGGCTGCCGATGATCACGATCACCCCCTGCTCCGTCATGCGTCCCTCGCATCGCCGCGAACCTCTACAGCGAATCCGGCGTCGCGCAGCGGTGCGGCAACAGTTGCCGCATCACCAACGACCACGATGCGTTCGGCTTCAGCGTCAAGCGCCGCAGCAACGCGCGCAACCTCGCCACCGCTCACCGCATCAATCGCCGACTGGAAGCGATCAAGTTCGGAAGGTTCAAGCCCCACGGCAACGAGTCCTGCAACGGCGCCAGCAACCGGCGAAGCCGAGCCGAAGCGCAACGGGAAGGTGCCGCGAAGGTATTGACGCGCCGCGTTGAGTTCGTCATCTGATGGTGGCTGCGGCGTCATGGAGGCAATCTGCGCGCGCGCCTCCACAAGCGCAGGTGCTGTGACCGAACTCTCCACCGCCGTGCGCGCAGTGAAGGGTCCACGTCCGCGACGGAACTCAAAGCCTGCGGCGGCACCGTAGGTGTAACCCTTCTCTTCACGCAGTACGCGGTTCAGGCGTGAGCCGAAGAGGCCGCCGAGCACCTCTGAGTGAATCAGCGCGGCGTAGAAGAGCGGATCGAGGCGGGAGCGACCGACCTTGCCGATGCGCAACTCAGACTGCACTGATCCGGGTCGATCAAGGAGGAGGAGTCGCGGTGCAGCCGCCGTCCCAGCGCCGCCGGCTGATGATGCATCCGCTGCAGTTGGCGCCGCTGGGGCTGAGGCGCGCAGTTGCGCGAGAGGACTCGACTCAACCGTGCGAATCACTTCGGCAGCTTCAAGCTCTCCGGCAATCACCACCGTTGGCACCCCTGCGCCGAGGAGCAGCGCGTGACGCTCCAACAGCGCATCACGACTGATCGCCGCCACGCTTTCGCGCGTCCCTCCCATCGGACGTGAGTAGGCGGCGGATGCGCCATAGATCTCGGCGATCAGCGCCTCGCTGGCGCGTGCACGTGGGCTCGCCTGCGACTGCTCGATCGCCGCCAGCCGCAACGCCTTGACGCGGTCTACCTCGCGCTCTGGGACGCGCGGCGCAAGTGCAATCTCCGCGACTAGGTCGAGGATCCCTGCGAGACGGCTCGCTGGCAGCGAGGCGCCGATCACGACGCTCTCCCATCCAGCCTCTGCGCCGATCTTTGCACCGAGCAGTTCGCTCGCCTCAACGAGTTGATCAGCGTCGTGCCGCTCTCCTCCCTCAGTGAGGAGGCGCGCAAGCGCAGCGGTGAGGCCGGAGTTGCTCGCAGTCTCCAGCGCCGCCCCGCCTGGGAGGAGCAGCTGCACCGAGGCGAGCGGTCGCGCCGGCATCGGCAGCACGATGATGCGAAGACCGTTCGCGGTGAGATGCTCAACTGAGCGCGGGAAGCGGTACTCGCGTGGACTCCCTGGACCCGGTCGCTGCGCGCTCATGCCGTCTCCACCGCAGCTTGCTCGACCGGTTCGTACCAGAGCACCACACGGTTCTCTGCAGAGAAGAGTGATGCGGCACGCTGCACCGCGGCGGCGTCAACCGCCTGGTAGATCGCAAGGTCGCGATTGATACGACCGGGGTCGTTGAGGAGGGTGGCGTACATGCCGATCTGGTCGGCGATTGATTCGGGATCAGAGCGGAGTGACATCTCTTCCGATTCAATCAGGGCACGAGCTCGCTCCATCTCGTTCGGGGTTGGCCCCGTGGCGGCGAGTCCAGCGAGTTCCTCTAGGAAGAGCGACTCCAGCTTTGCGGCGTTCGCCCCAGGGCGGAGTGTTGCGGAGCCCACAACGAGTGACGCACCGCCAACGAACGGGAGGACGGAGAGTCCGGCATCCTGCGCCACCTGCTCCTGGCGCACCAAGCGACGCGTCAGGCGGCTGCCGCGGCCGCCAGCAAGGATCTGACAGGCGATCTCAAGTGCGGGGAGGTCGGGGCTCGCAAGGACCGGCGCACGGAATGCAAGGTGAAGACGCGGATCTGGAACTTTATCTTTCACCGTCTTACGAATCTCGCCGCCGAGTGGTGCCCTTAGTACAAGGTCGGGGTGTTCTGGAAGTTCACTGTTTGCAGCGATGCCACCAAAGTGTCGTTCAACCGCAGCGGCGATCTCCGCCTCATCAATGTCGCCAACAACGGTGAGCACCGCATTGTTCGGTGCGTACCAGGTGGCGAAGAAGTCGCGCACGTCCTGCAGGCTCGCCGCATCGAGATCCTCCATGGAGCCGATCGTTGGGTGGTGGTACGGATGCCCCTTCGGGTAGGCGAGCGCGAGCAGCTCAAGATAGGCGGTCCCGTACGGCTGATTGTCATAACTGGAGCGCTTCTCGTTCTTCACCACATCACGCTGGTTATCCAGATTCGCCTGATCAAGTGCGGCGAGGAGCGTTCCGAGTCGGTCCGCCTCCATCCAGAGGATCAGCTCAACCCACTCGGCCGGAACCGTGGCGAAGTAGTTGGTGCGATCGAGCCAGGTGGTGGCGTTCGCACTTCCACCAACCGACTCAATCAACGAAAGATGTTCGGCCTTTGAGACGTTTGCGGAACCCTGGAACATCAGGTGCTCAAAGAGATGTGCAAATCCGGTTCGACCCGGTCGCTCATCTTTGGATCCAACGTGATACCAGAGGTTGACGGTGGCGGTCGGAGTTGTGCGATCAAGGACGGTGATAAGGCGTAGGCCGTTCGCAAGCTTCCGCTCTTTCAGCGGGATTGGGTGAGGTGCTGACATGCGCGTCGCCGCGGTTAGTTCAACGGAAGGAGCGAGAAGAGGAGCGCGCCGGCGAGTCCAACAGCCAGCCCCTGTACTGCGATCACGAGCGCAGTTCGGCGATCAGCTGCGAGCGCGGCACTGTTTGTCACGCGGCTCATCTCACCAATCTTTCCGAGATTGAAGGTCCCTGCAAGTCCGTAGGCCATGCAGAAGCGACGCTGCGCCTGGATCCAACCGATTGCGGCGCCCGTCAGCGGAAGTGCGATCAGTAGTCGTGGGCCGAGGCCGCTCGGGGTGCCGAGCACAACGAGTGCGACCGCGAGCAGTAGCGTGGCGACGAAACCTGCGGCTGCCGCGCGCTTCCGACGCGTGATCTCCTCAGGTCCAATATTGCAGGCCCCAGCGACGTACTCAAGTTGCATGCCGCTATCGTAGCCGCTCGCGCAACCCCCTGTTGCCGAGCGGTGCGATCGCCACGCTGGCGAGCGCGTTGCGCACGGCATCTTCGTCACGCACATCCACCTGCAAGGCCAGCGCCTTGCCTCCCGCTGCCTCAACTTCCTGCGCCACGCT
>OFRD01000663.1_pt1 | contig 12873 bp, 12 predicted proteins | sample 1543041 | NCBI WGS metagenome assembly OFRD01 (sample SAMN07774234, study PRJEB24372) | wastewater metagenome | isolation source: Exp Tend CN 100WW | collected 2016-02
GCTTCATTTAATTCAATGAGATCAATATCGGATAATTGCAGACCCGCCATTTTGAGTGCCTTTGGAATGGCCGCAACGGGACCTATTCCCATGATACGCGGATGCACCCCTGCAACAGCAGAGGTAACCAGTCTTCCAATTGGTTTCTGCGAGAACCCTTAAGCACTGCCATCCAGCTACGCAACCTTGCAGGTCGTTCATCGGCCTCTCATGCATAAAAGCATGCTCCAGCCCTCGTTTCACCTGCGTAGGTAGCTATGTTTTCAATAGCAAGTCTAGCGACGACGAAAACGCCAGCCCATCCTGCCCCGCCATCCCCCACCCATTTCCCGCACCCCCCTTGACGCCGACTGTTGATGCCAATCAGTGTTCGGCGTCAAAACGGCGTGTTCTGGCGCAGGTGGGGTGAGATACTTCCCGTTTTTCATCTGGCGCTCCCATGCTCACACTCCATCTGGCTGACTTTTCCCTTGAACATTTCATGGAACATTACTGGCAGCAAAAGCCGGTCGTGATCCGGCAGGGGTTTCAAAATTTTGAAGACCTGATCAGCCCCAACGACCTGGCCGGGCTGGCGTGTGAGGACGAGGTTGAGTCGCGTCTGGTGTTCAAAAAAGACGGGCAGTGGCAGGCCGAGGTCGGCCCGTTCGAGTCGTACACGCGCTTTGGCAAAGAGGGCTGGACGCTGGTGGTGCAGGCGGTGAACCACTGGTCGCCCGAGGTGGCCGAGCTGGTCAAGCCCTTTGCCTTCATCCCCAAATGGCGGCTCGACGATGTGATGATCAGCTACGCCACGCCCGGCGGCGGCGTGGGCCCGCACATTGACCTGTACGACGTGTTCATTTGCCAGGGCTCGGGCCGGCGCAACTGGCGCGTGGGCGCCAAGGGCGAGCACCGGCAGTTTGCCGCCCATGCCGCGCTGCTGCATGTGGACCCGTTCGAGCCGATCATTGATGTCGAGCTGCTGCCCGGCGACATTTTGTACATTCCGCCAGGTTTCCCGCACGACGGCGTGACGCTGGAAGAGTCGATGAGCTTCTCGGTCGGTTTCCGCGCCAAGTCCGCCTGCGACATGCTCAGCGGTCTGGCCGACTACGTGATCGACAAAGAGCTGGGCAAGACGCTGATTACCGACCCGAAGCGCCCGATCCACACCCACCAGGGCCAGATCAACCCGCCCGATTTCGCCATGATCAAGGCGCACCTGCAGTCCATGCTGGACGACAACACGCTGCTGGCGGACTTTGCGGGCAGCTACCTGTCCAAAACCAAATGCGCGCTGGATTTGCAGGCGCTGGACGAGCCGCTGGCGCCCGATGACGTGGCGAGTGAGTTGCAAGAGCAGCCGCTGGTGCGCACCGGCGGCCTGCGCTGCCTGTACGTGGACGAGACGGTGGCGCAAGGCGTGTGCTACATCGAAGGCGAGCGCTTTGCCTTTGGCCCGGCCTGCCGCGACGCCGTCATCGCCCTGTGCGACCACGACGACTTGAGCCCCGAGCTGCTGCAAAGCGGGCTGCAAGACCCCGAATTCGCCCGCCAGTTGACCGAGTGGGTGAACGCCGGGTTCTGGTACTTTCAGGACTGAGTGGCGGGCGGCGCGTCAGGCGGCGTCGGCTTGCGCCTGCGGCGCGGCGCGCTGAAAGGCGTCCAGCGCCAGGCAGGCCAACTCGATGCGCCGGATGTTGGGAAAGGCGTCCAGCGGTGTCTCGAACCGGCGGGCGCTGAACACTTGCGGAATCAGGCAGCAGTCGGCCAGCGTGGGCGTGTCGCCGTGGCAAAAGGCGCCCGTGCTGGCACTGTGTTGCAGCTGGGTCTCCAGGGCGGTCAAGCCCAGCGTGATCCAGTGCTGGCACCATTTGCGTTTGGCGGCCTCGTCCAGCTGCAACTCGTGTTGCAGGTACTGCAGCACCCGCAGGTTGTTCAGCGGGTGAATGTCGCAGGCGATGCTTTGCGCCAGCGCACGCACCCGGGCCCGGCCAGCGGCGTCCCCCGGCAGCAAGGCCGGGGCCGGATGGCGCTCTTCCAGGTACTCCATGATGGCCAGCGACTGGCCCAGCGCCACATCGCCCTCGACCAGCGTGGGCACCAGCTCGGCGGGGTTCAGTTGCGCATAGGCGGGCGCATGCTGTTCGCCGCCGTCGCGCAGCAGGTGCACCGGCACCGAGGCGTAGGGCAGGCCCTTGAGGTTGAGCGCAATGCGCACCCGGTAGGCGGCGGAACTGCGAAAGTAGGTGTAGAGCGTGAGCATGGCGCCCTCCCCTAGTTGAGCGCCCGGGCGGGCAGCAGCGTGCCGCGCACTTCGCCAAAGCCGATGCGGGCTGCGCCGGGCTGCTCGCAGGCGGCGCGAAACACCACGGTGTCGCCGTCTTCCAGAAAGGTGCGCGTTTCGCCCGAGGGCAGCGTCAAGGCGCGGCTGCCGCCGACTGACAGCTCGATCAGCGCCCCGGCTTCCTCCAGCGTCGGGCCGGACTGGGTGCCGCTGCCGAGCAGGTCGCCGGGCATCAGGTTGCAGCCGTTGACGGTGTGGTGCGCCACCATTTGCGACACCGACCAGTAGGCGTGTTTGAAGTTGCTTCTTGACAGGCGGTGCTCGCCCAGGCCCTGCGCGCGCATGGCGGCGCTCTGGATGAAGACTTCCAGTTCAATGTCGATGGCGCCTTCGCTGCGCAACGCGGCCGAGTCGAGGTAGGGCAAGGGTTGCGGATCGGCTTGCGGGCGTGTCCACGGCTGGCGGTACGGGGCCAGCGCTTCGAGCGTGACGACCCAGGGCGAGACAGTGCTGGCAAAGTTCTTCGACAGGAACGGGCCCAGTGGCTGGTATTCCCAGCCCTGAATGTCGCGTGCCGACCAGTCGTTGAACAGGCACAGGCCAAACACGTGCTGCTCGGCCTGATCAAGGGCAATCGGCTCGCCCAGCGCATTGCCGGGGCCGATGAAGACGCCCAGCTCCAGCTCGTAGTCCATGCGCCGGCTCGGGGCCAGCACCGGTTCGGTGGCGCCGGGCGGCATGATCTGGCTCACCGGGCGCGCAAACGACTGGCCCGAGATGCCAATGCTGGAGGCGCGGCCGTGGTAGCCAATCGGCAGCCACTTGTAGTTGGGCAGCAGCGGGTTGTCCGGGCGAAACAGTTTGCCCACATTGGTGGCGTGGTGCACCGAGGTGTAGAAGTCGGTGTAGTCGCCAATGCGGGCGGGCACGTCGAATTCGGCCTCGGCTTGCGGCACGAGGCCGTCTTGCAAAGCGGCTTGCGCTGCCGACTCTTCGCGCAAGGCGCGTGACAGGGCCAGGCGCAATGCGCTCCAAGCCGGGGTGCCCAGCGCCATCAAGGCGTTGAGCTTGTCTTGTGCGCCCGCTTGGGCGGCTGCAGCGGCCTCGCCGGTCAGAAGGCCTGACTTGGCCAATGCGGCCAAGTCCACGATCTGGTCGCCAATGGCCACGCCGCCACGAAAAGCCTCAGATGAGCCCTTGCGGCGGAACACCGCGAACGGCAGGTTTTGAATGGGGAAGTCGCAGCCTGCGCTGTTGGCCGAGGCGAGCCAGCTTTTGAGCGCCGGGTTGTGGGTGTCGTTCAGCAGGGTCATCGTGGCCCTTTCAAGCGGCCATGCTGCCGTCGTGCATCCACGCGGCGTGCTTGGGCGCGCGTTTGGTTTGGCTCCATTCTTCGAGCATGTCCCACTTCACATCGTCGAGTTTTTTCATCATCTCGGGCGTGCCGCAGTCGGCGGCCAGCTCCAGGCGGTGGCCGCTGGGGTCAAAGAAATAAATGCTTTTGAAAATGGTGTGATCGACCGGCCCGAGCACCTCGATGCCGCCTGCGACCAATTTGTCTTTGGCGGCGATCAGCGCGTCCATCGACTCGACCTTCAAAGCCAAGTGCTGCACCCAAGCCGGGGTGTTGGTGTCGCGGCCCATTTCGGGCTGGCTGGGCAGCTCAAAAAAGGCCAGGATGTTGCCGTGGCCCGCGTCCAAAAAGATGTGCATATAGGGATCGGGTGCTTTGGTCGAAGGCACTTCGTTTTCGGCAATGGCCAGCACAAATTTCATGTCGAGGTGTTTTTGGTACCACTCGACAGTTTCTTTGGCGTCTTTGCAGCGGTAAGCGACGTGGTGAACGGATTGAACGAGCATGGGGGTCTCCTTTGAAGTGAGGGGGTCAGAGGTCTTGCAATGCAGCGGTGATGTGCTGCTGGAAAAGGGTTTCGTCGGCCAGCGCGTTGGCGTTGAGCAAAGCCAGCTTGACGAGGAACAGCTGGGCCTTGTCGGCCCCGGCTTGGTCGATGGCGGTGGCCAGCGCGTCGTAGACGGTTTCGAGGCCGCCGATGGAAAGTGTGGGTGAATGTGACAGGGGGGTCATGGTGTTCTTCCTTATCGCGGCAAGGCGTTGTTCAGGGCCGCTTGCAGCCGCGTGGCGTCCAGTGTGAGCCAGCGGGCGCAGATGTGCTGGTCGGGGCGCAGCAAATACGCGCCGCCATGGGCTGGCACACCGTAGCGTTGGCGCAGGTGGCCATCGGCATCTGGCAGGTGCTGATCGGCCCCGGCCACGGGCTGCGCTGCGCCCACGGCGGTGACGTTCAAGGGCATGCCTTTTTGCCGTGCGGCGTTGATCACTTGTTGCAGGGCATCGGGCAAGGCGGTGTCGGTGAAATACAGCAGATCAAAGCCGCCGCCCAGGTGGTCGAGCAAAAAGTCGTTGGCCCCCAGACGCACGTTTTGCGGTGGCGCACCGTGGGCTGGGCCGCTCTTGAACAAGCCGTTGTCGTCGCCCGCGCTGTTGAGCATCGAGTGCGTGTACTCGTGCGGCCTTGAGGTGCGCCAGTGGTACAGGGGGCGCACAAAAGCTTGCGTGAGCGAGAGCGACAACACCGCGTCGCGCAGCAGGCGAAAGCCCGGACTGGGCGGGGCCATGAAGCGGGTGCTTTTGCCCGCTTCGGTGATGATCTCGCGGGCTGCGCCCACGCGCTCGGCGCTGTGGTTGGCCAGCAGCTGTGGGCCGGCAAGGCCTTTGGCCACAAAAGCCAGGTGCCAGCCCAAAGACTGCGCGTCTTGAAAGGCGGTGTTGGCCCCGCGCACGCCAAAAATCGGCAACAGGTGCGCTGCGTCGCCCGTGAAGATGACGCTGCCATGCACAAAGTCGGGCAGCGTGAGCGTGCGGGCCGAATAGACCGAAGACCAGTCCATCTCCCATGGCACACCGGCGTGGCCGATCATGGCCAGTTGCGCGTTGATGCGGGCTTTGAGTGACTCGGGGCGCAGCGCCTCTTCGGGCGTTTCGCCCGGTGGCAGTTGGTAGTCCACGCGCCAAATGCCGTTGGGCTCACGGTGCATCAGGATGGTGTTGCCGGGGTTCCAGTCGGGGTCAAAGTAAGCCAGGCGCTCGGTGGGCAAAGGCAGGTCAATCTTGATGTCGGCGATCACGAAAAAACCTTCGTAAGACGCGCCTTCCATTTGCAGGTTCATGGCTGTGCGGATGCCCGAGCGCCCGCCGTCAGCGGCGACTACCCAGTCGCTCTCCAGCGTGTACGGGCCTTCGGGCGTGTCGACTTCCAATTGCGCATAGCCGTCTTTTTGCACCACGGTGTTGACCTTGTTGCCCCAGCGGAAATCGATCAGCGGGCTGGCTTTGCAGGCGTCGTGCAGGTACTCCTCCATGAACTGCTGCTGCACGTTGATGATCGGGAAAAACCGGTCATCGGCATCGTGCGGCGCTTCCATACGGAATACGCGCTGGCCCCGGTAAAACGAGTTGCCAAAGCGCCAGGGCAGACCGCCTGCGGTCATGCGGTCGGCCACCCCCACTTGCTGCAAGATTTCCATCGAACGGCGGGTGAAGCAGATGGCGCGGCTGCCTTGAGAAAACTGCAGCTCGGCGCTGAGCACCACGCTGGGCACGCCGTGGCGGGCCAACTCCAGCGCCGTCACCATGCCTGCGGGGCCGGAGCCGACGATCACCACCTTTTGCCGCGTCTGCGGGGGGTGCGCCGAAGCCAGCCAAGGTTTGAAAACCTCGTACTGGTAATAAATAGAAGGGCGGGCTTCGGTGCTGGGTGTGTGCATGTTGTCTTCCGGATGTTGGGGTTCAGCGCGGGCGAGAGTTCGAAGCAAGGACTGGACTGGAGTCCGTCGTAACGCTCGGACGAGAGTCCGTCGTAACGCCCGGACGGGCGTGGGCAATCAGGCGATCGAACATGGCGCTCAAAGTCGTTTGTTCTTTTTCTGTCAGGCAGCCGAAGATCTCTTGGTTGCGTTGGGCGACCATGTCCATGGCGCGGTCGAACACCCCGCGCCCGACAGACGTCAAGGTCAGCACCACACCCCGGCCATCGCCCGGGTGATCGGCCTTGAGCACCAAACCCTGATCGACCAGCGCCTGCGCGCCCCGGCTGGCCTGGCCTTTGTTCAGGTTGGCTTTTTCGGCCAGTTCTTTGACCGACAAAGGCTCGAAGGTGCCAATCGTCGTCAAGCAGCGCCCATCGCTCATCGACAAACCCGTGTGTTCAGGGTAGGCCGATTGACTGTCCGAGTCGGTCAGCTTGTGCAGTTGGTGCAGGCGGTAGGTCAGCGTGCGGTCAAGGGGGGTGGCCATGCGTGTCGGGTGCAGTGGTTTTTGAATCTGACCGGATCTTAGGTGAATTTGGTTGCGAGCGCAACCAATAAATCACCGCGACTTTGCGTGACGGGCAATGACCCCGAAAAAAAAGCCTGAGAATTTCTCAGGCCTGTGGGGTGTTGGTGAAGCTCAGAACCGCTCCAACTCCGGGTGTTTGATCGCCCCCGCACGCACCAGCATGCGGCCATATTCAGCGCAGCGGTTCAGCGTCGGAATCACTTTGCCGGGGTTCAAAAGGCTTTGTGGGTCAAAGGCGCGTTTGACGGCGAACATCTGTTCGTTTTCTTCGGCGCTGAACTGCACGCACATGCTGTTGACTTTTTCGATGCCCACGCCGTGCTCACCCGTGACGGTGCCGCCCATGGCCACGCTGGTTTCCAAAATTTCGGCGCCAAACAGCTCGCAGCGGCGCAGCTGGTCGGCGTCGTTGGCGTCGAACAAGATCAGTGGGTGCAGATTGCCGTCGCCTGCGTGGAACACGTTCAGGCAGCGCAGCGCGTATTTCGTTTCCATCTCCGAGATGGCTTGCAGGATGTCGGCCAGGCGCTTGCGCGGAATGGTCGAGTCCATGCACATGTAGTCGGGGCTGATGCGACCCGATGCCGGGAAGGCGTTTTTGCGCCCGCTCCAAAACTTCATGCGCTGGGCTTCGTCACGGCTGACGGTGATGGCGGTCGCGCCGCAGCCGCGCAGCACCTCGCTCATGCGGCCGATTTCTTCTTCGACTTCTTCGGGCGTGCCGTCGCTCTCGCACAAAAGAATGGCGGCGGCGCTCAGGTCGTAGTCGGCGTGCACAAAGTCTTCGACGGCGGCGGTCATGGGGCCGTCCATCATCTCTAGCCCTGCGGGGATGATGCCCGCTGCGATCACGGCGGCCACGGCATCGCCCGCTTTGCGCACGTCGTCAAAGCTGGCCATGATGCAGCGTGCCAGCATCGGTTTGGGCACCAGCTTGACGGTGACTTCGGTGGTCACGGCCAGCATGCCTTCGCTGCCCACCAGCACGGCCAACAGGTCGTAGCCAGCCGTGTCGAGCGCGTCGCTGCCAAATTCAATCGGATCGCCTTCGATCGTGAAGCCTTTGACTTTGAGCACGTTGTGCACCGTGAGGCCGTATTTGAGGCAGTGCACCCCGCCCGAGTTTTCGGCCACGTTGCCGCCAATCGTGCAGGCGATCTGGCTCGACGGGTCGGGTGCGTAATACAGGCCATAGGGTGCGGCCGCTTCGCTGATGGCCAGGTTGCGCACGCCGCACTGCACCACCGCCGTGCGGCTGACCGGGTCCACGGTTTTGATCTGGTTGAAGCGGGCCATCGACAAGGTGACGCCCATGCGGTGCGGCATGGCCCCGCCCGACAGGCCGGTGCCCGCACCGCGTGCCACCACGGGCACTTGCAGGGCGTGGCAGACCTTGAGCACAGCCTGCACTTGGGCTTCGGTCTCGGGCAAAGCCACTACCAAGGGCCGCTCACGGTAGGCGGTTAGGCCGTCGCACTCATAGGGCGTGGTGTCTTCGGGGGTGTAGAGGATGGCATCTTGGGGCAGCACGCGGCCTAGAGCCTGCACCACGGCGCGCTGGCGTTCGGCCCGTTCGGTGGCGGTCAATTGCTGGGTTTCGATGGGGGTGTTGGCACTCATGACAGTCAAAACCTGGAGTTAAGCCCATCACTGTAAGCGCAAGGCGGATCGCCGGGGCTGAAGAATCTTTGATGGGTTTGTGAATTTGGCCGCTCAGGCCAGCGCTTTTTTCAGCCAGTCGGCAAAGGCGGCGCATTCCCAACGCTCCATGGTGCCGGTGCGCCAGCACAGGTAGTGGGCATGGGGGCTGGGCACGCTGCGTTCAAACAGGCGGACCAGTTGGCCGCTTTCCAGCCAGGGTGCGCCCAGCTTGGTGCGGATCAGGCCGATGCCCAGGCCTTGGGCGGCGGCATCGCACATGAGGCCGATGTCGTTGAACGATGACCCGTCGATGGGTTCGGGCCAATCGAGGTCGTGTGCGGCAAACCAGGTACGCCAGGGCTCTAGCGGGCTGCGCAGCAGAGGCTGGCCTTGCAGGTCTTCGGCGTTGGCAAAGGGGCCGTTTTCACGCAACCAAGCGGGCGATGCCAAGGGCGTGACCTCGTCTTTGGCCAGGCAGACGTGTTCTACGTCCGAGTAGCGGCCTGTGCCAAAGCGCACGGTCAGGTCGGCGTCTTCGGCCACCACGTCCAAAAGCGGAATGCTGACCTGCAAAGTGATGTCGATCTCGGGGTAGGCGTCCAGAAAATGTTTCAGGCGCGGCATGAGCACCGAGCGGGCAAAAGTGGGCGTGACCGCCAGGCGCAGCTTGCGCCGCCCCGGGGTGTTGCTGGCGCTGGGAAAGCGCTGCAGCGACACCAGCCCTTCGCGCACGTGCGCCAGGTATTCGATGCCTTCGGTCGTGAGCGAAAAATCGGCCCGGCCAAACAGCTTGGTGCCGATGATTTGCTCCAGCTGTTTGACGCGGTGACTGACGGCGCTGGGCGTCACGCACAGCTCTTCGGCTGCCTGTGTCACGCTGCGCAGGCGCGCCAGGGCCTCAAAGGTCAAGAGGCATTGGATCGGCGGGATGCGGGAGTTGGCGGACATTATTTAAATATGACCGTCTTGTGGCCGTTGATCAGCACGCGGTGTTCGCTGTGCCATTTGACCGCGCGGGCCAGCACTTGGCTTTCGGTGTCGCGGCCAATCGTGGTCAAGTCTTCCACGGTTTTGCTGTGGTCCACACGGGCCACGTCTTGCTCAATGATCGGGCCTTCGTCTAGGTCGGCCGTCACATAGTGGGCGGTGGCGCCAATCAGTTTCACACCCCGGTCGTGCGCCTGGTAGTAAGGCTTGGCGCCCTTGAAGCTGGGCAAGAACGAGTGGTGGATGTTGATGGCACGGCCGGCCAGTTTGCGGCACAGGTCATCGCTCAGAATTTGCATGTAGCGGGCCAGCACCACCAGCTCGGCACCTTCCGCCTGGATGATTTCGTACTGCTTGGCTTCGGCCTGTTCTTTGGTGGCGGCGGTCACCGGAATGTGGTGAAACGGCACGTTGTAGCTGGCCGCCAGCTGGTAGAACTCGCGGTGGTTGCTCACGATGGCGCGGATGTCCAAAGGCAGCAGGCCGCTCTTCCAGCGGAACAGCAGGTCATTCAGGCAATGGCCTTCCTTGCTGACCATGAGCACGGTGCGCATGGGCTGGGTGGTGGCGTGCAAGTCCCACTTCATCTGAAAGGTCTGTGCAAACTCGCCCCACTGCGCGTTGAGTGCTGCGCCGTCCGCTTGGCCGCACGCAAACTGTACGCGCATGAAAAACAGGCCAGTGTCGTGGTCGTTGTATTGCGCCGCTTCTTCGATGTTGCCGCCTCGCTCCAACAAAAAACCCGACACGGCATGCACGATGCCGGTGCGGTCAGGGCAAGAAAGCGTCAGGATGTAAGTCGTGGTCATGGGGCAAAGCGGTTGGGTGGATGCGCCCTTTAAAAGGTGGGGCGCTTCGGTTCAGGACGGCTTATTGTAGAGACACCCTCCGGGGGGCCTCAGGCACAGGCGCGGCATGTCGCCCCGGTGGCGGGGCCAGGCCCTTGCGGGCTTTAAACTGGCTGGCTGAATGGATTTCAAGGAGTTTTTGCCGTGACCCACACCGATCTGAACATGGACAACCAGTGGTTGCCCTTCACGCCCAACCGCACTTTCCGCCAAGACCCCCGAGTGTTCGTGGGTGCCGAGGGCATGCACTTCACCACCCACGATGGCAAAAAAGTCATCGACGGCATCTCTAGCCTGTGGTGTGTGGGCGCGGGCCACAACCGCAAGCCGATCAACGAAGCCATCAAAAAGCAGCTCGACACGCTGGACTACGCCACGGCGTTCCAGGCCAGCAACGACAAGGCCTTCAAAGCGGCGCAGATGATTGCCGACATGGCCCCGGGGGACTTGAACAAGGTGTTGTTTTGCAATTCGGGCTCTGAGGCCGCCGACACCGCCTTGAAAGTGGCGCTGGCTTACCATCGCGCCCGGGGCGAAGGCCACCGCACGGTGTTCATTGGCCGCGAAAAGGGTTACCACGGCGTCAACTTTGGCGGCATGAGCGTGGGCGGCCTGCCGGCCAACCGCAAGGCGTTTGGGGCGCAATTGCTGCCCCGGGTGGACCACATGCGTTTCATCCACGACCCGGTCAACCATGCCTACATCCACCACGAAGAACCGGTGTGGGCCGAAGACCCCTTGCTGGAGCTGGAAAACCGCATCTTGGTGCTGCACGACCCGAGCAATGTGGCGGCGGTCATCGTCGAGCCGATTGCGGGCAGCGCGGGTTGGTACATCCCGCCACAGGGCTATGTGAAGCGCCTGCGCGAGATTTGCGATAAGCACGGCATCTTGCTGATTTTTGACGAGGTCATCACCGGCTTTGGCCGTTTGGGCGTGAACTTTGGCGCCGACTATTACGGCGTGGTGCCCGACATGCTGAACTTTGCCAAAGCGGTGACCAATGGCGTGATCCCGCTGGGTGGCGTGATCTGCCGCGACTTCATCTACGACGCGATGATGAACGCCAACTCGCCGCAGCATGCCATCGAGTTTTTCCATGGCTATACCTATTCCGGCCACCCCGTGGCCTGCGCTGCGGCCATTGCCACGCTCGATTTAATGGCAGAAGAAAACCTGTTTGCCCGTGCGGGCCAGCAAGGCCGCGTGTTGGGCGATGCGATGCACAGTGCCCTGAAAGGCTTGCCCAACGTGATCGGCATCCGCACCTTGGGCCTGGCCGGGGCGGTAGAGCTGGCCAGCATCGCGGGCTCGCCCGGCAAGCGGGCCTATGACATTTTTATGGACTGCTTTCACAAAGGCTTGTGGGTGCGCCCGGCGGGCGAAAACATCGTCATTTGCCCGCCTTACATCGTGGAAGACGCGCACATCGACCAGATCGTGCAGACGGTGGCCGACAGCATCCGCAGGCATGCCTGAGCGGGTTCCCGTCGACCGATGGGGCCGAGCATGATGTTTTGGGGGCGAACGGCGTTGACCTTGCTGGTGGCGCTGGCTGCTGCCCAGGTGTGTGTCTGGTTGCACACACCGATTCCATGGATGCTGGGGCCGTTGCTGGCGACGGCGGTGGCCTCGGTGCTGGGCGCGCCCACGCGCAGTGCGGCCTTGTTGCGCAACGCTGGGCAGTGGGTGATCGGTGCCGCTTTGGGGCTTTACTTCACGCCTCAAGTGGGCGCACTGGTGGTCAGCTTGTGGTGGGCGATTGCGCTGGCAGTGCTTTGGGCGCTGGGCTTGGGGGCTTTGTTTGGTGCGTGGCTGCAACGCCAGCATGCGGCCGATTTTTCACACCTGCCGCCGGGGGCTTGGCGGGCCACCAGTTACTTTGCCAGCGCGATTGGTGGCGCGTCAGAGATGACCTTGTTGGCCGAACGCCATGGTGCCCGCACCGACTTGGTGGCGGCAGCGCACAGCGTGCGGTTGGTGATCGTGGTGGTGTCGGTGCCCTTTGCCATGCAATGGGCGCAAAACCATTGGGGCTTGCAGGTCGATGCCCGCCTGCTGCCGGGGCCGCGTGTGGCGCAGTGGCCGGGCTTGCTGTGGCTGGCGCTGGCCACGGCGGGCGGGGCGTTGTTCATGACTTGGCTCAAACGCACCAATCCGTGGTTCATGGGCGCTTTGCTGGTGTCGATGGGGCTGACGCTTTCGGGGGTGTATTGGTCGGCGGTGCCCACGGCTTTGTCGAACGCGGCGCAGCTGGTCATTGGCGTGAGTCTGGGGGTGCGCTTTCAGCGTGAATTTGTGCACACCGCGCCGCGTTGGCTGGCGTCGGCCGCCATGGGCACGGTGGTCATGATGGTGCTGTCTGTGGGTTTTGGCTTGGCGCTGGCGTGGGCCACGGGGCTGCACCCTGCGACTTTGATTTTGGGCACCTCACCGGGCGGCATTGCCGAGATGGCGATCACCGCCAAAGTCTTGCAGTTGGGCGTGCCGGTGGTCACGGCTTTTCAGGTTTGCCGTTTGGTGGCCGTGCTGATTTTGGTGGGCCCGATTTTTCAGTGGCTCGGCGGTCACAAAAAAGCCGTCTGACCAGTAGGCGGTGAGAGGTGAGAGGTGAGAGGTGAGAGGTAAGAGGTAACCAATATGTCATGCCCGCGAATGCGGGTATCCACGACTTGAACCACATGGATACCCGATCAAGTCGGGTATGACAAAACCCAGTCGTTCATGACGACAAAAGACAAAAGACAAAAGACAAAAGACAAAGACACAGA
>OFRD01000666.1_pt1 | contig 12837 bp, 14 predicted proteins | sample 1543041 | NCBI WGS metagenome assembly OFRD01 (sample SAMN07774234, study PRJEB24372) | wastewater metagenome | isolation source: Exp Tend CN 100WW | collected 2016-02
GTTTTGCCCCGAACCCACCACGTCGGTGGGTTTTTGTTTGCCTGCAAGTAAGCAGGATGCTTCCGACTGCCCCGGCCCCCGCCGCGATCTCCCCGCTTCATAAACGGAATGCCCTGACGGGAGACACCCGTGCCCCTCTCGGACCAGGGACAACCTGGGGAAGGAGAACGCGCGATGAGCAGTACTGATATCGGAATTGCAGCCAGGCGAGAGAGCTCGGCAGAATCCCTGCCGGAGCTCGTGGCTGGTCTGGCTGTTGTTGTGTTGACGATTCTTGGACTTGCAGGCGTCAGTCCCGCATTTCTTGTCGAGATCGCTACAATCGTCTTCGGCGTGGGCCTTTTGCTTTATGGCAGCGCGACGCTCTCGGAGGTTGGTCGGGTCTTCGTCAACTCTGGCAATTCCGCCGGAGCGGCGGGCGTTGCGAGCGGATGGTCGATCATTCTCCTAGCCGGCGTGGCCGGCATCGTTCTGGGAATTTTGGCCCTTCTCGGCGTTTCCTCGATCCAGCTCGTTGCCATCGCCGTAATCGCGTTTGGGGCGGCTCTCCTCATCAGCAGCAACGCCAACATGCGGCTTCGAATTCTCGCGGGCGCTTCTTCAAATGCCGATTCGCCCATCGAGAAACTTGTGCGTGATACTGCCGCCGATACAGCCGGACTTCAGACAATGACCGGCCTGTCCGCGATCGTACTCGGCATCCTTGCTTTGTCAGGTTTTGCGCCAATAACCCTGGTTCTCATCGCCTTGCTCGGCCTTGGATGCTTCGCGACGCTGTCGAGCGCATTCATCGCAGGAGCCTTCGCGCGCGCTTTTCAAGTGGGGGCTCGATCGTGATGGCGAGCCGGCTCGAAAGCTCGGATCGCGATTAGACCCTCTGCGTTGCGAGTTGTGGCAGGCGTCGCCGGCAACACCTGCTGCGGACAAATGGAAGGTCCAGTTCGACCGACCGAAGTGCCGGAGAAAGACAGGAGCCTACATATCGGAAAGGAAAATGGATCATGAGCTACACGGACGTCAGCACAACCGCGGCGCGGCCCGGATATTTTCTCGATGTCGCGCCGATGATTTCTGCATTGCAGTTCCAGCCGACCGATTTCGAGCTCTCGCACGGATGGCTGAATCACGTTCCGAGCCGTCATCGCTTCAAGTTCGACAAGAAGGGCCAGGTGACTATCGACGCGCGGTGCGACTGCTCGGGCCAATCCGTCAGTCGGGAACAGGGTGATCAACTGTTTCACGCCTTTACCGGATGGCGGCAACACTATTGGCAGCCACTGCAAATTGATCGCGAGTTTGCCAGCCATTTCAAATCGCCGAACGCTTGGGTGCGCCTGTTCAGGGACATCCGAATGGCTTGGCGTCGTTTCCACCGGCGGGAGGAGCCCGTCACGGTGCCGGTGGAAGCCCTGGCGATGGTCCCTGCAGAATAACCACAAAAAGAATGGACCCGCTTGGGGGGCCGTCTCGCGCACCAGCCCCGCGCGAGGCGGCCCTTTGCGCATCTAGGCGCTCTGCGCCTCGTTCTTTGCTGGTCGTCGAAGACGGCTGCCACGTGACTATTGAAAAAAAGGTTCGACGATCCTAATTGTTGAAATAGGCGATGGAGTTCGCCTTCATAACCGCCCCTTAGGGCTGATGACTCCTTCCAACGTCGACGGACGAAGAAGGAGTTCGCATGCAAAATCATCGTCACCGAGCCTTGGTGCTCCGCGTTCATTCCGCGGACGATCTTCTACCGGCCAGAACCTTGTTCCCTGCAAGCTCTTTGCGTGCCCTCGCGAATCCTGGGCACGCCGTGAGCCTTTGGCTCATACTGGATCAAGCAGGAGGGTGAGATGGCCTTTCGTTGCATCCTCTACCCCGGCGAAAACCCACCTGAGCTACCTGATGAGGTCGCAGCTCCCGACTGTTTCGCGGATCTCAATCTCGACCAGGTCGTCACGGCAATCTGCGTTGGTCGCGACGAATATAATCTAAGGCCATTCTTTCACTCTCCCGCCCCGGACCTGGACACAATCCACTATCGTCACGAGGTTATGAAAGACCTGGAGCAGGACGAGGTGCTCGGGTTTGTGAAGAGTTTTTCGGCGAAAATGCGTTCAATGCGCGACCAGATCGCGAAACTCAACAAACTCTACTATCGACTGCAGAAAGAGGCGGTCTTCCTCGACGCCATCGCGTTTTATTGCGACGCGGTTTCCCAATTGGCCAACGACCTCGGCGCTGCAAATTTAAGATCCGCCGGATTGCTGGGGTTGCGCCGCCATGTCGAGGCATATGTCCAATCAGAGGCGTTCTCGTCGCTTCACGGCACGATGACGTCCATCAAGTCCGACCTCTCGGAGGTCGAATATTCGCTGCTCATTCGCTATACGAGTGTCACCGTGCGACGTCCGGGCTCGGAGCCAGACTACGGCGCGGCGGTCGAGGCGACATTCGCGCGCTTCAAGCAAGGCGACGCGAAACGCTTTGAGTTCAAGTTGCCTGATTTCTTTGAAATGAACCACATCGAGGCGGGGATCCTCGATTTCGTGGTGCGTCTATATCCGGAGATATTTACCCGCCTGCATCGGTACTTTCAGGCCAACCAGTCTTATCTCGACCCGATCATTGGACGTTGGGACCGCGAAATCCAGTTCTACGTCGCCTATCTCGACTACATCCGACCGCTGAAACGCGCCGGTCTGCCGTCCTGCTACCCAACCCTCTCGACAACATCGAAGGCGGTTCGTTGTCATCAGACATTCGATATCGCCCTGGCGCACAAATTGGTCGGCGACAATGCGCCCGTGATCACCAACAACTTCGAACTGGACGGATCAGAGCGTATCTTCATCGTGTCGGGCCCCAACCAGGGTGGAAAAACGACGTTCGCACGGACCTTCGGACAATTGCACTATCTAGGGCGTCTCGGCTGTCCCCTTCCAGGGAAAGAGGCGACGCTGTTCTTCTTCGACCGACTGTTCACGCATTTCGAGAAAGAAGAGGACATCCACAATCATCGCGGCAAGCTCGAGGACGATCTCGTGCGCATCCACGCAATCTTGCGGGAAGCGACCCCGAACAGCATCGTCATCCTGAATGAGATCTTTACATCCACCACCTTGCGCGACGCGCTCTTTCTCGGCCGCCGCGTGCTCGAGCGGCTGATCGATCTGGATCTGCTGTGCGTGTGCGTCACTTTCATGGACGAGCTTTCGTCGCTCGGGCCGCAAATCGTCAGTCTCGTCAGTACGGTCGTACCTGACAACCCTGCTGAGCGCACCTTCCGAGTGGTGCGACGGACGGCCGATGGCAGATCGTATGCGATGTCGATCGCTGAAAAATATCGGGTCACCTATGACAGCCTGAGGGAGCGACTGGCGTCATGAAAGCCTTCCTCATGTTTAAGGATCGAGATTTCGATCTCAAGCATCCCCTGCCCGCCAATGCGGCGGCGCTGATCCAGGATCTCGAGCTTGAGACGCTGTTCGGCGCCATGGCCGCGGGCGATGGATTCATACACGACGTCTCCAAGGTCGCGGTGCTGACTTCCGTCCACAGTAGTCTCGAGGAGATCGCGTATCGACAGCAAGTCATGGTGGACAGCCTGCGAAATTCTGACGTCGTTCGCGGCATTTATCAGCTCGCGGGTGAGGCCATCGAGCGCGAGAAGAAAGCGTATTTTGGCCTCTTCAGGGACTCGCCTGACACCGTCTTGCACCGTTCGATTGAAGTTCTTTCGATGTTTATCGAGGTCCTTCGCAAGCTACGACAGCTCGCTGAATCGTCGCAGGACAGCTTCCGGTCAGACGGCTTTCGGACGCTGTTCGCAATGCTTCAGCGCGAGCTGAGCGACGACTACTTCGAAGCGATTTCGCAGCACTTGCAGCAATTGAAATTCCCGGAAGGCGTTCTCGTCAGTGCGCGACTTGGCGCCGGGAACAAGGGGATCGGCTACACCCTTCGCGAACCTCCTGTGGATCGCCGCATCTGGCCCTTACGCCTGCTGCCGCAGCGGGTGGAGGGCTATACCCTCCATCTGCATCCTCGTGACGAGGCCGGCGGTCAGGCGCTCTCGGCGCTGCGCAACCGCGGCCTCAGTCTGGCGGCGCAGGCGCTCGGGCAGTCGGTCGACCATATCCTGAGCTTCTTTCACATGCTTCAGGCTGAAGTCGCTTTCTACATCGGTGGCGTCAACCTCCACGAGAAGCTCTCGGCACTCGGGCTGCCGACCGTCATTCCTCGACCAGGCGGGCTGTCGGAACGCCGGTTTGACTGCCAAGAATTATTCGACGTGTGTCTCGCGATTAGCATGAACAAACTCATCGTCGGCAACGATGTCGAGGCGAACGAGAAGACTCTGATCATCGTCACCGGCGCCAACCAAGGCGGAAAATCGACCTTCCTGCGGAGCGTGGGCCTCGCCCAACTCATGATGCAATCCGGCCTGTTCGTGGGTGCGGTCGAATTTGAGGCCAATATCGTGCGCGGCGTCTTCACTCACTACAAGCGTGAGGAAGACAATAGCATGACGAGCGGGAAATTCGACGAGGAGCTCAGACGGATGAGCGCATTGGCGGATATGCTCAATCCGAATGCCATGATCCTGTTTAACGAATCCTTCGCCTCGACCAACGAGCGAGAAGGTTCGGAAATTGCGCAGCAAATTGTCAGCGCCCTCTTGGACAGTGGCATGAAGGTCATCTTCGTCACGCATCTCTATCAATTCGCGCACGCTTTCGACGAAATGCAGACGGATACGGCGCTTTTCCTCCGGGCGGAGAGAAAGTCGGACGGCACGCGCACCTTCAAACTTGTAGAAGGAAAGCCCCTCGATACCAGCTTCGGCGAGGACCTCTACGGCAAGATCTCTGGCGAGGAAGTCGGTCGCTCGCGACCGCCTGTTCGATTGCGAGTGGTTGCGTAGATGGACCCGGGCCAATGCGCGCCTTGGAACGGCGATATGGTCGAATACACCTCAACTGAGCGACGGGACATTTGCCTGAACAACGCCGCTATCTGCGAGGAACAGGCTCGTGCTGATCCCAGCAATCGTCAGCACTGGCTGCACGAAGCGGCTCGCTGGAGGGTATTCGCCTCGGAGAACGAAAGAGGGGACGCCAGGAGTATTGTGACAGAGCACGAACTCGTTGGGGGCAAGCTGATTCCGAAGCTTCCGAAGGAATGACGGTTTCGGACTTTCCATCGTTGGCGCGGTCCCCATCGCAAGAGTGATAGGATATTTTAGAGATGAAGACGGTTACAAAAATAACGAAGACCAAAGCCGAGCTGAATGTCCTGGTCCTTAATGAAATGCGGAAATATCCCGGCTGCGAAGAACTCGACGCCATTCGGATAATAAGCGATCCGCGCGGTTGGTACATTGCACCGAGCGACCGTAGCGCACCGTTTTCGGCGCCCGCCCAACGAGCGGCCATTGGTGTACAGATCACACTTCACAACAAGTATGCAACGGATCCGGACTAAGGTCACATCGAGTCGGCGTTCGTCGGCGTCGATCACCGAGCCCGGTTCTCGTTCCCTCCTTTGTGAGGGCGGCAAATACCGCTATCGCCTCAGCTCATTCTCTGAGGTTTCGTCGATTGCGCCTGAGCCTGCTCGCTGGCCTCGATTTCACGGATGATCTGTTCCTGCTCTGCCCGCAAGCGCGCCAGGGCATCCGTCTGCACGACGCCCGCCGGCAAGGGCTGCCCAGGATTTTGCGCCAACGAGCGCGCCGCTTCGGCCGCCGCCGCCGCTTCACGCGCTTCCCGAGCGGCTGCACGCTCCGTCCCCGCGACGATGGCCCGTTCGGCGCGCAGCTCGCGTTGCGACGTCGGATCGAGTCCCGCCACAGCTTCCTCGCGTCGCTCGGCGCCCACAGCGCGATCGGCAACGCGCGCAGCGTCGGCTGCTTCACGCGCTTCGCGCAACCGAATCGCGTCCGCCTGCTCGATGAGACGTTCGGCGTTGACGCCGGCGATAGCCTCTACCTCGGCTCGCGTCATTTGCTGGACCCCGCGCTCCTGCACGCGCTGAAGATCGATGCGGTTAGCAAGCGTCTCAAGATATCGGCTGGAGGCTTCCCGGAACTGCTGTTTGGTCTCGCCGTCCAGCAAATCACCCGTCCGCGACACCGCCTCGTTCATGAGGCGGAGATCTTTCACCATTTGCTCCGACGTGATGGCCATGTTCGATCCTTCCCTGGTGAGTTGGTCGACCCGTCTTCCGATTGTATGGAGAATGGCCCCAACGGTCTGGGCCATCAACAACCGTTCGAGCATGTCCCTTGCCACCGGATTGCTAGGCTGCTCGGCCGCCACTGCATTCCAGGCGAGGACACTCTCGTTGACGGCTCGACGATCGGGCGCCGACATGGGCAGACGGATCGGATTGGTGCGAGCGACCTGGATTCTCTGGCGCGCATTGTCGATCAGGCTTCGGTTAGCCGGGTCCGCCGCGTAGGCGCGATCGCGGGCCTCGCGAGCCGGGCGCGGACGGTCGGCGGCGTCGACGATGGCCTTGTCCTTCGGACCATAGCTCTGCGATGACGCGCGTTCCCGCGCCGAGGTCGCCACAATCTTCAATCCTTCAGCCTGAGCATGTTGTGCGTAGGCCTGGCGCCATTCGGAGAATGTCTCGCGGCTGGGGTGCAGCTTCTGACCGGACTCACTTTTTACCGCGATCACGGCATGAGCATGGATGTGCCCATCGACCTCCTTGTCCGTGTGGACACCGAACATGAACTTATGGTCGGCGAAGCGATCGTGCAGGAACGCGCGTGCGGCTCGGGTGAGCGCCTCCACGTCCGTCCCCGCCTTGGCCGAAATGATGAGATGCATCGTGTCACGTGCCGATTGGGAGCGTAATGACGGCCCCCACTCGCGCGCAGCGTTCCGGGCATCCGCGACGTTCGCGATTGTTTTTCCCTGATTGTCGACCGCCGCGCCCTTCTCGACGAGCTTATTCAGCCTGTAAGTAACCCCATCGCGGCCGTGGTTCGTTGCACCGGGGAGCAGAGAAACGACCACGCTGTCTGCGTCCGTCGCGGACCGGATCCTGTCGCGAAAAGCGGCATCGGAAACAGAATCGAGACGACGCGGCCGGGCCTCGTATTCTTGGTTCGCGGGCTGTGCCTCTCGGATGCGGAACCGTTCCTTCGCGCTCCCGGCCATGGCCGCAACGACCTGCGCCTCAAGCCCGCCTTTGCCATCGGCATCGATGCGGGCAGCAAAGCGATGTCCCGAGAAGCCCGCAGCGATCGCATTCTCATAGATTGATCGACCCTCTGGCGAATCTGTCACACCCTCGATCTTGAGCCGGAAGGCGCCCACATCCTGGCTCTCGGCCCGCTTCGAAAACCCCGCCGACCAGGCCTTGATTTCATCGGCGACGGCCTCGCGATCGGAAAGCGTCCGTCCATCATGCGTCTCGAGCGGGACATCCTCCCGCTGCACATATTGGCCGGTCGCCGTCGCCCGCGTGACACCGCGAGCATACGATACCACCTTGATGACGGCGGGCTGATAGCCGGCGGCAAGCTGCCGGGCCCGGCCGAGTGTTCCGCTCTGCCCTGCCCCGCCGGCGCTCACACCTCCGCCAGGACCGCCACGGCTAAAGCCGCCAGCGATTGGAGCAGGCGCCGCACCGCGCGGTGTTGCAGAGCGACCACCGGCGCCGCCTCCGCCGCTGGCGATCGGCAGAGACCGGGCCCGCTCTTCGTCGCGGCCACCCGTGATGGTTTGCCCGCGGATGACCTCGTGCGCCGGCGGCGTCTTAGGAAGCGGTGCGACGCGCGCCGCGCGGCGTCGCGGCTCCTCGTCCAGACCGCCGAAGGATCGCGGCTGCCGCCGCGACTGGGCGGCCACGCCGACGGCGGTTCGCGCCGCCTCAAACTGCGCCACCCACCAGGCGATCTGCGCGGCTCGGTTCATCCGGCGTCCTCGCCTGAAATCTCCGCCGGAAGTACGAGTCCAGCCTGGCGCCGCAGCTTCGAGCCGTAGGCCACGGTCATCTCGGTCAGTTCGTCGTTGATGGCGGCAACCACCTCATGCAGGCCTCGCCACACCGGTTCGGTATCCTCGATGCGCACGGCCTGACCACGATGGATGGCTCGCAGGACCTGCGAGAGGTTGCGGCCGACCATGCGCACCTGCTGCGCGAGCTCGATCACAACCTTGGTGTTTTCGGCGGACAATGCTGGGCCCGCCAGAACAGAGGCTCGGATCAGCCGCCGGACGATCTCCGCTTTTGGGAGTCCATAAAGCTCCACGGCGCGCTTCAGATGGCCCTCGTCGTCATCGGACAACTCGGTCCGAAGCCTCGGCTTTCGTCGCGGTCCCGTCGCGGAGCGGGCCATGAACGCTCCCCTTCCCTTCCCGTTCGCGCGGCTCTGCCGCCAATGCGCGTCAGCGCTCTCGGCTGCGTCCAGCAGCCGTCCCCCGGTTTGGCCCACAAACCGGTATCTTGTCAAACAATATCTAATATAATGAACCTAAGAAGTCGGCGCATGAAGGGCGTTTACGTCCGAAGAGCCGTCCGCATGGACTCCACATCACTTACGCGCACAGCGCGAACCGCAATACGGCAATACGGCAATACGGCAATACGGCAATACGGCAATACGGCAATACGGCATTCCCGCAACACAGAGATTCCAGCAATATCCGAATGCCGCCTTATCGGACGTGCCAACAACGCTACTGCGGTATTTCATCAATCCAACAACGACGCAGTGCCGCATGTCGCTTATAACGAGATGCCCCAATGCAAGGTTGCGAGCTTTCGATATCCCGATATCGCCGCAATACGACACTGTCGAATTGAAGCAACATCGCCTTGCGCGGATCGCGCTTTCGCGCGTTGCGTCATGTTCATTTTACTGTATGTTGTCACTCACGAATTGCGGCATTGACGCAACAGGGAGGCCGGCGTGCCGAGCATCTTCGCAGTGGCGAACCCGAAAGGAGGCAGCGGCAAAACCACCGTTGCGATCATCTTGGCCGGCGAATTTGCCAAGCACGGCTATTCAGCCGCAATCGTCGACGCTGACCCCCAAGGATCGTCATATCAATGGCACGCCTCCTCTGTTGCGCGTGGTCTCAGTCCGCAAGGCGTCGATCTCGTCCGGGCGCCTGATGAAGCCGCTCTGCTCCAGGCGATAGAACGGCTTGGCGGGTACGACGTCATCGTTGTCGACACACCCGGCTACTATGGCGACGTTCTCATTCAGTCGGCTCTGCGCGCGGATCTCGTGGTGCTGCCCTGCAAGGTCCACACATTCGACGCTTCGCAGGTCGTCCGAACCATCCGAAACCTCGAGCAGCACGCCGCCGGTGCGAAGCTGCCGATGAGCCAGCACCGCGTGCTCTTTAACGAGTACGACAGTCTCGACCGGAATACCCGGCCATTGCGCGAGGTGGTGGCTTATCTGGACGCCGAACGCGTTCCCGTCTGCGCAAACGCCCTTTATCGACGTGTCACGTACCGCACGATGACGAGCGGTCACGGGACGCTCTACCAGATGAGTGACAAAGACGAGTCCGTGCGTAAAGCGCGCTACAATGCGGACCAGGTCGTGCGCGAGCTGCTGGCCGCGAGCCAAGGCACCGCCACGGACGAGACGGCCGCATGAACGACTCAGCGGCAACGCCGAAGCCCGACCGCCCTACCCTGCCCCGCGACGCCTTCCGATCGCAACGGACCGGCATCGCCCGCGTCGAGGCTGTCGCTCCTGTTCAGCCCGTCGTCGTGACGCCCGCTTATGATGATCCCATCACCCCTGCGCCGGTTCCAAGGCCAAGCGAGGCGGCGGTCGCTAACGCGGAAGTGCCTAGATCGTCACCACGACCGAAGCCGGCGCCGCGACGCGAGCGCAACCCGTTCGATGGCGAACGCTCGTCGTCGCGGCCCTACGCGATGCGGTTTCCCGACGCGATCGATCTCGTGCTGCGTCAGCTTGCGGCCGAGGACCGCACGCACCCGCTGCGAATTATTGACCGTATCGTTTACGACCACCTCAAGCGGATCGGGCGGCTGCCGCCGCGGAGTGACTGAAGCGATACGCATCAGGGCCTCAGCGTAACGAGGATCGCGGGGGGACAGTTCATCCGGAAGGGAAGGAGTCGGATGGCGCTCGGGCGTGTTTGTCCTGCCGGTTTAGGCGGGACGTTGCGAGCGCCATAAGCATTGGCCAGATCGAGAACTGACCTGTCGAGGCGCGTCGTGTCAGCGCTCTCAGATATCCGCCAGGGTTTTTGATGGCGTCGCCTTTTTGCAGGATCGCGGCAAGAGTAGCGCTCGCTTGGCCTTCCCCCATCACCGTGCAGGCGTCTTCCCAGGCACTCGGGCTGACGCCGAGCAGAGGCCGAATGAGGGTCGCCGTCGCGATGACGTCGCGCACGGTGCGAATATCGTCGCTGGCATAGTCGCCAAAGTGCGTGCAAGCCTCGACAATCAATCGAACTGGAATTGTGTTCGGTGCCTGGGGTTTGACACCAGGTGCGGCGGCGGGGGGAGACACCGGCGCCGCGTCCGGTTCTGGCTCGCTGCAATCGTCTGCTGGATGGACCTGCGCGGTCGCTGGCTTCTGCCCGTGCTGATCGAGGTGTTGTCGCAGAATATCGAGGACGGTCGCGGCAAGCATGGCGAGCTCTTGGACGAGCGGCTGAAGGGCCTCGCGGGATGGAACACGCGGAAGGCGCGCGACCAACTGACGGAAATCGCGATGAATCATCGACCAGTCGGCATCGACGCCGTCCTCGACGCCTGCCGCGATCATCTTGGCGATATCACGACGGGAGAGCGTGGCCTGCTCTCGCAGCAGATCGACCGCTTGGCGCTCCTTGGCGATCGCTTCAGCGAGACGAGCAAAATCGTCTGCGCGGGCGACAATCGGGCCGAGGTCGAAGCCGAAGGCTTGATCGATGTGCCCGTTTGCAGCTCGTCGAGCATAGCGCTTTCCGTTTGGGCTATCGCGCCGCAGGAGAAGGCCGGCGGCGACGAGAGAAGCCAAATGCCGGCGGAGCGTCGAAGGGGCGACGCCATGGGCCCTGAGCGCAAGCTGCCGGTTCGAGGGATAGACGACGAGGTCCGCCGCGCCCGAGACGAGCACCGTATCAGGATGGAAGCTGACGAGGGCGTTGAGGATGGCGAGCGCCCGATCAGAAACGCCGAGTTGGGATCTCGCTTCGCAGATATGTCGAAATACCTGCCACTTGTGAACCGGCTTGCCGGGTGGGCATGTGTTGACGTCGCATTGCGTTTGAACGACCGCAAGCGTTAACCTACCCCTTCCGAAGGGCGTCGTCGGGCCTTGGCCAAGCATCTCCATTCGCGGACTCTCCTGATCGAGAGCGCGGGTCAAACAACGACCGTGGCGTAAAAACGCTGAGTCTCTTGAACTGTCGGGTGGGGCGCGCTAAAGTGCCGTCAAGCGTTTTGGGCACCGTTGGCGATTGGCGTCGCCAGCCCGCTCACCCTCATGAGAGACCCGGCTCTGCCGGGTTTTTCTTTGTCCGAACGCTCTGCTCCTGGTTGAATCGAATCCGTCTATTATATTGAATGTTGATTAGGCGTCCAACGTGTGAGTTCAGGGGCGGCGCCGTCGATTTTCGATGCGGGCGGGTGAGCGATGGTCGCAAAGAAATCCGGTCGAAAGGCTGCACAAGCGGCCCAGGGCAACACGCTTCTCGTGGCTTTCCAGGGAGCGCTCGAGGGTCTGCGCCGCGAGCTGGGGCTGAGCCGCCGCGCTTTCGCGGAGCGACTCGGAATCCCGCGATCGAGCTACTTCCATCTGATGACGGACGCCGCCAACCCGAGCCTCGACTACATCGAGCTGATCGCCGAGCGGGCCGGCGTTGAACCGATCGCGTTTCTCGGAAGCGTCGCAGCCAGGCGGACGATGCAGAACCGGGCTTCGCAAGGCTTGCGGCCCGTAAGCTGAATCATTTCCATAGAAAATTCGATCTGACAACGTCCAATATACTGGACTTCAGACACGGGGTATGGTGATGGATTGGGGTGTCTCAATATGTGTGAGAACTCGGTCGCGATGCCGCCCGTCCGCAAAGCCCAATCCGTCGATCACTCGGTGCTAAACGAAATGCTTGCTGTTCGGCTTCAACAGCTCGAAGTCGAAAACGGCGGCATGGAAGCCTTTTGGCCAAAGACCGGACTGGCGCGGGGCACCTACTATACAATCCTGCGCGGTATCGGAAATCCGACATTGCGGACGATCGAGCGGATCGCATCCAGCCTGAACATGAGCCCGCTAGAGCTTCTCGGTTTCGACGCGTCAGACGCCCGGCGTGCGCTCAAGAAGAGCGGCGTCGACTATGACGATCTCGTTTCGGCAATCGGAAAGAAGAATCGGGCGGATCGCGCACTGGCGCGGCAGACGCGGTCGCGAAAACTGCCCTCCTGACTTTGAGGGTCATCGCGGCGCAGAATGCGACCCAGCCGACAAGAAAGGGATGGGGAGGCTCTCGCCTCCCCGCTCCTAGCTCAGGCGGCCGAGCGGTCACTCGCCTGAGCGAGCCGGCCGAACTCGAGGGCGATGAGGTCCACCGTATAGACCCGCTGGCCGTCGCGCTCGAAGCTGTTCTGCCGCAGCCGTCCGCGCACATGAACCAAGTCGCCCTTGCTGACGTGGTCCTTCACGTAGGCCTGGATCGACTTGGTGAAGATCGTGACTTCGTTCCAGTGGGCGTCGTCCTTCCACTCGTCCTTGTCCTTGAAGGGATAGTTGGCGCAGATGCTGACGCGGACGGTCTTGCCAACTTCCTTGATGGTCCCGACGCGACCGATGAGGGTGAATTCGGCGATGTTACGCATGGTCTTTCTCCATCTTGT
>OFRD01000667.1_pt1 | contig 12815 bp, 9 predicted proteins | sample 1543041 | NCBI WGS metagenome assembly OFRD01 (sample SAMN07774234, study PRJEB24372) | wastewater metagenome | isolation source: Exp Tend CN 100WW | collected 2016-02
CCACTTTGCCCATTTTTAGTTGAAGAGATAAAAAAATTCCTTAATTTTTTAGAATATTTTTCGATTCAAATCATAATGAGCCACTCACACTTAGCTGATCTCTTACAACAAATCAAAACAAGTCAATTGCCCTTACTTGGCATTATCAAAAATAACGAGTGGATATCACTAAGCCCTTCTATAGTCAAAAATTTTCATCCTGAATTATGCCTTGATCATGCAAACTGGCACCGCCACACAGCACGTGCTTTTTTAACTCATAAAATTACCGAACCTGAGATTTTAGCTCTCTTTGGACATGAACTCATGCAACAAGAAGCAGCACATCCATTTTCCAGTTTATCGCTCTCTCAATTTTCTAAAATTGCAGATGTTTTAGAGCAAATGAAAGATCAATTTAAAATTAGCGGGATTGAAGTACATGTCATCATTCAATAAAAAAATCCAAAAAAAACGCTATGCTGAAGATAGACGTCAACTTCAACGTAATGAATTAGAAAAGACCCTACGAGCTGATGCAGAACAAGAGCTCCGACAATACTTTGATGAACAAAAATTTTCAACTGAAGACTTAATTCAAGCTTATCCCGCGATTTATGAGTTTATTAAACGTAAAGCACCAAATTTGGCTTGGAAAAAATATGCACATGAATTCTTCCGAACATATATCAAATATCTCAATAAGAACAATAACCTAGACTTCCCATTACCGTACCTCACCTTTGAGATGAAACGCGATGAACCAATTTTCACCCCAGATTGGATCCAGGCCGGTCATGAAATTGACATCATTATAGAAAAACTTTGGGATTATTGGATTCTTGCTCAAGATAGTTCCGCTTTTTCTGATGATGAAATTATTGGGAATATTCTGCTTTGCTCAATGTTATACGGTGGATTAAATCAAACATCTTCATTAAATGCTTTGCTCGAACATTTAAAAAACCTGGCAAAAATCCAAAAAATTTGCGATTTTAATATCATCTTTTTAGAGCCACTTTCTCAAAGCTATGGTGATTTATTTATTGATGAAAAAACGATACGCAAATCGCGTAATTTTGTTCCAGATCAACTAACACGCCTTTGGCTCATTCATTTCAATACAAGACAAATTCGTGACATCAGTCTTGACGTGGGTGCTTACCTTCGTCTCATTTTTCAAAAAATTAAACATCCATACACAAGCGAGACTTTTAAATTTCTACGTGACTACTCCAATTTCAACTGGCTACAACTGAAAAATTCAGATGTTGACCCAGCATTATCACAATGCTTGTTAGAAAAAACACTCACTTGTGGTTTATCTGAACATGAGTTTGAAAACTTTGCTCTCCCAAAATTTAAAACTCAGTTAGTTGATGAAATAGAGAGAAATGCCTCTTCTGCAACCAAGCCCTTACCTGATCTAAATACCTCTGAAGCGGTAGAAAATGTGATATTTATTCATAAAAACTTGCTGAAAATTATTCGCACATCATCAACAGAGCAACCCATTGCTGAACTCATTATTGATTTTTGCCTGCGTCACCAAGAGCAGTTTAATGAGTTTTCTAAGCGCATTATCTTATGGCTCATCAGTCTCTATCGACCAGGTTCAGAGCAAATAAAAAAATTATCAACCACCTTTAATTTTGATACAACTCAGTACACTAAGTCATTTCAAGACAATCAAAAACTCGCAGATAGTTCAATCTATACATACTATACCCGGATCGCAGAACCGTTTTTAACTCATGCATTACAATACTTCGATACCGACGATGACATTAATGATCTGCTGAACAAAATCTATCAACAAATCATTAGCAATACACGACTTGCTGATGAAGCAGATCAACCTGAGTTTAAAAAATCTAAAGACCAAACTATTCGTATGTTGAAACGCTTTCACACCTTTCAACAAATTGTTTTTCAAGCAGAAGATTTCGAACTCGAATTTATTGCATCACAAAGTAGACCTCGTGCACGCATTATTGGTCACACAGCCTTCCAAGTAATATTAAAGAAGTTAAATCAGCTCTTACATGACCAATCCATCTCAGACCATCACTATAAATTATTAAAAATCACTTATATTTTAGGATACCGCACCGGTATGCGTATCAATGAAATACTCGGTTTACGTGTAAAAGATATCGAGGGTTTCGATCAACTTTCTATCTGGATTCAACCTTATGGTTCAAAAAAACAAGGGAATCAACATCTGCTCAAAACAGATAGTGCTGAACGGATTGTGCCTGCCTACGCTTTGCTTAAAGATGATGAGTACCAATTTTTTAGCGATTTTGTTGTTGAAAAACGTTTAGAGAATAAGAAAAGTTTATATTTATTCAGCAACTTGAATGAAAATAAAAAACTGAATAAACACACTGTTACTGTGCCCCTAAAACTGATATTGAATCAGGTCTTTAAAGAGCATCATTACTCCTTTCACTCTTTTCGTCACACGGCAGCGAATCATTTATCGCTTTTACTGAACTGTGAATATGCACCACTTGTGCAAGAGCTGACTGACTATAGTGAAAACGAATATGAAAAAATTCGAGCTGAACTTCTTCAAAATCAACATGGACAAAACCATTGGTTTGTTATCGCCCATCTTTTAGGGCATATAGAGCCCGTTGAAACTTTCAAAAGTTATATTCACTTAAGTTATCTCATTGCTGGTCAAAAACTACTGAAACATCATCCAGATATGCCAAATGAACTGGCTAAAAAAATCATGGGCTACAATGCAACGTTTAAAAATTTGAAAATAACAAAGGATGAAAAAGACTTTAATTTTGAAAAAAACCAAGCAGTTCTAGCGACTATATTATTGAACGATCAAACAAACTGGCTCCAGAGTAATGCTACTGACATTCTTAACGAACTGTCAGTACAAACAAATCAACCCCATGACTTTTTCGCTTTCTTTGTTGGTACAGAAGATTCTAAAATTTCACTTCAACGCTTCTATGAAACGCTCAATATATTGGAGACTACTAACGATCCTAAAAGTGCAGCTCAACGTATGTGCTTACCAGAAGAGCTCGTCAATTATTGGTATGAAAATGCCCTAAATTTAGCAAATATTAAATCAGAAAAAGGGAATCCGCGTTTATTTAGTATTGAGAGCTCAACCCTTTTAAAGCCAGCGATGCTTGATACCGCTGAAGAGCTTCACGCTGTGACTTATTTTTTTGAACATCTACAGAAAATAACTCGCAAAAATCCAATACAAATTGAATTCATTTTGAATGTATTTTTGAGTCGAGTGACCGCATCACACACAGGTATCCATTATCGCTGGAAGGATATCAATCAACTCGAACATTTTTATTCCCAGGTTAAGGCTTTATTTCCTGCCAAATTTTGGCACTTATTTGGACAAGATTTGCAAACAAAGTTAGATGCTAAACAACAGCCTCAACTTTTCAAATTAGCAAAAGCATCAACAGATAAACATCCATCAACTCAAGAGGAATTTCCTCGTCTACAACTCTACTCAGTAAAAGATGGTCATGCTCTTGCTGCATTTAAATTTTGCTTACATCTAGCCTGTATCGGTAGACCACGATCTCTTGAACTTAAAGCTGAAGGTCTAAAAATAACTACATGCTGTTAAATAATTTAACCGTTGCTTCCTTATCTAAAGCCAAATTTAATATATCTTTAGTAAAAATTGGATGTCTGATCAACGATAATTAAATAGTATAAACTCTATGAATTAGCAGCGTCTGAAACAGGGATCGGTCATACATACAACATCAGAAAAAACTGCAAAACAGAAAATGATATTAGCTAAGGCAGTTTTAGCTGCTGCTGAGCGCCTTGGTCTTACACAAGATCAACTAGCCTTAATACTGAATATAGATTCAGTGAAAAATTTAACCTCTCTTGAATTAGATCCCACTTCAAAACAGGAAGAAATCGCCCTCACTTTAATCCGTATTACCACATCACTAGATGCTCTGACAGGTGGGGATACAGCCTGGATGCAGCATTTTATGAAATCACCCAATAAATTGATGAGTGGTATTCCAATAGAACAGATTCAGAACCCTCAAGGATTAGCCTCTGTTTTACAATTGGTGGAAGGTCTTCGGGCTAAACTTTAAGATAAGCAAAGTATTATAGAAAAATTTGAAAGTGATAGTCCTCTCCAATAATTCAAATGCGAGGTATAAGAATCCCCCTTCTTCTCAAGATGTATATGTCTGGCCTAATTCCGTCAATTAATTGCGAACTGCTGCTATATATTGGATTTTATTAACCTGATGCGAGGCAAATCCCCCTTATAAATTCAATAACTATTCAACAATCATTATAGAAGTTTGCTATATAGCAAACATTCACAATAATTAGTTAAAAGTTTGCTATATGGCTAACAAGTTTCGGGAGCGAAAAATTGATATGGCTACAAGAGGCGAAATAGGTAAAGAAATACGTTTGGCAAGAAAAGGATTAGGCTATACACAGAAAAGTCTTTCAGAAAAGACTAAAGTCAATAAAACAACAATTTCAGAGATAAAGAATGGCCGTTTTACAGGTTCATTTGACATATTTGAACGTGTGCTTGATGGCGTGGGTTTACAATTCGAAGTGAATAAAAAAAAGTTTAAATTGCCACAGTGGGATGAAATTGAAGAAATATTTTCAGAATATGATGAATGAAATTATTTACAGGCTCTTATCATTTGGTATTTACATCCAACAATGCAAAATCAACAACAACTTGAACACCCATTTCTCATACAAGTAGGGCTATTTTACAGATCGAAATGATAAATTCATAAATTGCTTTTCAATAAAAAAGAAACTAATATGTTTCTTATATGACCTAAAAGCAATAAATGTATCTACAATGAATAAGTCTTTACTTCAGCAAATCAAAAAAAGACGAACCCAATTGGGCTTAAAGCAAGTTGATATGCAATCCCGTACAGGCATTTCAAGACAGCAATACCAAAAGCTGGAAAGTCAGGGTAACCCTCGATTAGAGACCTTAGAAATTATTGCGGCAGGATTAAATGCTCAACTGATGCTCATCCCTGATGATAAGGTTCATTTGATCAGACAATTATTGAATGATGAAATTAAAGTCACTATTGAAGATCAGGATGACTTAATGACTAACCCATGGAAGGGTCTTCTCGGAGGAGAGGAACCATGAATACTGTTGCCGTCCTGAAATTAACATTACATCACGGTATCCTTGGATACTTGGCAGGATTTCAGAGCGGAAAAAATATTCTGGTTTTTACAGATTCTTTCCGCTTTGATCAGCAACGTCCGACCTTGAGCCTGCTGACTTCCCCCTTGTATCCTCAAGCGGATAAAATTTTAGAAAAGACCTATGTTACACATCAGCGCTTACACCCCTTGCTATCAAACTTGCTACCAGAAGGTGCATTACGTGAACTGATTGCACAAAGCCTCAAAATACATATAGACAATGAATTTCAGTTATTGGCAGCTTTAGGTCATGACTTACCTGGAGCACTCATTGCGACCCCATTAGATCCAGAAGAAATCTCAGATGAAATAAAATTCAAGCTTCAGATCTCGAATCCAGATCAGATCTTAAAACAAGAGATTCGAGCAGATAATAAGTTTTCCTTGGCCGGCGTCCAAATGAAGTTTTCCATGAAAGCCAAAGACGGGCGTTTTACATTAGCGCAGGCAACAGAATCCAGTCTACTCGGGGATTGGATTATCAAAACTCCTTCTTCCAGACATGCTTTTGTTCCGCTAAATGAATATTCTATGATGACCCTTGCCAAAACGGTCGGAATAGATGTCCCTGAGATTCGCTTGGTGGATATGGCACTCTTACAAGACCTGCCACCATTAAATTTACCCCAAGAGCAATATGCTTTCGCAATCAAAAGATTTGATAGACAGAGTACTGCTGATACTACAGAGCTTATTCACATCGAAGACTTTGCTCAGATCTTCGGCGCATATCCACATCAGAAATACAGCACCACAAATTATGAGCAGATAGGCAAGATCATTTACCAGTATTCAGATAACAAAATTTTTGATATTCAGCAATTTGCCAGCCGTTTACTCATAAATATTTTACTCGCCAATGGAGATGCGCACTTAAAAAACTGGAGTATGATTTATCATGATAAAAGTGCACCCAGATTATCTCCCGCATACGATATATTAATGACCAGTGTATATATTGAAAATGAGCGTCATTTCGCATTAAATCTTGCCAAAAATAAAGATTGGTATTTAGCTGAGATGAAACACTTTGAACAATGGGCTGAAAAAGTCGGTGTTCCATGGCGTGTTATTGAAAAACAACTTCACGCGATCATGGACAAAGCACGGTCAGTATGGCCAGTGCTATTACTAGACTTACCTATGATTTCTGTTCATAAAGAAAAATTAAGAGAACATTGGAAAAAATTGCATCCAGACTTTCAGATACTTACAGATGATTAGGGTAATCTGAAACCAAACTAAAATTTCTCAAACAAGTTCATCACGTCATTTTCCGTCAGTTTCGCTTCGCCCTCATGATCGGTACTTAGAATAGACTGTGCCAGTTCTGCTTTATTTTGCTGTAAGGCAAGAATTTTTTCTTCTATGCTTTTATTGGTAATCAGCTTATACACAAATACTGGCTTGTCCTGTCCAATCCGCCATGCACGATCTGAAGCTTGATCTTCAGCAGCAGGGTTCCACCATGGATCATAGTGAATGACTGTATCTGCGGCTGTTAAATTCAGACCGACCCCTCCTGCTTTCAGACTGATTAAAAATACAGGCACTTGTCCAGACTGAAATGTAGTAATGACTTCATCTCGTTTTTTGGTCTTTCCAGTCAGTTTGACATAGCCAATTTCCGAGTGATTGAGTCGCTGCTCAATCAATTCCAACATTGAAGTAAACTGAGAAAAGATAAGAATTTTTCGTCCCTCTTCCACCATCGGGACGACCATATCCATCAACTGTTCAAGTTTGGCAGAATGTGCCTGCCCGATTTTAACTGAATCCAGTTTCAGCAAGCTAGGATGACAACAGACCTGACGTAGTTTCAACAAGGCATCTAAAATTTGAATTTGACTACGTTTAAAGCCTTTTTCTGCCACAATTTTCTGAATATTTTCCTGCATCGTGGCACGAACAGCCTCATATAACTTGGATTGCTGGTCATTCATATCAATATTGACTTCAATCGTAGTTTTTTCTGGCAATTCTTTGGCTACGTCAGTTTTCAAGCGACGTAAAATAAAGGGTTTAATGCGGTTTACCAACTTTTGCCTTAACTGCTGATCACCGCGTTTTTCAATCGGATAGCGGTATTTTTTATTAAAGATTTCTTGTGAATATAAAAATCCTGGCATCAGAAAATAAAATAATGACCACAATTCACCCAAATGATTTTCCATCGGGGTACCGGTTAGACACAGACGATGTCGCGCTTTTAATTGCCGTACTACCTGTGCAGCTTTGGCACGCGGATTTTTGATATTCTGTGCTTCATCCAAAATGAGTTGATGATATTCATATTGTTTCAGTTGTTCTTCATCTCTCGCCAAGAGCGGATAGGTGGTTAACACAATGTCATAGTGCGGAATCTGCTCAAAATACTGATGGCGGTCCGGCCCCTGTAGCAGCAGAACCTTGAGATCGGGGGTAAATTTCTCCGCTTCTTTGAACCAGTTATGCATCAATGATGTTGGCGCAATAATTAAGGCGGGGCTGTCCTGCAAAAGTCCCGCCTGCTTTTCCATGAGCAAATGCGCTAAAGTTTGTGCTGTTTTGCCCAGGCCCATATCATCTGCAAGAATCCCGCCATGCTGGGTTTCCCTTAAAAACTGTAACCAGCCTAAGCCCTGCTGCTGGTATGGACGCAATTCCCCCTGAAAACCTTTTGGTGTCGGCAGTTGTTGCTGATAGCCTTGTTTGAATTTCTGTGCAAATTGCTGCAGCCGGTCACTGACCTGCCATGCCATCCCAATATGATGCTGTAACTCTATTAGTTGACTCGCATCATAGCGATCCAAGCTACGTTCATCCTGCTGTAAAATACCGCGGAGATGTAACAATACCGGCTTGATGTCCCTGACCGATAGAGCCAAATCGGGTTTATCCAACGCAGTTTTCAAGGTAAAAATTTGACTGTCATTCAGATAACTAAAAGTCCGCGGATCAAGTAAATCAGGCTGCTGTTGCACCAGAACGGCAATCGCATCGAGCAGGTCGTAGCAATTGCCTGCACTATCCTGAACCGTCGCCCCGATATTGAACCAGTCCTGCTGGCTTTCAGATTCAGTGATGGAAATATTTAAATTTTCTACATATTGCAGGTTAAAGGGGCTGTTTTCCAGATGCTCTATCTGCCAGCCCATCAACTCAATTTGATTGATGGGCATGAGTTGCTTGATCCAGTCTCCGTAGAAAGCAAAAACCAGAGAATCGAGACGTTGTTTATCCAGTTTTGATTGCTGGTAAGAGCTAAGATCTTTCACCCAACCCAGTGATGCGACTAATAGCTGTAAACGCTGGATTGCCTGTTGTTCCTGAATTAAATCTCGAAGCTGTCGCACCATTTTGCCATGCTGCTCACCGATAAAACTGTCACCTGATGTACCCGCTTTTATTCGCCCGCCTGCATAGGAGAATTCAATTTCAGCACAAACAGACTCCTCCAATTTCCACTCAAATTTATCTAAAACACCAAAGCGTAAAATTGGCTGGGGGCTACCGGCAAGGACCTCAACACTCTGAATAGACTCGGACTGAGGCAGATTCTGCATGTCTGAATATTGATGAGTCATCTGTTCAAACTCAGACAATAGCGTAGATGGAAGATCAGGCATCTGCAAAAAATGGTAGAGCAGATTTGCCGTATATTCGCCATATAATTGACCTACCGTGTTCTGTCGAATATCGACATAACACGGTGGCTGGCTAGCGAGAATTTGAATATGTGAATTTGATTTTAAATCGAGTCGAATATCGCCATTGACCAATTCAATGTTTAGATGCTCCGTCTGTTTTTTGACACCTTGTTCCCATATAAATTCGATGCTATACCCTTGTTCTGACCATTGAAGTGCAGCATGGCTCTTTTTTTGCCAATAAACATCGCCACTTTGAATAAAAGATTTGAAATGCTCCAATAAAATGCTTGAGATATCAAGATTGCTTTGATAAAAGCGTTCGTCGCTGTTTATTTTGGCGTAATAATAAATCTGGTTAAATAATTGTCGTTTTTGTTCAGGTAAAGTCAGATGCTTTCTGGTGATATTTTCATATTGCGTATAATCACTTTCACCGGCAATCGAGCCATTTTTATTGCGTCTGGCCTTCTGCACCACAAGGGTCAATTTTTTTGAGCTGACAGACTGATTTAACAGGTAAATTAAACACGTGTTTGTTTTGGCAGATTGCTCAGGTTCAGTCTGTTGTAAATACCGTTTAAAATCATTCAACCAGCGTTGCGCCTGATCATACCCCTGTTGGCGGTTTGCGATTCCCTGTGGGGATTGAGACTCAGCAGAACGCTGCTGAAATTCTTGGCGATATTCTTGAAAGAATAACCGTGCTAAAGCAGCAGCATGTTTACAGTTATATCCAACCGGACAAGTGCAGTCGTCATCGATTAAACGGTCTTTTTTAAGATTATAGGTAATTGCAGTATCGTAATAATCTGTCCCTTCAATTTGGGCATACATCGTGACATCGTCTTTTTCCTCAAAGAACTCAATCGTTTCCCTATCAATGTGTTTAGCGTAGCTCAGACTGCGCTGAATAGTTGCGGTACTAAAGCGAGATAGAAAATTGATCAATGAGGACATGATTACCAGACACTAAATGTTTATACAATTATAACGGACAAAGCTGTCATTTCAGAATAGTAGCCGAACTGCTCAACCTGAGCACAGATTCGACTCACTCAATAGGAATATTGTGAGTAAAGACAATCAAATCAGAGAAGTTAAACAGATCATTAAGGTCGAAAATATCCTGATAGAAAGTTCTCATTTCTTCACGACAGTTAATTTTAAACCAAATGGGGTTAAAAGTTTTAGCATTGTTTCTAAGGTTGGATTTGCATCTGATCGCTCGAGCTTCTGTAAAGTTTGAAGCGAAATTTTAGTGATCTTGGACATTTCATGTAATGTCAGATGCAGCTCTGTTCTAATGAATTTTGCAATGACATGTATCGGCCAGTCTGGATTAAGCTGAATCATTTCTAAGACATATTGTCTTTTTCTAATTTGCTCTATTTGAGAGAGTGGAATAAAACGTTTATCCATAACAAATCTCCTGTAATTGTGCGCAAATACCTTCAATGCGATATGCACAATTTTCTAGAATTTCATCATCTATCCCGATAGATTTCATCTGGGTTAAAAGCCCTTGATACAAAGGTAATTGTTCAGAAAATAAAGATTTTATTTGTTCTAAGGTTAAAGAACTGCTTTCTGCAATCTGATGAGCAATTGAAGCCCAGTTGTTATCATCTTTTTCCCATCTCGTACATCTTGCGATTCCATCTGGATGTAACCACATAGGGGCAAAATCAAATAAAGGCGTTAATCGAATATCACCATTGTTAAACCTTTGAAATGCTGTATTACGGGTATGATTATCTTTATTTCCTAAAGCGATATTGGCTAAATCTCTTTTTACATATTCAAGAATTTCTGTTTCTGGATCCGTACAACAATTCATGATAATTTTGCAGACTTCGTTATGAGACATTTTTACTCCGAAGCCAGCTTTTCCACTGAAAGAAGCTAAACTTTCTTGGGCTATTCTTTCAACACGGTTATCAACCACTTGCCGATCAAAACGTGGAATAAATAAAGTTCTTCCATGTAATTCTAGAGGTCTAAATACTCGCAATCCTAAATATGCTGCTATTTGCATATATAAGGGTTCTTGATTCAAAATTTTGTTTAGACGTTGATCCGTTCCTCGGCTAAATTTAACCAACCAGTGCTGTTTAGCCATTTCATCAGGTAACGTATGATCAAGATAAAATAACTCATCATGACCTTGTGTTAGTAATAGTTTTGGCCACTCGCCTTGAACACCCGATGATCCAGAGATAAATAATCCAAAAGATGATAATGACTCGAGAAACTCTTCACTACGTTCGATAATTTCCTGTATTGCAAATCCTTGTACTAACTGATCTGCATATTGAGTTAAAAGCCATTCATGAGCTTCTTTTATTCTTAAGTTACCGATAGGGTTGCTCGCTCCTACTTTAAGCAATTGCCAATCTGCTGACTCTTCTTCATACTCGGGGCGGCCAAGTTTTTTTAATAGTTCTTTTCGACCATAACCTTGAGGTAATAGATCAACTAGAAAAGCTGGCCACGTAGGCTCAATATTGCTTTCTAAATTAATCGGATAATGGTTTGAAACAGCATGACCATCTCGTAAACCCATATGTTCAATTGCATAATCCATTGAATAATATGTTCCGCAGCTAGCTTTCCAACCTTTAGCTTTTTCACCTATTACTTCAATAGTGGCACAATCGATCCATTGATTATTCAGAAATATTTGGACAGAGCAAAAATCATTCATAATTCTATTTAAATAGTAAAGTATGGGCGGTTTTGCCTATTATATACTTATTATAGTGGTAAAGTATTATTTTTATCCAAGTGAGTTTTCAAAATTATGCTTCATCCATAATCCATTCTTTAAAAAGAGCATCCTCGATTTCATAAGTACCATTTTCTGGTTTAAAAATAATTTGTTTTTTTGATAAAGAACGTAGGGCCGATTGAATACTTGATACCGCAATGTTATCTACACCAATGGAATCAGCCAGATGTTGTCTAAATTGACTACTATAAAGTTCAACTTGTGATTCCGCTATGGCTTTTAAAATTAGCTGTTCTAATAACTTAAACTCTCCCCATAATCCCGAAAAGTCACGATGCCCCATTGTATCGGCTATAAGCTGTTCCTTTGCAAAATCTATAGCCAGCATTGGGTTTAAGGCTAAACGCTCCACTAATGATCTTACTAGTTGAGGACTTTGCTTCATATCTAAAAAAGCATGCCATAAAATTTCTTTATTCAAACTACGTCCTGTTGTTTGATTAAATACATCTGCCAGATGATCTGTAAATGCTTTTGTTAGATTTGGAAAAGGTAAATTCTGTCCATAATGAAAAAATGGAGCACTACTTACAGAAAACATTTGTCTCAGGCCTTCTCGACTTGAACCAGTAAAAATCACCTTAATTGTTTCTTTATGCATATCTAAAGCGGTACGTAAACTGGCAATCGTGGTTTTATATTTTGAACTAGCTAAAGCCTGAATCTCATCAAGTAACAGTAAAATAGGTTTCCCCTGCTGAGCCAGTTTAGTAATGCTAGACAAAATACTGGAATTCACTTGTCCTTGTAAAAGTGTCACTTCAGCTTTTACCCCTGCCACCTCTGTACTTAAAGAACCAATATTTTTAATCCAATGTGTGGCTTTCCCCATTAAGCTATTTTGTTTTGAAAACTCATCAAGAGCTTTTACAAACTGCCCTTCACTATGCAGGCCTGCATCTAAAAAACTGAAATAAAAAACGCGCCATCCAAGCTGTTCAGCTAGAGGCGTAATATCTTTTCGTAAAAATTCAGTTTTTCCCATCCGGCGTGGGGCAAAAAAAGTCAGAGAACTAGCTAGTCCAGTCTCAAACATGCCTAAAATTTGTTTCGCCAGTTCTGTACGTGGAAAGTGCCAAGGGTCATTGGAGATGGTCATCATTTTAATTACTCGGCAATGATTTATTTATTACCATAGATTGTATTAGATTCCATTAGATTGTAAATGTCTAATTAGA
>OFRD01000673.1_pt1 | contig 12781 bp, 8 predicted proteins | sample 1543041 | NCBI WGS metagenome assembly OFRD01 (sample SAMN07774234, study PRJEB24372) | wastewater metagenome | isolation source: Exp Tend CN 100WW | collected 2016-02
TTTCGTTGCTAATGCCTAATTTTTGAGCTGCTTGAAGAAAAACTTCTGGATCTGGTTTGGCGTTGCTTACGTCATTCCCGTCTACAATAGCATCAAAATAGGATAGAATTCCTGTTTTTTCTAAAATAGGTCTAGCGTTTTTACTTGCTGATCCTAAGGCAATAGGTTGTTGATTGGTTTTCAAAAATTTCAAAACCGTCATCACTCCAGGAAGAATTTCGCTTTGATCCATATCGACTAAATAGGATAAATAGTCTTCGTTTTTTTGAATTAGCCATTGGTCTTTTTGCGCTTGTGACGCATCAACTTCTCCTAAACCTAATATAATATCGAGTGAGCGTACGCGGCTTACTCCTTTTAATAATTCGTTGTGTTCGTGTGTAAATTCGATGCCTAATTCGGATGCAATTTTTTTCCAAGCCAAATAATGGTATTTAGCCGTATCTACAATTACCCCATCCAGGTCGAATATGAATGCTTTTTTTGTCATTATTTATTTTTTTACTACGTCATCGACATCTTTAACTCGCGTCACTAATAGTGCTGCAATAATGAAACTTACCCCACTAGTTACAATGGCATAAATAGCGTTGTCTTGATAAACATATTTAACTAAAGGACCACCAATTAAGGCGTTTACGATTTGTGGTAATACCACAAAAAAGTTGAATATTCCCATATACACTCCCATTTTAAAAGGAGAAATAGAACCTGCCAGAATAGCAAATGGCATAGATAAAATACTCGCCCAAGCAATTCCTACTGCGATCATGGAAAGAATTAACCAATTTTCATTTGGCATAAAATACATTGATATTAATCCAAGACCACCAATTGTTAATGAGATTGCGTGAGTCGATTTTCGTCCAATTTGTTTGGCTATATAAGGCAAAGCAAAAGCATAAAATGTTGAAACTAAGTTATACACTCCAAATAATACACCTACCCATTCCCCTGCAGTTTGATAGACATCGCTTGAATTGTCATTAATAGGTAATCCATAAATATGATGCGCAATGGCCGGAGTAGTAAATACCCACATGCCAAATAGTCCAAACCATGAGAAGAACTGTACAAATGCCAATTGTCTCATCGTAGAGGGCATTTTTTTGAAATCGTCAATTAAATCAAAAATACTTGATTCTTTGTCCGATTCCGGTTTTTCATCAGCAAATTGAGCCAATTCTTCAGGAGAATATTCTTTGGTACTAAAAATAGAAATCAAAACTGATCCCACTAATACGATAGCACCAATGATAAAGGATAAGATTAAATTGTATGGCACACCACCATCTTCATTTTTATTGGATACGCCAAAATAATTGGTTAAAGTATAGGGAAGTAAAGATCCAATAACTGCTCCAAATCCAATTAAGGCAGTTTGTACACTGAATCCGGCAGTTCTTTGATCGGTTCTTAGGTTGTCTCCCACTAATGCTCTGAAAGGTTCCATCGCAATATTGAAAGAAGCATCCATAATCATTAACATTCCGGCACCCACCCACAGAGCAGGAAGTACAGCAATAAAAATTTCGGCTTGAGGCATTAAGATTAATCCAACAGAAGCTAAAATAGCACCTGCAAAGAAAAATGGTTTTCTTCTTCCAAATCGGCCCCAAGTTTTATCGCTGTAGTAACCAATTATTGGTTGCACAATTAAACCCATCAAGGGTGCAATAATCCAAAACCAAGAGAGTTCGTGCACATCGGCACCAAAAATTTGAAGAATTCGGCTTGCATTAGCATTTTGCAATGCAAATCCCATTTGTATCCCCAAAAATCCAAAACTCATTGTCCAGATTTCGGCGGTACTTAATTTACGCTTTTCCATTATCGTAATGTTTAAATTAATACGATAAGCGCTATGCTTATCAAAACTTAACTGAAATTTTCGAAGTAAAAGTAAAAGCTTTGATGGTCCAAATATAGATAAATCTCGATTACTTTTATTTCAAAACTTTATTTTTAACTCAAAAAAATGTACTACAAGGTTGTAGTAATGAATGAATTAACAAATCTGTTCTAATTTGTAGATTCTCTTTCGATCAGATGAGTAGAAATTACTTCGGTTACATAATTTTCTTCCCCTTCATTATAATCATCAGCTTCTAATCTCTTGATGAGCATTTTAGCGGCTTTTGCCCCCATTTTTTTTCCGTTCTGGCTCACAGTTGTAATGGTTGGGGTAGAATATTTTGAAATAATTCCGTCCGTAAAGGCAATTACGGATAGATCATTGGGTACTTGAAGCCCCATTTTATTTGCCATTTTTATAATGGTTACAGCAAATAGTTCATTTACTGCAAAAATGGCGTCAATGGCTTTGTCTTCAAGTAATTTACTTATGGTAATTTCACAGGTATCAACATCTTCAATTTTGATAATTAAATTCTCATCAAAAGGGATATCATTGTCTAATAGTGCTTTGGTATAGCCGTCTGTTCTAAGTTTACCTACACTCACATAATCAACTGTAGTTATTAAAGCTATTTTTCTTTTCCCTTTGTCGATCAAACTTTGAACCGCTTCGTAGGCAGCAGTTTGATCGTCAATGATTACTTTGTCACAAAGGATGTCATTTGTAACTCGGTCAAACATGACTACCGGCATGCCCTGACTAATCACCTCTGTAATATGATGAAAGTCACCTTTGTATTGCGTTTCTTTAGACAAGGACATAATGAAACCATCAATACTTCCATTGGCAAGCATTTCCATATTCAGTACCTCTTTGTCAAACGAATCGTCAGACAAACAAATAACCACACTGTAGCCATTTTCATTAGCTACATGTTCAATTCCGTTAATTACAGTTGAAAAGAAATAATGCACGATTTCGGGGATAATAATACCGATGGTTTTCGTTTTTCTATTCTTTAAACTAAGTGCAATATTATTGGGTTTGTAGTGGTATAATTTGGCAAAAGCCTGAACTTTTAATCGGGTTTCTTCACCAATTTCGTGACTGTTTCTCAATGATTTAGAAACAGTAGAAATAGAAACGTCAAGTTCCTTTGCAATTTGTTTTAGCGTGACTTTTCTTTTCATATTAGTAGGGCGAAATGGTTATTGTGAATAAAAGTATTGTTAAATTATTTCAATTGCAAAAATACCCGATATTAATTAGAGACAGTGTAAACTTTTCAACACTATCACGTTTTCGTAAAAAGAAATCGTTTTCGTATTTTCGAAATCGTTATCGTTTTAGTATGTTTGTTATTCGAAGTAATGTAAAAGTTTATTAAAGTAAACCAAAATTCAATTAATTTAAACAAACAAGTATGAAAACAATTTACAAAAAGTTGTTAGTTTTATTACTACTCTTACCAGCAAGTTTGTTGGCTCAGAGTTCATTTAATGGTGTTGTTGTTGATGCTAAATCAAATCAACCAATTCCAGGAGTAAATGTGGTAGTAAAAGGAGCGCAACAAAGTGTTACTACTGATTTTGACGGTAAATTTAAATTGTCAAAAATTAAACAAGGTGATGCTGTGGTATTCTCATTTGTAGGATACAAAGGTCAAACCATTACCTATTCAAATCAAGCTAACCTAACGGTAAAACTTCAAGAGGCTGAAAATCAACTTCAAGAAGTAGTAGTTCAAGTAGGGTACGGGTCTGTTAAAAAGAAAGATGCGACAGGATCAGTTGCGGTAATTACTGCAAAAGATTTCAACAAAGGAGCTATTACAAATACTGAAAACTTACTGAATGGTAGAGTTGCAGGTGTTGTGGTAACTCAAGGTGGTCGTCCTGGAGATGGTGCTGCAATCCGAATCAGAGGAGGAGCTTCTTTAGGAGCATCTAATGATCCTTTGGTGGTTATCGACGGTTTACCAGTTAATAACGGATTGTCTTCAATCAACCCAAATGACATTGAATCGTTCTCTATTTTGAAAGATGCTTCGGCTACAGCAATCTACGGTTCTCGTGGATCGAATGGTGTAGTATTGATCAAAACTAAAAAAGGAACCAAACAAGACGGTGTAAAAGTTTCGTTTAACTCATTAACTACATTGAATACAGTAGCTAAAAAAGTAGACGTATACTCTGCTGATGAGTTTAGAAATATTATTACTACATACGTACCTTCAAGAGTAGGTTTGTTAGGAACTGGAAGCACTGATTGGCAAGATGAAATTTACCGTAATGGTATTACATTTTCAAATGATTTGTCTTTAAGAGGTAATTTCTTGAAAGTAATTCCAACGAGATTATCTGTTGGTAAAACAAGTATAGATGGAGTTTTAGAAACTTCTTCTTTTAAAAGAAATACCATTGCTTTGTCTATGACGCCTTCATTTTTAGACAATCACTTGAAATTTGAAGTGAATGCTAACTATGCTACTGAAAAAAACAGATATGCTGATGAAGGGGCTATTGGTTCAGCTATTTCATTCAATCCAACCTATGTAAACTACGATGCTAATTCACCATTTGGTGGTTACAAAGAAAGTTTCACATTAAATTCTCCTAATAACTATACTGTTTACGGAGCAGCCAACCCTGTAGCTTTATTGCAACAAAAAAACAATCAAGGGAAAAGCACTCGTCTTTACGGAAATATTCAAACAGAATATAAATTGCATTTCTTTGAAGATATCAAAGCGGTGGCTAATTTAGGGTATGACAGAGTTGAAGGGACAGGTACCAACTTCACAAGTGCTAATTCTAGAGCTGGACTTTATAATGCTGCTAAATTAGGATACAACCAAAACACATGGGGTAACTCAACAAATACATTGTTAGATGGTTATTTGAATTACAACAAAAAATTTGGTAAAGTAAAAGTGGATTTAACTGCAGGTTATTCATATCAAAACTTTGATTCAGAAAGCTATTATTCAACCAATACTTTATTGCCAGCAGCTGAACAAAAACCAGATGTTGTAACAAGTCCAGGTGTAAATTTACAAGCGTATTATTCTAGATTGAATGTAGACTTAAGTGAAAAATACTTACTTACACTTAACTTTAGACGTGATGGTTCTTCAAGATTCTCAGAGCTAAACCGTTGGGGTAACTTCCCTGGAGCAGCTTTTGCTTGGAAAGTGTCTAGCGAAGAATTCTTGAAAAATTCTAAAACTGTTTCTGAATTGAAATTGCGTTTAGGATGGGGAGTTACAGGACAACAAGATATTGGAGGAGCAGCTTATGATTATTTCCAAAGATATAATTTAAGTGCCTTAACTTCAGGTGCTACTTACCAATTTGGCAATCAATACTATCAATTAGGACGTCCTGAAGGATACAATGCTAACTTGAAATGGGAAGAAACTACAACAGTAAATGCTGGTTTAGATTTCGGATTATTTAATGATAAAGTAACTGGTTCGTTAGATGTGTATAGTAAAACTTCAAACGATTTGATTGCTTATGTACCAGAAGGTTCATTACAGAACTTTAGAACTGCTGGTTTCCAAAACATTGGTTCATTAACTTCTAAAGGAGCTGAATTAAACATTAATTACAAAGCCATTGAAACAGCTAATTCATCTTTGAACTTTAATTACAACATTGCTTACAATGATATTAAAATTAAAGATTTAGGAGGATTAGATTTCTTCCAAGGTTCAGTTGGTTTAGATTTGTATACACAAATTCACCAAGAACGTTTAGCTCCAAATACTTTCTGGTTGTATGAGCAAGTATATGATGCTGCTGGAAAACCTTTAGAAGGTGTTTATGTAGATAGAAATGGTGATGGTCAAATTACCTCTCTAGATAAGCATGCATTTAAAAAACCAAATGCTGATATCACAATGGGATTCATGACCAACTACAATTACAAAAAATGGGATTTCTCAATGGCTTGGAGAACAAGTTTAGGAAACTATATTTTTGACAATGTAAATGCTAGTAGAAGTTTCTTATCTCAAAGTATCTCTGATAACAATGTTAACGCTATCAACAATACTACTGTTGATTTTGACAACACCTTGTTTACTCAAAAAAGAGCAGAATCTGATTACTACGTTAAAGATGCGTCTTGGTTAAAATTAGACAACGTAACAATTGGATACTTAATTGAAGCGCCATTTAATGTTCAATCATCCTCTTTACGTTTGTACTCTGGAGTTCAAAACGTATTGACAATTTCTAAATACAAAGGAATGGATCCTGAAGTTTTTGGAGGTATAGATAGTACAATTTATCCACGTGCAAGAATGTTCTTATTCGGATTAAACTATAATTTTTAATATACACTATTATGAAAAAGATAAAATCAATTAATTTTAAATTATTTGTATTTCTTGGATTAATTGCATTTTTTGTATCATGTACCAATGATATGAATGTGTCTCCAAAAGATGATGATGATTTTACATCAGAAGCATTCTACAAAGACCCAAGTTCTTACAAACAATTTCTAGCTAAAATCTATGCAGGTTTAGCAGTTACAGGTCAAAATGGACCTGATGGAAGTGCAGATATTCAAGGTATTGACGAAGGTTTTGGTCAATATTTAAGAGGATATTGGCAATTACAAGAGTTGCCTACTGATGAAGCTATGGTTTCATGGGGAGATCCAACTTTGCCAGAATTAAACAATCACACTTGGAACGCAGACAACCGTTTTGTGAAAGCGTTTTATGCAAGAGTGTTTTACCAAGTAGGATTATCTAACGAATTTTTGCGTGCTACTACTGACGAAAAACTAGCTTCAAGAGGAGTGAGTGATGCGGTGAAAGCAGAAGTAAAAACGTATAGAGCTGAGGTGCGTTTCTTGAGAGCATTATCTTACTATCATGGTATCGATTTGTTCGGAAAAGTAGCATTCGCTACTGATGCAGATTTAGTGGGAACTAAACCAGTTGAAAAAGACAGAGCGTTTGTTTTTGACTTTTTAGTTAAAGAATTGAATGCTATTGATGCTGATTTAAAAGATGCTAGAACTAACGAATACGGAAGAGTAGACAAAGTAGCGGCTAAAATGTTATTGGCTAAATTGTATTTGAATGCTAAAGTATATTTAGGAACAAGTAAAGATGCTGAAGCTCTTGCTGCTGTAAATTCAGTAATTGGATCAACTTATGCTATTGCTAATGTTCCTTATAGCAACTTGTTTATGGCCGATAATGATAGAGCTGCCGTACAATCTGAAATCATTTTCCCAATTCGTTTTAATGGTGTAAATACTAAAACTTGGGGAGGAACTACATTCATTATTCATGCTGCAACTGGAGGTTGGAATACTGAAGTTGGTGTTGATGGTGGTTGGTATGGTTTAGCAGCTCGTAAAGAGTTTGCTAACGTATTCTCTGATTTAACAGGTACAACTGATAGAAGAGCAATGTTTGATGCTGGATCTACTTCAACTTTGACAATTACTACTGTTTCTGATTTCTTTGGAAATGGTGGTTTGAAAGTTAAAAAATTCTCTAACAAAACCTCTGCTGGAGCTAATGGAAGTAATTTAACTCACACAGATACGGATTTCCCATTGTTTAGATTGGCGGATGCTTATTTAATGTATGCAGAGTTAGCAGCTAACAATGTGGCTTCTGCATCTAAATCAGTGGCTAGAGGTTATGTTAATGCATTAAGAACTCGTGCTGGAGCAGCTGCTATTGCAAATGATTCAGACATTACTCCAGATTTTATTTTGGACGAAAGAGCTAGAGAGTTATACTGGGAAGGTCACAGAAGACAAGATTTGATCCGTGCTAATAAATTTGCTGGAAGTGCTAAATTATGGCAGTGGAAAGGAAATGCTTTGAATGGAGCTAGTATTGATGCTAAATTCAATGTGTACCCAATTCCTCAAACTGAATTGAATACCAATTCTAACTTGACTCAAAATACAGGATATTAATGTTTAAAAAATCCAATGGTCAAAAATTGTTTTGACCATTGGAAAATAAATTAATAATTATGAAAAAAATATATTTAAGTTTAATTTTAGTAGCAGGAATACTATCAAGTTTAGTTTCTTGTTCAGATGATCTTTTAGATCCAGTTGCTGCAAAAGGAGATGCTATTGTACTTTCTGCGCCAACAGGTGGTACTTATGCTTTATCAGCTTCTACTGCTTCTGCAACTGCCTTTACAGTAAAGTGGACTTCTTCTACTTTTGGATATTCTGCTGCAGCAAGATATACGTTACAAGTTATCAAGAGCACAGGAAATTTTAATGCACCTGGAACATTTCCATTGGGAGATTATAATGTAAATACAGCTATTGATTTATCAAAAGCAATTACAAATAGACAATTGAATGCGGCGCTATTAGGAGCTGGTGGAGCAATTGGTACTTCACAAGCTTATAAAGTTCGTGTGGTAGGTAGTCCAATAAACCAATCATCTTCTACAGTTGCAGCTTATGATGTTGTTTCAAATGAAATCACAATTACAGCTACTGCTTTTGATACTTTTGATGAGTTTGCTAGACTATATGTTCCTGGAAATTACCAAGGAGCTAGTGGATATGGCAACAACTGGTCACCAGATAGTCCAAGTGTAGCTAAATTGTTCTCTGCTGGAAATAATGGTGTATATGAAGGTTTTGTTTGGATGAATGAAGCGACTCCAGAATTCAAATTTACTCCAGTGCCATCTTGGTCAGGAGATAAAGGAGAATCTAACGGTTCAGGAGCTTTTTCTGGTCAATTAGGAACTTCTAGTAACATCAAACCATCAACTGGAGCGGGTACTTATTTCTTTAATGTAAACTGGAATACAGGTGCTTACACAATGGATAAAAGACAAGTGTCAATTATTGGTGCTGCTACTCCAAACGGTTGGGGTAATGGAACTCCTATGACATTTGACACGAATCCAAGTTCTCCATATTACCAAATGTACACGATCACTTTGACTTTGGCTAAGGACGAATTCTTAATTCGTTTGAAAGACGATTGGTCAGTTAAAATGGGAACGCTTTCAGGAAATGCTGAAGACACAACCACGGGTGGTCAATATAAAATCAAACTTGGAGGAGGTAACATGAAAGTACCAACTGCAGGTTCTTATAAAGTTGTTTTAGATATCAGAAACTCTGCTAACTACAACATCCGATTAATGCCACAATAAACTGTAGTATGTAATAAAAAGCACTTAATTTGTATAATTAAGTGCTTTTTTTGTTTTACTAACCAACCAACAATACAATAATGAAAAAAATTCTACTAACTTTTTTATTTCTTCTGGGTTTTACTTCATTTGCCCAGCAGCAAACCGCAACTTATAGTGTAAGTCCTGCTGCCTTTGAGGAAACTACATCGATTACTGTTACCATTAACGGGAGTAGCATTAATGAGGCTACTTGGGGTGTAACAGGCAATGCTTTGTATATGTGGGCTTGGGCTTTTGATTTAGGTGGAGTTACTCAAAAAGGGACACCCTTAAATGGTACTTGGAACAACTCTGACGAATCAAGTAGGTTTACTTACAATCAAGCCAACGATACCTACACTAAGACCTTTACACCAACTACTTATTATAATACGACAGGAATTGGAAAAATTGGTTTTTTAATAAAAGCTAAAGACGGAACAGGAGATAAAAAATCCCAAGATATTTTAGTTGAAGTGGGTTCTTTTCAGGTAAATCTAACAGCGCCAATTCAAAACAGTGCAACGATTTTGAATTCGGGTTCTAATTTTACAATTACAGCTACTAATACGAATGGAAATGCAAGTTATAATTTGAAATCGAATGGAGTGAGTATTCATACCAACAGTTCGACTTCAAGTTATACTTACACACAATCCAATATTACGAGCAATCAGAATTATGAATTGGTAGTCCTTCAAGGTACAACCACCATTACTAAAAAGTTTTCAGTAATTGTTAATCCCGGTGCCAATGAGCAAGCAATGCCCTCAAATTTAGTTGACGGAATTAATTATAATTCCACAGATCCTACAAAAGCAACTTTGGTATTGGACGCTCCTTTAAAAGATTTTGTTTACGTAGCAGGAAGTTTCAATAGTTGGCAGCCTACAGCTACTTATGCGATGAAAAAAGATCCTGCTACGGGTAAATTTTGGTTAGAATTAACCGGATTGGTTTCAGGTACAAATTACACCTATCAGTATTGGGTAGTTGATGCAACACCTATTGCAGGAACGCCTTCATTAGTGAAAACTGCTGATCCATATTCGACTTTAGTATTGTCACCATTTGATGATCCTTTTATTTCCGCTACTAATTATCCAAATCTACCGGTTTATCCAGTAGGTCAAGACAGAGAAGTGACAGTATTACAAACAGGAAAAACTCCTTATACTTGGAGTAGTGCCACCACAAATTTTGTTAAACCTGCAAAAGAAAAGTTAGTGGTTTATGAATTGTTGGTTCGTGATTTTGATGCTAACAGAAGCTATCAAGACTTGATTAATAAAATCGATTATTTCAAAAATTTGAAAATAAATGCTATTGAGTTGATGCCTGTGATGGAATATGAAGGCAATGAAAGTTGGGGATACAATACCTCTTTTCACATGGCTTTGGATAAATTCTACGGTACTTCTGATAAGTTAAAAGAGTTTGTGGATTTATGCCATCAAAACGGAATTGCCGTTATTCTTGATGTGGCATTGAACCATGCTTTTGGAAGAAATCCAATGGTGCGCATGTGGATGAACGATGCAGACGGAGATGGTTGGGGTTCTCCTTCTACAGAAAATCCATATTTTAACTCAACAGCAATGCACAGTTATAATGTTGGGGAAGATTTTAATCATCAACAGCCAAGAACACAAAACTATGTACAACGTGTCATCAAACAGTGGGTCGAAGAATATAAAATTGACGGATTTCGTTGGGATTTAACCAAAGGATTTACTCAAAATTGTCCTGCCAATGTTGCTGGTGGTCAAGAAGCTTGTACCGGTGTTAAACAACAAGATCGAGTGGATGTATTGCGAAAATATGCTGATTATTCTTGGAGTTTAGACCCAACACATTATACTATTTTTGAAACTTAGGGAATGATGATGAAGAGCAACTTTGGGCGAATTACAGAATTACAGGTGAGTCTGATGGAATTAGTAAAGGAATTATGATGTGGGGAATAATGACCAGTCAATACAATGAATTGTCTATGGGATATTCTGGAAATATTTCTCGTATGAATAGTACGAGCAGAGGTTTTACCACAAATAGATTGATGGGTTATGCCGAAAGTCATGATGAAGAACGACTAATGTATAAAAATTTACAATTTGGGAATAGTGCCAATGCAGCCCATAATGTAAAAACACTAAATGTAGCTTTGTCTAGAATGTCAGCTATTGGAGCTGTCTCTTTATTGGTTCCAGGACCAAAGATGATTTGGCACTTTGGGGAATTAGGTTGGGAAAATTCTATTTTTGCGTGTAACAATGGAACGGTAAATACTTCGTCAGATGCTACATCTGGGGATTGTAAATTAGATACTAAACAGCAACCGCAATGGGTTAATAATTGGCTTGGAGATACCAATAGAAGTAAAATTTATAACGATTGGTCCAAAATGATTACGATGAAAACGGTAGAGCCTGTTTTTTCAGGAACTGCAACTATGTCGAATACCAGTTCGTTGTATCCAAATATCAAAATTACCAATAGTGCTTTGGCGTCAAGCCAACTTAAAGATGTTTTGATCTTGGCTAATTTTAATGTAACCACGCAAAATGTAGCAACTGGATTTCCTTACACGGGACAGTGGTATAATTTGATGGATAATACAACAATTACGGTGACTAATGTAAATGACCCGATAACAATTCCGCCAGGTGAATACCGAATCTATGGGAACAAAACGGCTTCTTTGGCAATAACTGATTACGAAAAATTACCAACGATTGCGTTGTATCCAAATCCGGCTTCCAGTTATTTTACTTTAAATGCTACAACTTCTAAAGTTCAAATTTTTTCTATAACAGGACAATTGGTAAAAACGTTTGATGCAAATCAATCCGAAGGACATCAATATATAATTAGTGATTTGAATCAAGGGTTTTATATAGTAAAAGCGTATGATGAGAATAATGGAGTTCAGGTATTGAAGTTTATTAAGGAATAATACGGTTTGTTTGTTTTGTTTTAAATGTTTGAAAGGCTGTCTCTACCAAGACAGCCTTTTTTGTATAAAAAAACTGCTCCATAAATGGAACAGTTTTCAACAAATTACTACAACTAAAAAAAATTATATTTTACCATCTTTGATTTCGTCCACAATTTCAGGATTCAATAATGTTGAGATGTCACCAAAATTTGAATAATCTCCCTCGGCAATCTTACGCAGAATCCTACGCATGATTTTTCCGGAACGGGTTTTTGGTAAGTTGTCACCGAAACGAATTTCTTTCGGTTTGGCGATAGGACCTATCTCCTTGGCGACCCAGTTACGCAACTCGGTGGCGATTTGCTTAGCCTCGTCACCAGTCGGGCGGCTGCGTTTCAAGACCACGAAGGCGCAGATCGATTCGCCCGTAGTTTCGTCCGGTTTACCGACCACCGCAGCTTCTGCCACCATAGGATGCGCCACCAGCGCCGATTCGATTTCCATCGTGCCCATGCGGTGACCGGAGACATTCAAGACATCATCGATACGCCCGGTGATGGTGAAATACCCGGTATCTTTATTGCGGATCGCGCCATCACCGGCCAGATACACCTTACCGCCGAATTCTTCTGGGAAATAACTCTTCTTGAAACGTTCATCATCACCCCAGATGGTGCGTATCATCGATGGCCAAGGACGCTTCACCACCAAAATACCGCCCTGCCCGTTAGGCAAATCATGACCAGTTTCATCCACGATGGCGGCCATAATGCCCGGCAAAGGCAGGGT